>ENA-ORNR01003206-ORNR01003206.1-human-gut-metagenome-genome-assembly--contig:-NODE-3206-length-12480-cov-5.729658_pt1 | contig 12480 bp, 10 predicted proteins | sample MGYA00242114_ERZ509020 | MGnify/ENA primary metagenome ERZ509020 (study PRJEB26280, sample SAMEA2338758) | human gut metagenome | biome: human gut; feature: human-associated habitat; material: faeces...
ATACTAATCGGTCGAGGGCTTATCCTGACAGGTTGGGAATGGATGTAGAAGATACGAAAGAGGATTTCAGTGTTCAGTTTTGAAGGTATGAGAAAAGGAAGACAGGTGAAAAACCTGTCTTTTTTGTTATTCCAGTTCACTCGTGGAACCAAACAGGATGCTCTGTGCCCTGCGTAAAATCCTACAGAAATGCTTACGATTAGGTATTGCCCTAAAAACACCCTTATGTTATAATATTCACAGCGGGCAATGATAAAAAATTAACAAATAAAAATAAGCCCGAAATTAGGCGATTGATTCAAATGGAGGAAAAGACATGGCTAAGAAAATTGTATTAGCAGGTGCTTGCCGTACAGCTATCGGCGTAATGGGTGGAACACTCAGCACTACACCGGTAACTGACCTGGGCGCTATCGTAATTAAAGAGGCACTGAACCGTGCAGGTGTTCCTGCTGATCAGGTAGATCAGGTATATATGGGCTGCGTAATCCAGGCAGGACAGGGACAGAATGTTGCTCGTCAGGCATCCATCAAGGCTGGTCTGCCGATCGAGACTCCTGCAGTTACGATTAACGTTGTATGTGGTTCCGGTCTGAACTGTGTCAACATGGCTGCAGAAATGATCGCTGCTGGCGATGCGGATATCGTAGTAGCAGGCGGTATGGAAAACATGTCTATGGCTCCTTACGCAGTTATGCAGGGTCGTTACGGCTACAGAATGAACGATGGCAAGCTGGTTGATACCATGGTTCATGACGCTCTGTGGGATGCGTTCAATGATTATCATATGGGTATTACTGCAGAGAACATCTGCGAAAAATGGGGTCTGACCAGAGAAGAGCTGGATAAGTTTGCTGCAGCCTCTCAGCAGAAGGCTGTAGCTGCTCAGGAATCCGGTGCTTTCGATAAGGAAATCGTTCCTGTAGAAGTTAAGAAGAAGAAAGAGACTATCGTATTTGCTAAGGATGAAGGCCCTCGTCCGGGTACTACCGCTGAAAGCATTGCAAAACTTCGCCCTGCATTCAAGAAAGACGGTATTGTAACTGCAGCGAACTCTTCCGGTATTAACGACGGCGCTGCTGCAATCGTTGTTATGAGCGAAGAAAAGGCAAAAGAGCTGGGCGTTAAGCCTATGGCTACATGGGTAGCCGGCGCTCTGGCTGGTGTTGCTCCTGAAATCATGGGTATCGGTCCTGTTGCTGCTACCAAGAAGGTTATGGCAAGAACCGGCATGAAGATCGAAGACTTCGATGTGATCGAAGCAAATGAAGCTTTCGCAGCACAGTCTGTAGCAGTACAGAAGGAGTTGGGCTTTACAGATGAGCAGTTAAACCCCAACGGCGGTGCAATCGCTCTGGGTCATCCGGTAGGTGCATCTGGCTGCCGTATTCTGGTTACTCTGCTGCATGAGATGGAAGCTAAGGATGCGAAGAAGGGTCTGGCTACTCTGTGTATCGGCGGCGGCATGGGCTGCGCTACTGTAGTAGAAAGAGACTAAGTTCATTTTCTGGGTGCAAGACACCCGTTTTCGGAGAATGCCTTCACGAACAGGACGATGGTTACCAGGATCAGGCAGCCATTCCATAATAAGAGAAGACATTCTCCAAACTATGTAAAAAAACATCAGGAGGAAGATCATGGAATTCGTATTGTATGAACAGAAAGGTCAGTACGCGATCATCACGATCAATCGTGAAAAAGCACTGAACGCCCTGAATTCTGCAGTTCTTGATGAACTGGATAAGACTCTGGACAGTGTTGATCTGGATCAGGTAAGATGTCTGATTCTGACCGGCGCAGGACAGAAATCTTTCGTAGCAGGCGCTGATATCGCTGAGATGAGCACTCTGACCAAGGCTGAGGGTGAAGCATTCGGTAAGAAGGGCAACGATGTATTCCGTAAACTGGAAACATTCCCGATCCCGGTTATCGCTGCAGTAAACGGCTTTGCACTGGGCGGCGGCTGTGAGATCTCTATGAGCTGTGATATCCGTATCTGCTCTGAGAATGCTGTATTTGGTCAGCCGGAGGTTGGTCTGGGCATCACTCCCGGATTCGGCGGCACACAGAGACTGGCTCGTCTGGTTGGTGCAGGTATGGCAAAACAGCTGATCTACACCGCACGCAATATCAAGGCTCCCGAAGCATTCCGCATCGGTCTTGTAAATGCTGTATATCCCCAGGAAGAGCTGCTTCCCGCTGCTGAGAAGATGGCTGCCGGCATCGCTAAAAATGCGCCCATCGCTGTCCGCAACTGCAAGAAAGCCATCAACGAAGGACTGCAGGTTGATATGGATCAGGCGATCGTGATCGAAGAGAAGCTCTTTGGTGACTGCTTCGAGACAGAAGATCAGAAGTATGGCATGGCATTTTTCCTGGACAAAAATAAGGAAAAAGTAAAAGAGCCTTTCAAAAACTGCTAAGGCAACAACCTTTTAAGGTTTTTAATAAAAAATCAGGAGGATAACATCATGAAGGTAGGTATTATTGGCGCCGGCACAATGGGTTCCGGCATCGCACAGGCTTTCGCTCAGACCGAAGGCTATGAAGTATTTCTTTGCGATATCAACGAAGAGTTCGCTGCAAACGGCAAGAAGAAAATTGCAAAGGGCTTTGAGAAGAGAATTGCAAAAGGCAAAATGACTCAGGAAGCTGCTGACGCTGTTCTGGCTAAGATCACAACAGGCGTTAAGACCATCTGCACAGATTGCGATCTGGTTGTAGAAGCTGCTCTGGAAAACATGCAGATCAAGAAGCAGACATTCAAAGAGCTGCAGGACATCTGCAAGGCAGACTGCATCTTTGCTACCAACACATCCTCTCTGTCCATTACAGAGATCGGCGCTGGCCTGGATCGTCCGGTTATCGGCATGCACTTCTTCAATCCCGCTCCTGTTATGAAGCTGGTTGAGGTTATTGCAGGTCTGAACACTCCTGAAGAGGTTGTGGAAAAGATCAAAGCAATCTCCGTTGAGATCGGCAAGACTCCTGTACAGGTAAATGAAGCAGCTGGTTTCGTTGTAAACAGAATCCTTGTTCCGATGATCAACGAAGCAGTTGGTATCTATGCAGATGGCGTTGCAAGCGTAGAAGATATCGATACCGCTATGAAGCTGGGTGCAAACCATCCCATGGGACCTCTGGCTCTGGGCGACCTGATCGGTCTGGATATCGTACTGGCTATCATGGAAGTTCTGGAATCCGAGACTGGCGATCCGAAGTATCGTCCTCATCCCCTTCTGAGAAAGATGGTTCGCGGCGGACAGCTTGGACAGAAGACCGGCAAGGGCTTTTACGACTACACGAAATAAATAATAATAGGAGTGAGGCGGCTGCCTGATCAAGACAGCCGCAAGCTCACAAGGAGGAATATAAAATCATGGATTTTACTTTGGACAAAAAGCATGAGATGGCGAGACAGCTTTTCAGAGATTTCGCCGAGAAGGAAGTAAAGCCTCTGGCAATTGAGGTTGATGAGACCGAAGAATTCCCCAGAGTGACTGTTGACAAAATGATCAAAGCTGGTTTCATGGGTATCCCGGTACCGAAGGAATACGGCGGACAGGGCTGTGATCCTCTGACCTACGCTATGTGTGTAGAGGAGCTTTCCAAGGTTTGCGGCACCACAGGCGTTATCGTTTCTGCGCATACCTCTCTTTGCTGCGATCCGATCATGACATTCGGTACAGAAGAGCAGAAGCAGAAATTCCTGGTTCCCCTTGCAAAAGGTGAAAAGCTGGGTGCGTTCGGCTTAACGGAGCCCGGTGCTGGTACAGATGCTCAGGGTCAGCAGACCAAGGCTGTTTTAGACGGCGATGAGTGGGTATTAAACGGTTCCAAGTGCTTCATCACAAACGGTAAGGAAGCTGACGTTTACGTTATCTTCGCTGTAACCGGTGTTGTTGAAAAGCGCGGCCGCAAGATGAAAGAAATCTCTGCATTTATCGTAGAGAAAGGAACTCCCGGCTTCACATTCGGTACCAAAGAGAAGAAGATGGGTATCCGTGGTTCTTCCACATACGAACTGATCTTCCAGGATTGCCGTATCCCCAAGGAAAATCTGCTGGGTCAGCAGGGCAAGGGCTTCAACATCGCTATGCATACTCTGGATGGCGGCCGTATCGGTATCGCTTCTCAGGCTCTGGGTATTGCAGAGGGTGCTCTTGAGAGAACCGTTGCATATGTAAAAGAAAGAAAGCAGTTTGGCCGTGCGATCGGTGCATTCCAGAATACACAGTTCCAGCTGGCTGATATGGCAACCAAGGTTGAGGCTGCTCAGCTTCTGGTTTACAAGGCTGCTATGGCAAAGGCTACTCAGAAGACCTACTCCGTAGAAGCTGCAAAGGCAAAATTGTACGCTGCAGAAGTTGCTATGGAAGTTACCACCAAGGCTGTACAGCTGCACGGCGGCTATGGTTACACCAGAGAGTACGAAGTAGAACGTATGATGCGCGATGCGAAGATCACTGAGATCTACGAAGGTACCAGCGAAGTTCAGAGAATGGTTATCTCCGGCGCTCTGCTGAAATAATCCATACAAAGTAAAGAACTTTGCAGGCAATAGACAAATTAAAATAAGGAGTGAATCATACAATGAAAATCGTTGTTTGTATCAAACAGGTACCCGATACCAAGGGCGGCGTTAAGTTCAATCCCGACGGCACTCTTGACAGAAGTGCCATGATGGCAATTATGAATCCCGATGACAAGGCTGGTCTGGAAGCAGCGCTTCGCTTAAAAGATCAGTATGGCGCAGAAGTTACCGTTCTGACCATGGGTCTTCCCAAGGCAGAAGAAGTTCTGCGTGAGGCTCTGGCTATGGGCGCAGACAAGGGCATTCTGGTAACAGACAGAGTCCTGGGCGGCGCTGATACATGGGCTACTTCCCAGACAATTGCAGGTGCACTGCGTAATCTGGAGTATGATCTGATCATTACCGGACGTCAGGCAATCGACGGCGATACCGCACAGGTTGGTCCTCAGATTTCTGAGCATCTGGATATTCCGGTTATCAGCTACGCTCAGAACTTAAAGGTTGAAGGCGATTCCGTAATCGTTGAGCGTCAGTACGATGACAGATATCACGTTCTGAAAGCAAAAATGCCCTGCCTGGTTACTGCACTGGCAGAGTTAAACGAGCCCCGTTACATGACTCCCGGCGGAATCTTCGATGCTTATGATGCAGAGATCACCGTTTGGGGCAGAAAAGACTTAAAGGATGTGGATGATTCCAACCTTGGTCTGAAGGGATCTCCGACCCAGATCGCAAAGGCATCTGATAAGGTTCGTAAGGGCGCAGGCGAAAAGGTTGCTCTTGATCCGGCAGAGTCTGTTGACTATATTATGGACAAGTTACTGACCAAACATGTAATTTAACAAATTATAGAAAAGCGTGGTGAATGAGATGAACTTAGAAGAATATAAAGGCGTATTTGTCTTTGCACAGCAGGTAGACAACAAGTTAAACGGTATTGCACTGGAGCTGGTGGGCAAAGGAAAAGATCTGGCAAAGGATCTTGGTACAGAAGTAACTGCAGTTTTAATCGGTAGCGACGTTATGGGTCTTACCAAAGAGCTGGCTGAGTACGGCGCAGACAGAATCATCGTTGTAGATGATCCTGAATTAAAAGAGTACAGAACCGAGCCTTATGCACATGCACTGGCTGAGGTTATCAAGAAGTACAAACCCGAAATCATGCTGGTTGGCGCAACAGCAATCGGCCGTGACTTAGGTCCCCGTGTATCCGCAAGAATCCACACCGGTCTGACCGCAGACTGCACACAGCTGGAAATCGGCGATTTCCCGATCAACCCGATCCCGGGCAGAGAACAGCTGCACAACCAGCTGCTGATGACTCGTCCTGCATTCGGCGGCAACACAATTGCTACCATCGCTTGTCCGAACTTCCGTCCTCAGATGGCTACCGTTCGTCCTGGCGTTATGCAGAAGGCTGAGCGTGTGGAAGGCGCACAGGCTGTTATCGAAGAGTTCAATCCTGGATTCGTTCCCAACAACAAATATGTTGAGATCCTGGATATCGTAAAGGCTGTATCTGACGTAGAAGATATCATGGACGCTAAGATCCTGGTATCCGGCGGTCGTGGTGTAGGCAGCGCAGAGAACTTCAAACTGCTGGATGATCTGGCAGAAGCTCTTGGCGGTACCGTAAGCTGCTCCCGTGCAGTTGTAGATGCTGGCTGGAAGTCCAAAGACCTGCAGGTTGGACAGACCGGTAAGACCGTTCGTCCTCATGTATACTTTGCAATCGGTATCTCCGGTGCAATTCAGCATCTGGCTGGTATGGAAGAGTCTGACATCATCATTGCAATCAACAAAGATGAGACAGCTCCGATCTTCGACGTTGCTGACTACGGCATCGTTGGCGATCTGAACAAGATCCTGCCTGCTCTGACCGAGAAGATCAAAGAAGCAAAGGCTGCAAAGAACTAAATTGTATACAGAATGTATACAGGAAAGACCCGTCGATGAGGCGGGTCTTTTTTCGTGGCGGCAAGGTGACCGCTGTTGCCCATAACGGGGTGGCAAAGCAGTGTCAAAATGCGATCATGTATGCCGCAGGCTTGTATCCTATCCCCGAATTTGATATACTTGTCGCTGGAAAGGGATGACAGAATATATGGCGAAAGAAAAAGAAATCAAAACAAACGCGATGCGGATTCTGGATCGGATGAAGATTCCGTATACCCATTATACCTACGAATGCGACGAATTTATCGACGGCATGCAGATCGTGGAAAAGCTGAACTTAAAACCGGAGCAGGTCTATAAGACGCTGGTAACGCAGGGACACAGCAAGGCCTATTTTGTCTTTGTGATCCCGGTGGCAGAGGAGCTGGATTTGAAGAAAGCGGCAAAAGCGGTCGGAGAGAAATCTCTGGAGATGATCCATGTAAAGGATATCAACCAGATCACCGGCTATATCCGCGGCGGCTGTACGGCAGTCGGCATGAAAAAACAGTATAAAACGGTAATCGATGCCAGTGCTCAGACATTGCAGACAATGATCGTCAGCGGCGGACGGATCGGATCGCAGATCGAACTGACTCCGGAGGACCTTGCAAAGGCAGCAAATGCGGTATTTGCGGAGATTATCGCTTGACCCGCAAGTGGGTAAGTGTTATTATTTTGGATGGTGAAGTGCGTGTTTTGTGGACGCGCACAGGTTTCAGAAGAAAAAATGAGGTGTAGAAAGATGAGTGCAAATTTTGAAGAACTGATCTCCAAGGTCAAAGAGTATGGCAAAAAGAAAGTATCTGTTGCTGTAGCAGAAGATGCTCCGATTCTGGAAGCTGTAGAAGAAGCAAGAAAACAGGGCTTTGCAGATGCTATCCTGGTTGGTGATGAAGCAAAGATTCGCGAGATCGCTGCAGGTTTAAATATCGACCTGACTCCTTACGAAATCATCAACGAGCCGGATCACTGGCAGGCTGCTTTAAAGGCAGTTAAGCTGGCACATGACGGCGTTGCTGACATGTATATGAAAGGTCTGATCGATACTAAATCTTTCTTAAAGAGCATTCTGGACAAGGAAGTTGGTCTGCGCACCGGCAAACCGCTGTCCCACGTATGCTGTTTTGAAGTAAAAGGAATTAAGCAGCTGTTGTTCCTGACAGACGTTGCATTTATGACATATCCTACCCTGGAAGATAAGGTACATATCATTGAAAATACCGTAGAGGTTGTACATGCATGCGGTATTGAGTGTCCGAAGGTTGCTCCTCTGGCAGCAGTTGAGGTTGTAAACCCCAAGATGCCTGTTACCGTTGAAGCTGCTGAGCTGACCAAGATGAATGAAGAAGGCAAGATCACAGGCTGTATCGTAGATGGCCCTCTGTCTATGGATCTGGCAATTGATCCGGAAGCTGCAAAGCATAAGGGTGCTACTGACCGTAAGATCCAGGGCGATGCAGATATCCTGCTGTTCCCTGATATCCACGCCGGCAACCTGGTATACAAGACTCTGGTACACACTGCAGAGGTAAAGAACGGATGTATCCTCACCGGTACTCAGGTTCCCGCAATCCTGACCAGCCGTTCCGATACCTTCCAGACCAAGGTAAATTCCATCGCTCTGGCAGCGGTTGTAGCAGAAGGCTTAAAGAAAAACAAATAATTTCGCAGCATAACTGGAAGCTGCAAAAAGGAGACAGATATGGCAATCAAGAGTCTGATTATCAATCCCGGTTCCACTTCCACCAAGATCGGTGTATTCGAGGATGAGAACCTGTTATTTGAAGAAACACTGCGTCATTCCACAGAAGAGATTGCACAGTATGCGTCCATTATCGACCAGAAGGATTTCAGAAAGAACATTATCCTGGACTTCCTGAAGGCAAAGGATTTCGATGTTAAGAGTTTCGATATGATCGTAGGTCGCGGCGGTCTGTTAAAGCCTATCCCGGGCGGCACATATACCGTAAGCGATGAGCTGCTTGCAGACCTGAAAAAGGGTGTACAGGGTCAGCATGCTTCTAACTTAGGCGGTATCCTTGCACGGGAAATCGGTGATGAGATCGGTGTTCCTTCTTATATCGTAGATCCTGTCGTTGTGGATGAGCTGGAGCCTGTTGCGCGCCTTTCCGGTATGCCTGAGCTTCCCAGAAGAAGTATTTTCCATGCGCTGAACCAGAAGGCTGTTGCAAGAAGATATGCAAAAGAGCACGGCGTAAAATACGAAGATCTGAACCTGATCGTAATCCACCTGGGCGGCGGCGTTTCTGTTGGTGCGCACAGCCAGGGCAAGGTTGTAGATGTAAACAACATCCTGGACGGTGAGGGTGCATTCTCTCCGGAGAGAGCAGGTACCGTTCCGGTTGGCGATCTGGTTAAAATGTGCTATTCCGGTAAATATACGGAGAAGGAAGTTTATAAAAAGATCTGCGGAAACGGCGGCTTAAATGCTTATCTGCACACCAACGATTTCCGTGATATGCAGAAGATGGCAGAAGAGGGTGACGAATATGCTGCTCTGGTAAGAGATGCCTTCTTCTATCAGATCTCCAAGGATGCTGGTGCAATGGCAGCAGTATTAAATGGTAAGGTTGATCAGATCATTCTGACCGGCGGTATTGCATATGCACCTGTTACCAGGAAGATGCTGGAAGAAAAGCTTGGCTGGATCGCTCCGTTCACTGTATATCCCGGTGAGGACGAGCTGCTGGCTCTGGCACAGGGTGGTCTGCGCGTTATCCGTGGAGAAGAAGCTGCAAAAGAATATTAAGCTGATACAGAACATTCCTGCGATCTTCTAAAAGGCAGCAGGAAAGGATCAAAAGATACTGCGGAGGTCAAAAAAGGCTTCCGCAGTTTTTTTGCGGGTCACAAAGCCGGGAATCATATATTAAGAATTTGTGAAAAAACTGTAACAACCTGTTGCCAAAGGGGCGCGCGCCTTGCATTTTCGGGCTTAATCTGTTAAAATAACCTTTAGTTTTTTAGTTATCGTGGCAAAGAGGGCTCTTTTTGCCCTGTTTTGGCAGGAGTAAGGCGTCCGGCGGGCGCATTTGAATGGAGAATAACGGATGAATGTCATTGAAAAAGTTTTTGGTACACACAGCGAAAGAGAGTTAAAGCGAATCCTTCCGATCGTGGATAAAATTGAGTCTCTGCGTGACGACATGATGGCGCTGACGGATGAACAGCTGAAAGATAAGACGAAAGAATATAAAACACGTCTGGCACAGGGCGAGACCTTGGACGACCTTTTGCCGGAAGCGTATGCAACGGTTCGGGAAGCGGGACGTCGTGTCCTGAACATGGAGCATTTCCGCGTACAGCTGATCGGCGGTATTATCCTGCATCAGGGACGTATCGCAGAAATGAAAACCGGTGAAGGTAAGACGCTGGTATCCACGCTTCCTGCTTACTTAAACGCGCTGGAGGGTAAGGGTGTACACGTTGTAACGGTCAATGATTACCTGGCAGCCCGTGATGCAGAGTGGATGGGAGCGATTCATGAATTTCTGGGCTTAAAGGTCGGCATTGTATTAAACAGCATGAAGCCGGAAGAGCGGAAGGCAGCATATGCCTGCGATATTACTTATGTCACTAACAACGAGCTGGGCTTTGATTATCTGCGTGACAACATGGCGATTTACAAGGAGCAGCTGGTACTGCGTGATCTGCACTATGCCATCATCGACGAAGTGGACTCTGTCCTGATCGATGAAGCGAGAACCCCTCTGATCATTTCCGGACAGAGCGGAAAGTCTACCAGCCTGTACGAAGCCTGTGACATTTTGGCAAGACAGTTAAAACGCGGCGATGACGTTGGCGAGTTTTCCAAGATGGATGCGATCATGGGCATCGAGCAGGAAGAAAACGGCGATTTCGTTGTAAATGAAAAGGATAAGGTTGTAAACCTGACTGCAGAGGGTATCGAAAAGGTTGAGAAATTCTTCCATATCGAAAACCTTGCGGATCCCGAAAATCTTGAGATCCAGAACAATATCATCCTCGCCCTGCGTGCACACAACCTGATGCACCGCGATAAGGACTACGTGGTAAAAGACGATCAGGTTCTGATTGTCGATGAATTTACCGGACGTATCATGCCCGGACGCCGTTATTCCGACGGTTTGCATCAGGCAATTGAAGCAAAAGAGCACGTTAAGGTCAAGAGAGAAAGCAAGACGCTGGCAACTATCACATTCCAGAACTTCTTTAATAAATTCGAGAAAAAATCCGGCATGACCGGTACCGCTCTGACAGAGGAAAAGGAATTTAGAGATATTTACGGAATGGACGTTGTGGAGATTCCTACCAATCGCCCGGTTATCCGAAAAGACCTGCACGATGCGGTTTACAAGACAAAGAAAGAAAAGCTTAACGCCATCGTGGAAGCGGTCAAAGAAGCACATGCAAAGGGACAGCCGGTTCTGGTAGGTACGATTACGATCGAAGCATCCGAACAGCTTTCCGGCATGCTGCGCCGGGAAGGCATTCAGCATAAGGTGCTGAACGCAAAGTTCCATGAGCTGGAAGCGGAAATTGTTGCAGATGCCGGTATTCACGGTGCGGTTACCATTGCAACCAACATGGCAGGCCGTGGTACGGATATCAAGCTGGATGAAGAAGCAAAGGCAGCAGGCGGTCTGAAAATCATCGGTACCGAGCGTCATGAATCCAGACGTATCGACAACCAGCTGCGCGGACGTTCTGGACGTCAGGGCGACCCTGGCTGCTCCCGTTTCTACCTCTCTCTGGAAGATGATCTGATGAGACTGTTTGGCGGTGACCGCATCACCAACATGATGGATTCTCTGAAGATCGACGAGAATATGCCAATTGAAAACAGAATCCTCACCAGCACCATCGAAAATGCACAGAGCAAGATCGAAGGACGCAACTTTGGTATTCGTAAGAACGTACTGCAGTTCGACGATGTTATGAACAAACAGCGTGAAATCATCTATGCACAGCGCAACAAGGTTCTGGATGGCGAAAACCTCAAGGATTCCATCCTGTCCATGATGGATGAAACCGTTGATTCTGCAATGCAGATGTACATGCCGGAAGGTGTGGAACCGGAACACTGGAATATGGAAGGTTTCCGCAACTACTTTATCGGTATGATCGCAGGCGATGTTCTGGAGATCTCCGGCGATGACCTCAAGAAGGTCAACAAAAAAGAGCTGGGCGACAAAGTTAAGGAAAAAGTCCATGCACTGTATGCAAAACGTGAGGAAGATCTGGGCGAAAGCATCACCCGTGAGCTGGAACGTGTTGTACTGCTCAAAGAGGTTGATACCAAGTGGATGGATCACATCGACGCAATGGATGAGCTCAAGAAAGGTATCTCTCTGCGCTCCTACGGACAGAAGGACCCAGTTGTTGAGTATCGTATCGAAGGCTTTGACATGTTCGACGAGATGATCGCAAGCATCCGCGAGGAAACCGTCAAGATTCTGCTGCTGGCTCCATTCCGCAAACCAAACTCGGCACAGCCGCAGGAAGCCCCAAAACGTGAGCAGGTAGCACAGCCAACTGCAACCAGCTCGGATGGCACCGTAACTCCGGCAACCATCAAACGTCAGGGCAAAAAGGTTGGAAGAAATGACCCATGTCCATGCGGAAGCGGTAAAAAATATAAAAACTGCTGTGGCAGATAAATAATGAACCAATACCGGAAGTGACAAGACCTGTCGGGTTTTGCTCGCTTCCGGTTATTTTATATCAAAATATCAGGAAATGAGGTGCCAAAATGAATATTACTGATGACCGGATCAAGTTCTTGCGTCTGTTGTCCGAGAAATATCGTTCCCGCCAGCAGGTTTGTACCGAGATCATCAACCTTCAGGCAATTTTGAACCTGCCAAAGGGGACCGAACATTTTATGAGCGACCTGCACGGAGAATATGAGGCTTTTTCTCACATCCTCAATAACTCTGCGGGAGTTATCCGTGAAAAGGTAGACATGTTGTTTGAGGGAACACTGACGCCAAGAGAACGGTCCAGTC
>ENA-ORNR01003215-ORNR01003215.1-human-gut-metagenome-genome-assembly--contig:-NODE-3215-length-12450-cov-3.804437_pt1 | contig 12450 bp, 10 predicted proteins | sample MGYA00242114_ERZ509020 | MGnify/ENA primary metagenome ERZ509020 (study PRJEB26280, sample SAMEA2338758) | human gut metagenome | biome: human gut; feature: human-associated habitat; material: faeces...
ACATCCTTGCCCTCACGCAAATCCTTCACGTCTTGCAGGGCATTCCTTAGCCCCGCCAAGATCTCCTCCTTGGTAGGCTCCGCGTAATCGTCTGCCGGCTTCTCTACCGGGGTGGCCTTACCGAAGGCAGCCATCTTCATACGGCGGACACTGTCGAGGGCCTTCTTGATCAACTGTTCATCCTCCAAAGACATCACCTCTTGCAATAACGACATTTTTAATTCTATAGCTGTCATACGCTTGCTCCTTTCTCATTAATAAATTGACAGACGCAAAGATAAACAATTTATTCGTAATGCAACGCCTCCGCCGGAGCCATCTTTACCGCCTTGCGGACAGGGAACCAGATTCCCATGCAGATCATGCCGGCCATCAGGAGGTAGGAGACGCTGAGGGTTACTAGAAAGCGGAGGATGGAGAGGGGCTCGCGGTAGGAATCCAGCTTATCCAAAAAGGCCATATTGAAGACGAAGACCAGTAGGATCGGCACGGTGATCGCCAAGAGGCCCAGACCTTCCAGATACATGTACTCGCCCAGCCTGCCCCGGCTGGAACCGATCGCCATGCGGAGACCGATCTCGCTACGCCGCCGCTCGGTACGCAACCAGAACGTGCCTACGATACCGAAGAATACGTTCACGAGCAGGAAGGCCATCATGGAGAGTTTCTTGCTGTTCTCGTTCTTGGTAAACCGGAGTTGGTCATCACGCTGGTCGGCAAGGAGGGTGACACCGTGGACGAAGGTGTTATTTACCGTCATCCGATCCGCTGTTTTCTCCAAGAAAGCGTACATCTCATCCTCGGTCATCGGGCGTTTCGTACGTACCGATAGTTCAGCGCTCCTTACGCCGAAATTCTTCACGAACTCCTGCAATGACTCACCTTTCAATATCGTGAAAGCGCAGTTCTCCGGGCGGTCGAAGTCATTGCTACGGAAGGTAGGAAGCACGGCGGCGATCGTGAAAGGCTCGGAAAGGTCGTCATTCTCCGAGATCTGCCGGCCTATGGCAGACTGCCCCCCGAAGAAGAAATCTTCCGCCTCCGCCGTTATGACGAGCGGACGGTAAGCGTTCTCCACCAACGGGGTAATAGCACGGCCCTCCTTATCCTTCATACGGAATACATCGAAATAAGAAGGGGATACTTTCAGCTTGTGGTAGTTCTGTCCTACCGCCTTCGAGGTATCAGCGCCCAAGGGAAGAAGCGTCCCCCACGAACTTCCGTTTGAATAAGGCATGGACCAATACGTAATACATACCTCCTCGACCTCCTGCTCTTGGCGGATACGTTCCATAAGCTTCAACAAATCCTGTGTTGCGTTCGAGTCGTAAAGTGAGTCGGGCACATAACCCGGGGCGTTCGACGAGAGCGTGGAAAGCTTGAAACGCCACGTATTCGAGATATCATATCCCATCGGGGCGTTATAGCAGCGCACATCCACCCATAACTTATCCATCATAAACCAAAGGGCGCACATCACGATAACCAACTCGCCCAGTATCCAGCCGTTGCTCTTGCGCTGGGCCCATATTATTTTAAATATATGCTTAATCATAATTTGATAGTTGATAGTTGACAATTGACAACTCATTGTTCATCATTCATTGGATTCACTCGTTCCCTTTTAACGCTTCTACGATCGGTTGCCTTGTCGTACGCCATGCCGGTATCCCGGCGCTTAATATATTCAGCAAGAACGTAAAGATAAGGGCGGAGATAAATAAGCCCGGTTTAATAAGCATAGGCGCCGTAAGGCTCACGTTCTCGCTCAACATGAAAGGCTTCCCTACCACCAGCAACACCATCGAGAGACCGATACCGATCACGCCACCGATCAAGGTCAGCACAAAGTTCTCCGATAAGATCTGCATCAAAAGATTCTGTCCCGTAGCCCCGAAAGCCTTACGTAAACCGATCTCTTCTTTCCGCTTCTGAACGGACGATTGGATCACGCCCGTTAAGTTCAGCGCCGGTACCAAGAGCAAGAAGAATAGGAAAGCGCCCGATCCGGCCAAGAAGGTAGGCCAGTCCACCTTTTGAAAAGCGCCGCTTCCCATGGCCGTATCCAACTGGGAAAGTAGCCCGGAAGGGAAACCTACGTTATAATCGGTCTTGCTGTCATTGTAGCGACGGACCTGTTGGTCTAGCTCCGAGCGTATGGCATCGAAGTCGGAAGAGGAACGAGCCAATAAGGCCACGCTGAAATAACCGGCCATATTCTCCCCATACTCCCCATTTACACGGGTCAGGGCCTCATTGCTGCTATAGGGTATCCATACCTGAGCGTAGGAGCTCATCAATGAAGAAGGTACGTCACGCACCACCCCGCAGACGGTGAAAGTGATAAAATCCATCACAACCTGCCGCCCGACGGCCTGTCCTGTTCCGAACAAATCGGTCGCCACCTGTTCCGACAGCACCATCTTCGGTATACCGGATTGAAAATCAGCCTCGCTAAAGGGGTCTCCTTCCACGAAAGGATGGTCGAATATTTTCCAATGGCCCGCGTCCGTATAACAAATCTCATACTCCTTGAAGAGCCGTCTATTGGGCAATGACAAGGAATGGCTATCACTACAATAGCCGGATACGGCCTCTGGTTTCCGCAAGGTATAGAAACATTCCTTCACGACCTCGCTGGACATGCCTCCACGATTACGATCCGATCCTCCGGGGGATTTCGAACCGACTTCCGTACCCCAGACATACATAAACCTAGACCGATTGGACTCAGGGGCATATCCCGTGGATTTAATCTGGAACACCAATACCATCACCAACACCATGGCGATCGCAAGGGCCGTTCCCGAAATAGAGATTATGCTTACGAGCGTATTTTCACGCAGCATTTGAACCGCTTGTTTGATGTACTGCTTATACATAATTCGAATCGTTATTTCAATTTCAGTTTATTCTTTTCCTTGAAACTTGTCATATCGGAAACGACCACCTCGTCACCCGGTTCCAAGCCACCTACTACTTCTACATACTCAAAGTTGCTGTCTCCCAGCTGTACCTTCCGCTTGATCAATTGGTCTCCGTTGACAACAAACAACTCATACTCTCCTTTCCCGACGTAGAACGAGGCGTTGGAAATACGCAGCACATCGTCCTTGATCGCATTCATCACGTATACATCGGTCTTCAAACCGGAGCGCAAGCGGCGATGGTTATCCTCCTCCAACTGTACCGTGAAGGAGATCACGCCGTTCTTCGATAAGGGGGTAACATCGCTAACCACCCCATCCAGTTTATCGTTGCCGATCTTTACGACGGCCTTGCTACCGGCGGCGATCCGGTCGCCATAGGTATCGGCGATCTCCCCCTCTATCTTGAAATGGGACAAGTCGGAGACGATAGCGACACGACTGCCTTGAGAGACTTGGGCACCTACCTCGTTGTTCACGTAGGTCAGGATCGCCTTGCGGGGAGAGCGTATCTGGGCGTCTTCCAAGGTACGCTTCGTCTCGGCTAGACTCTTTCGGAAGATGTTCAGGTCGAGTTCTTTCACTTTATAATCGGCATCCGTCAAGGATTTCTCGTTCTCATATTTTTGCTCATCCTCTTTCAGTTTCAAGACGCTAACGTTATAGTCCAGTTCCACTTGACGGACCTTATCGGTCGTTCCGGCGCCTAGGCTATCCAGATAACGCTCGTTGCGCAACTCCACTTCCTTTCGGTTCAGTTCCATGCGAGAGACTTTCAATTGCATCTCCATCTCGGAAAGCTTATTGCGGTTTTGGATACGGAGTTGATCCAATTGGAGGCGTTTCATTTGCTCCTCGTCCAATTGTTTCTTATAATCCGTCTCGGCGCTTAGCAAGTCCAGTTTCAAGATCGGAGTACCTACATCCACGGAATCGCCTCCCTTTTTATAAATCTCGACGATACGGGAGTTGATCGGTGAGTTGATGATTTCCTCGAAAGCAGGTACCACCTTGCCGGATGCGCTAACGGAAACCTCGATCACTCCTTTATCTACCGTTGAAAAAACCAAGTCCTTCCGTTGCAGGCTGGTTTGCATAAAACCGATCACCCCGCCAATCAAGACAACGGCAATACCGATCCCCGCCCCCAGCTTTATAAACTGTTTACGCTGCTCCTTCTGCCGAACCTCTTTTGATATCTCTCTGTCCATATTTCGTTTGTTTTTATTTTCCACCCTCCAAAGAGCAAACCCCGTGCCAAAAACGTAAGTAATTGATTTATTGAAGAAATAAAACAAAAGAGATGTCCGATATCGAACACTGTGTCCGCTTTTGTACGAAAACAAAGACATCAGCAATGAGAATCTACAGATATTCAATCATAATTAACATATAAATACTTGATTATCTTTACAAAAAGGACTATTTTTGGGAAAATCCATAATCAAGGAATACCAATCTTATATTATTTACCCTAAATTCTAAAGAGAGATGAAAAAAACAGTAACTTTCGTTTGGAGCATTTTCCTCCTCGTGTTTATATCGATAGATATGAACGCACAATCAATAAAAAGTTGGGATTACCCCATAAAACCAGGAACGGAGGCTTGGCAAGCATTATCCACACATGAGGATATGCTGAAAGCCTGCCAAATTCCGGCAGAGATATTAAAAACGGTATCAACAGAAGAGCTTATAGAACTTTGCCTTGCTTACCCATTATTAGGCGACATATTCGCTTACAATGGAATACAGGAAGGCATTAGCAAGGTTTCCGCACGTTTTAACGGGTTACAAGAGTTATTCAAAAGGAAAGACAATGCTTCTTTGCTATTTGAGAAGATGAAAAAACAAGAATTACTGAAAGCAGGAGTGTTGACTTCCATAGAAATAGGTAATGAAATTAGTCGGCAAATGGTAATCGAGGCTCTTCTGTCTAATGAGACGATATTATCTAATACAAATAATCTTTTACAGCAAGAGATCTCCTCCGAAGCCGTAAAGAGACTCCTTTACAAACAAAACAACCCGGATATTTATGGACAATATGGTCTAAAAACCGTAGTCTATCTCCTAGGTCGAAGTCTAGAACGGATAGACAACAAGACCATTACGCCCAAATTTAAACAATTCACCATCGATGAAAAGCTAACGGGCAGTAATGTAATCGAAGAGTTATTAAAACAATACATTGTAACCTTTAATAAATTGAGATCATGAAAAAAGTATTATACTATTTAATAATCATGCTGGCATTCACGCTGAACGCATGTGACAATGAAATGGATAATATGCAAGGAGGTGATAAAGAAATCTTGACATCCAGTTCAGAAATTGTCATTAAAGACGGAAAGATAACATATCCTAAATGGTTGGTGAATGTAGTAGATTCTGTCGCTCACTCCCATGTCAAGGGAACAGACTATCCATACCCTTGGGTCTTTACTATTCAAGGAGATGGAAAAGAACACATTCTCGTTTTGGATGGGGTGAATTCTTGTGCTTCTTGCGGGCAATTACTATTCTTGCTTTCCGGAGAACGAATCGAAAAATTCCCCAATGAATGGATCACTATGGAGAATTTAAACATGATTTGGGAGCCGAATCTCAATGTTGAGACAAAAGCTCAAGGAGCAGCCGCTACTGTTTACACTCCTAACGGGACACTCGTTAATGACACTTACTACAGAAGTGAGGAATTATCAGCCTCACAAAAAGCGAGCCATGACCAATATTGTACAACAACCTATTCACAAGCAACTCTAATAAGTAGTTCAACAACCACTTACAATTGTCATGCCTATGCTTGGTATATGACTGAAGGCGGATCAGCAGTTTGGATGGGATGGACTATTAATCCCACAAACGTATATTGGTTAGATGGTAGTTATATATCAACAACAGGTGCCGCAACCAAAGTATCCTATCTTAGTGATAATCACTCTGCCGTAACGACATCTACGCCCAATATATTCATCTCCAAATGGGGGGAATACGCTCTTATGAGGCATCCCAAAGCTCATTGTCCCTTTGATGCATCAAGCTTAAAATATATGAAAAAAAATGATATGCCGACTGTTTATATAGGGAAGAGTCAAGAGGATTATAGTAGCGGCAGTTCCTCTATCAATGCGCCAGGGGGTAATGCCACGACGACTTTATATGCTTACACAAAGACAGGAACTCCGACCTCGTATAGCTGGAACGCTGAATTCTATGGAGAATGCGATAGATGGTACACTTATCCTTCCGGTAATCGATTAGATGTTAGTGTCTATCTAAACTCCCAACATTACGGTGGATCTCTTCGCATCACCTGCGCAATGTATAATGGAAGTTCTTTAATAGGCACAGCAACCTATTATTTGAACGTAAATCCGTAGCAATTATACAAGAACAAGGATCTCGTCGAAACAAGATCCTTGTTCTTGATTCAATATACTTAAATCGATTTCGCTCAAAACTTTTCCGATAGACCTGTTGTTCTATGCCCAAAACTTATAAACGCAAAATGTATGAACACAAGACTAATTCTATTCACCTGTATAGCCGGTCTGACTCTCTTTTTCTCTGGCTGTAGCAAAAATGATGATGATCATCAAGGCATTATCCCTCTTCCACCGGTAGAGAACGCTTTCCAAGAGAAATATCCCGATGCCAAAAACCCTGTTTTTGAGATCGAAGGTAACTATTATGTGGTAGATTTCAACAACGGCGGCTCCGAGACAACAGCTTGGTTCACGGATCAAGGCATATGGATGATGGAGAAGATAGACATCTCTTTCGCCCAATTACCGGCAGCGGTATCCACCGCCTTCAAACAAGGCTTTTACTCAAATTGGACCGTGGATGACACGTACGCCATCAATCGCCTAAATATGGGAATCGTTTACAAGATCGAGGCGGAGCAGTCCAATAGCGAAGTAGACCTGTATTATTCACAGTATGGAAACCTGATCAAAGCCGTGGACGATGAGATCAATAATGACGCGCCGATCGTTATCCCGAAAGAGGTCAGCAACCTGATGGAGATCACTTTCGCCAACGCCGAGTTGCTGGATATCCAACAGAACAGCCTAGGTTACGAGCTGGATATGATCGATAACCAGATTTATAAAGTGGCGCAATTGAATAAGGATTACAGGTGGCAAAGTACCACATGGGCCATGTCCGAGCAAGAGGTTCCGCAGATCGTGATGCAAGGCTTCGAATCCTCCGCTTACGCTAGCGACAAGGTACAGTCCATATATACGTTATTGAATGCCAATGGCACCTTCTACCTATTCAAGGTTTCACATAACGGGCAGGACGAGACGATTACCTTTGATGTATTCGGGAATATCGTATAAAAAAGCCGCGCGATTCACAGCCGTCTCCGGACTTGAATCGCGCGGTTTACGTTATATGATAATCAAGCTTATTTACTGATCAATTCCAAGGTCGCCCCTTTTACTCCCGGTGCGGAAGCCTCGAAATAGATCGTCCCCGGTTCCTCGGCCGTCTGCACGATAGCGGTAAGTTGCCCGCTAAACAGTTTCATTTCCGGAAGATGGAAGAGTTCCAGACTGGCGCTATTTCCATTTGCCGCCGCACGGTAGGCTCCGGCACCACGTACCTTAAACTGGATCTGGCGGGTATCATCCGGACAAAGGTTACCGTTCTTGTCTACGACTCTAACATTGATGAAAGAAAGGTCTTTTCCGTCAGCCGTCAATTGGTTACGATCGGCGGATAACTCAATATGATGCGGCTTCCCTGCGGTATGAACCTCCTCCTCGGCCACAGCGTTACCCTCCTTATCATAAGCGACCACTTTCAAAGTTCCCGGCTCGTATTTGGTATCCATCCACATCAAACGATATCGTTTCTGGCGCTCGAAACTCTTTTGAGCCGCTTCGGTATAACTACTATCGATACCGATGCTTAGGTCTTTCGTACGTTTCCCTTGGCTCTTTCCGTTGATAAACAATTCGGCGGAAGGATAATTGGTATAAACGAATACGGGTGTCACCTCGCCCTCACGTCCCGGCCATGTCCAATGCGGCAGGATATGCAAGGTCTTGGCGCTTTTGTTCCAATGACTACGGTATAGATAGTAACGATCCTTGGGGATACCCGCCAAATCGATAATACCGAACAAGGAGCTATGGCTTGGCCAATTCGTATAATAAGGAGTAGGCTCGCCCAAATAATCAAATCCTGTCCATACGAATTCCCCGATACAATACGGAAGGTCCTCATGCTGGATAAAATCGTCCTCCGGCAGATTAGACCAGTTGCAATGCTCCACGTCGTACGAGGAACTTTGGTGATCCTCATAGACAGCCATCGCCTTACGCTCTACCGGGAATTTATAAACCCCTCGTGAGCTAACCGTGGAGGCCGTCTCGCTTCCCAAGATTATTTGCTGAGGCAGTTTCTTATAATTCACTTGATAACGGAACGGACGATAATTGAATCCCGCCACATCCATCACCGCCGCCATATTATTATTCACGACGGCATCCGGGGCATCCATACCTTGCGTCACCGGACGAGTCGGGTCTTCCCGATGGCAGATATCCTGCAAGAACTTGGAGATCTTACAACCGCTCTCATCCCATTGGTTAGGCACCTCGTTACCGACGCACCACATCACGACGCTCGGGTTATTCCGGTAATGATGTACCAGATTCACGAGGTCTTTCTCCACCCATTCGTCGAAAATCAAATTATAGCCGTTCGCGCATTTCGCCTTGTTCCACTCGTCGAAGCTCTCTGCCATCAACATCATACCCATCTCATCGCAAGCCCTTACCAACTCGGGAGCCGGCATATTATGGGAAGTACGGATAGCGTTGCATCCCATGTCCTTCAAGATCCGGATCTGACGACGGATAGCGGCATCATTGACGGCAGCCCCTAACGGGCCTAAGTCATGGTGATTACAAACGCCTTTGAATACCGTCTTCTCACCATTCAAGAAAAAGCCTTTATTCGGAATGATCTCGATTGAACGGATACCGAACGGGGTCGTATATATATCTTTCAGTTGATCGCCCTCATAGAGACGAGTCTCCGCGGAATACAGGACGGGCATATCCGGCGACCATAAAGTCGGGGTCTGGATGATAAACTCTTGGGAGAGGCTATTATCATTGTACTTAATCTGTGAGAGAGGCGTAGTCTGCTCCGTCAACTTCTGCCCGTTCGGATTCCATACACTGGTTTTCACGCTATACTTGCTGGCATCGGCACCTTCCGGCAGTACGATTTTCGTCTGTACATTGACTTTCGCAAATTCCTTCGTGGCGGTCGGGGTCGTAATATAAGTTCCCCAGACCGGGATATAGGCGTTTTCCGTCACGATTACATGTACATTCCTATATAATCCCGCTCCCGGATACCAACGGGAGGATTCCGGCAAGTTCTCGAGGCGAACCGCCAAGGTGTTCTTTTTCCCCGGCATGAGTTGTTTCGTGATATCGAAATAGAAAGAATTATAGCCATACGGCCAATATCCAACCTCTTGTCCGTTCACGTAGACCTTAGCATGGCTCATCGCACCGTCGAACAGGATCGTGGCACGCTTCCCATCCGTAAATTGAGGAACCTCAAACTCGGTCCGGTACCAGCCGACTCCCACGAAAGGCAAACCTCCGGTTCGGCCGGCATGTTCCATGGCCTCCGTTTGTCCGTCTTGGGCGATAGCGACCTCTTGCTTATCATTCTGAGAGCTGAAAGGGCCGTAAATCGCCCAATCATGCGGAACGGTCACAGATTGCCATTTGCTATCGTTAAAAGTAGGATTGATAAACTCCGGGCTGTCTTCCCGGGTGAACTTCCAATTCTTTTCCAACAGGAACTCACTGCGTACTTGAGAAAAAAGCGCAGGGAAAAGGCAAAACAAACCGATCAAAATAGCGAAACTTGTTCTTTTCATTCGTTTTTTGTGTTTTTGTTATTCATAGCGGAGCAAAAATAAGTATTTTTGTCTCCAATACAAACTAAATCAAAAGAATTGCACAGCATGTTGTTACAATTAGCTTTCGTTTTAATAGCCATTATTATAGGTGCCCGTATCGGTGGTATCGGATTAGGCGTGTTAGGAGGTCTCGGACTCGGTATACTCACCTTTGGATTCGGGCTCCAGCCCACTTCCCCTCCTATCGATGTCATGCTTATGATCGTTGCCGTAATAGCGGCGGCTAGTTGTATGCAAGCCGCTGGCGGACTTGATCTTATGGTTAAGTGGGCGGAAAAATTGCTTCGCAAGAATCCTCAACGAATCACGATATTAAGCCCGCTCGTCACCTATTTGTTTACCTTCATAGCCGGAACGGGGCATGTGGCTTATTCGGTCCTTCCGGTAATCGCCGAGGTCGCTACGGAAACGAAGATCCGTCCCGAACGTCCGATGGCGATCGCCGTGATCGCTTCTCAGCAAGCTATTACCGCTAGTCCGATATCGGCGGCTACGGTAGCTTTATTAAGTATGTTGTCCGGATACAATATCTCCTTGATGAATATCTTGATGATCTCTGTTCCTTGTACCTTATTAGGTGTGTTAGTGGGAGCGATCTACTCTTTAAAGGTCGGTAAAGAGCTAGATCAAGATCCGGAATACTTAAAGCGGGTGGCGAACCATGAGTTTAGCACGGAACATTATGAGGCGAAAGGCGTTGAAAACCAAATGAAAGCGGCCTTATCGGTCTCTATATTTGTTCTCGCTACGATAGCGATCGTTATTTTTGGTTCTATGGAGTCCCTACGTCCGGTCTTTACCGTCGGCACGGAAAAGGTCTCGATGCAGATGTCACATATTATTGAGGTATTAATGTTGACAGCCTCCGCTTTCATCTTATTATTTACAAAAACAGATGGTATCAAGGCCGCACAGGGTTCCGTTTTTTCCGCAGGTATGCAAGCGGTGGTAGCGATCTTCGGTATCGCTTGGATGGGAGATACATTTATCGCCGGCAATATGACTGAATTAAAGGGATCTATCGAGCATATAGTTACACAGATGCCTTGGTTATTCGGGTTGGCCCTTTTCGTAATGTCCATTTTATTATTTAGCCAAGCGGCTACCATTCGTGCGTTATTGCCGCTAGGGATCGCATTGGGAATCTCACCCTATATGTTGATCGCTTTATTCCCCGCCGTAAACGGTTATTTCTTCATCCCAAACTACCCGACAGTCGTAGCCGCCATCAACTTCGATCGCACGGGCACGACCCGCATCGGTAAATACATCTTGAACCATTCTTTCATGATGCCGGGATTGATAGCGACCGGAGTTTCTGTAGGATTGGGGTTACTATTCATTCAATTCATATAATGAGAAAGCAAAAAATAGAGACGCAGCATACACGCTACGTCTCTACACCCCACACCATATATCCATATTATATTACTTCAACAATTTTTCCTGAATCAACTGCTTTAACTCCAGTTTTCCCATCGTGCCGATCATCATCTCACGGGGGCCGTCTAGCGGGCAAAACATCAAAGTGGGAATCGTTCGGATATTAAAGGCTGTCTCGAGTGCCTCCTCTTGATCCACATCCACCTTATAAATATAAATCTTCCCATCAAATTCTTTGGCAAACTCATCCAATATCGGGCTTAAGCGTTTGCAATAACCGCACCAAGGAGCGTGAAAATCTATGAGGCAAGGACGACTTCCTATATATTTCCAATCTTTGGGATTTGCCTCAAAATCACCGACATTGGCGATAAAACCATCTTTCGTTAAATCGATCACTACCATACTTCTCTATATTTTGATTTATAATATAACAAAGATAAGTATGAATAGGTTGCGGTATTTTTTATACTTTCGCGACATCGTTTTAACATACAGACAGAATGCTCACACTCGATAAAATTTATCAGGCATCATATGCCTTGAAGACAGTCATCAGACGCACTGATTTAATCAGCGCTCCCAATATCAATCCGGAATCCCATATTTTTCTAAAACCAGAGAACTTACAAGTAACCGGATCGTTTAAAGTGCGTGGCGCTTGTTTCAAGATCGCCCAGCTTACGGAAGAAGAGAAATCGCATGGCTGTTCCTGCTCCGTGTATATCGATCGAACTGTTTTTTTCCGTGAAAGCCTGTTTCATGACCCGTGTGTCGTCACAGTCGGACACGTTGGTTATCGGTATTGAATCTTCGCACAGGGCGTTTATGACGAGAGCCCTGTTGCTGATACTTTTGGATGCCGGCAGTTCGACTTCTATGTGGCAGTCGTGTGGAGCAAAGACTTTGTAATTCATTTGTTCGCTGTGGGTTTTGTCGCAAAATTAGCAAAAAAAGAGGAATGGTATGTATCATTTCTTTATTTACCGATGAAGTATTTCTCACAAATCTCTCTTTTCAGCATCTTTTGTTTTTGTAGTCTCTTTTATTTTTTGTCGCATGGAGGAGAAGGGCGGATAGTTTCCTTGATACGTTTCCTTTGTTGCAGATATTTTTTAACCTCTCCGTCTTTCGGACACCTCCCCTATATGGCTAACGCCACACAGAGGAGAAGGT
>ENA-ORNR01003219-ORNR01003219.1-human-gut-metagenome-genome-assembly--contig:-NODE-3219-length-12437-cov-3.890648_pt1 | contig 12437 bp, 14 predicted proteins | sample MGYA00242114_ERZ509020 | MGnify/ENA primary metagenome ERZ509020 (study PRJEB26280, sample SAMEA2338758) | human gut metagenome | biome: human gut; feature: human-associated habitat; material: faeces...
TGAGCATGATGGTCTTCTTGACATCCTGGTCGCCGTTCTGCATCTTGAAATAGACGTTGAAGGCACCCACGAGGACAATCACTGCGGCGATTGCCTTCATGAGATTGGAGACAGGGGTCTGGTAGGAGCTTACCTCCTGTGTGGCTTTGGTGAAGCCTGCCGCACCCTTGCTGGCGGCCATCATGTCGGACACGGTGAGCATCACCGCGCCCATAGCAAGCATACCCTTACGGGCGAAGGCTGAGTTGCCGAGGCGTGAGATAGCACGCTGACACTTTGATTTGATTTTCTGCATATACGCTGATTGATAAGTTCTTGAAAAGGTTATCGGGCGTTAAAGGCAATGCAGGGCGTTAAAGGCAGTGTCGGGCAGTAAAGACAACTTAGTTCAATAAAGGCATCGGTTGGGGAGAGAGGTATCGGGTGATACGAATATGGTTAGCGGCAAGTCAGTCGATGTCAGGCAGCGGACTCGCATCTGTGAACTATATCAGCAAGGTCTTTATCCATACCTGTATCAACGGCTTTGTTGGTCTTGCACAAAAGATTATCCACCGGGTATCCGTTTGTCATAATCGGTTCCTTATATTTGGTTGGAGCGTCTTTAGGAATTTCCGGCATCGGTTTCGTGATAATGCGTTTTATCTCCACCGGTTCAAAACTTTCTGCAAGCCCGGATATGTCGATTTCGGTCTCTTCGGCCTTTGCATCCTCGCTTGCCTTTGCTTTGTTGGCGGCAAGAATATCCATCGTTATCATTCCGGCATAATACAGAGCCAGTAGAATGATGAGTAAAACTATTATTTGTCCGTAAAGCATTGTATCAGAAATTTACACATAGTTTGTTGTTGCAGTTATCCCACGGCTCGAATCTCAATCCGAGCTTGCGGCCTATATCCTCGCGTGAATGGTCGCGTTCCATGTCGGGGTGGTAATACATGACATTCTGACCACGGATTACCAGATAGCCTGCCTTTTTCAGTGAGTGGCGCATCTTTATCCTCGGCTTGTTTGTAACAACCTTTATTCTCGTGATTGGCGGCAGTCCAAAAATCACACGTCTTTTCTCTCGTTTCATAATATCCTGACGGATACGGGAACGGATACTTTGTTCTTCTTTCTTGGTGCGCCGGAGGCCGAGGTCGGCAACTATTCTTGATACGGAGCGTGACGATATGCCGGTTATGGCAGCTATTTCAGCATTTGAGTGAGAGTCGTGGAGTTCTCGTACCCTTTCCGCCAAATCAAGCCATTCGGGTCTGATACCCTTTTCAAGACCGAGTTCTTTTGCTTTAAGTGATACGGTCTTTCGGTTGACACATAGATGTTGGGCTATTGCCGTGTCCGTTGTGTACGGATAGTTCTCCTTGAGATAGGCAATACTGTCGTCAGTCCAGATTGTCTTTTTCATATCTATTTGGTGTTATCGTTATCAAGAAGTGATTTGCTTTTCTTCCTGTACGCCCTAAGACGTGGAAGATATACAGTGATGAATGTTCTCACGATGGCATTTATCACATCGGAACGGCATTTGCGGTCAATGTCACACTCATCAATAGAATCGGCAAGATCTTTGTCAATCATGCAGACCTTACGCTCATCTTTCCGCTCCCTGAATCCGTATGCTGAAAGATTTGCCATGAAAGCGTCCCACATTCCGGCCGGGTCTTCCGGATTTTCATTATCGGGCATATTTTCTTTGAGCATGGTTATTGTCCCGTCAGGTTCATCGGACACCGTCTGCTGTCCGACAGGGGTAGCGACATGGCGGATGCTTCCGAGCAGTCCATCTATATCAGGGAATGTTGGCTTATCCATTGTTTGTTTCAATTTCAAGGTGTCCGAATATCTTGTTATATATAAGGTTGTAGGCCTCCTGCGTTATCTCCAGTTGACCGTCCAGATCTGAAAGCGTGCAGAATCGTTCCATGTCTGCTTTCATGCTTATTCGCGGTGTCACGAGTCCATATCGGCTGAAGGTCTTGCCTGTCTCGTCCCAAAGCTCCCGTTCCGTCTTTGTCCCGACTCTGGCATCGTGTCTGTTGGGGACAAGGATAAGCTCTGCGGTCATCTTTCGTCCCATAGCCTTTTTGAGATTTTGAATAAACGCTATGAATGTGGCGGTCGATGGAATAGTTGTGCGGTCATAATGGTAAGGACATATTATATAGTCGGAATTGGCAAACAGAGTCACAAGTCCCTGCTGTTTCAGGTTGCCGGGAGAATCAAAGATTGCCACACATCGGGTCTTGCGAATGTTTCCTATGAAATTGAACAGTGCTTCCTCTTTGCTGAGTGAGAACGGCAGCACCTCATAAGGGATTTCCACTTCTTCAGAGCCATAGCGTTTCAAATCGCTATCACGCCGTTGTGCGAGGCTTTCTTGTGAATCGCAGTCAACGACAATCACCGGAAGACCTTTCTTGACAAGAAAGTTTGCGAAGGTGACGCAAAGGGTGGTTTTCCCTACGCCTCCTTTTTGATTTGCAAATGTTATGATGATTGATTCGTCCATTGTGGTCCGTTTGAATTATTTATACGCAAAATTATTATCCGGAGGCAAGGCAACAGGCCACTTTGGACACCTTTCTTAAAGACATTATCATTTTATATTTTGAACATTGCATATTATATAGGAATAGAGCCTTGAAGACATCAAAGGCGATTGTCTTCAAGACTCTATGTCACAATATTGGCATGGTAATAAAATTCCGACGCTATACTTTCAGGCTGTTTTCATCATCAATCCTGTCATAATTTCCACGGTAGCCAACCTCCCATTCCCGGTTCTCTCCTCGTCCGGAAGCTGAATCGCGCAGACCTTTGGCTTTTGCAGACAGTTGTCCCTTGCTGGCTCCGCGCAGCCCTCGGTTGGATAATTTGGCCGGACTTGCATTTCTGAACTTTCTACGGGCAAGCCTTTTCAAATCAAATCCCTCTTCCGAGAGGTTGATTACTTGCTTGGATGAGAAATTAATGGCAAAATAATCCTCTCCGCTCTGACGTATATAGAAGCCGGCGTTGCGTATTTCGGAACGCAGCTTAACGATACTGTCATCGTTGAATAACCGGCGCAGCTTGTCAACATCATTATAATAGTGTTGGCTTTTATTCTGAGATAGAGTTACAAGCTCAGGCTCGTTCACCTTATATATACTGCACAGCAGATCCCGTTCAGCCGTGGTTGTCGGTTGAAATGATTCTATCCTTTTTATTTTGTCATTTCTAAGAATGGTTGCGGCCATGAAACCTTTGAGCGGGCGTGTAGTATTTCGGTAGTGGAGCACTCCGCGCCGTATGAAGGCATTATAGCGGAATATTTTTGAGTTTATGCCCCATGTGTCTATTGTGGGATTGTTTTCAAGAAGTCTGTCGATGTAGGCATCAATACGCTCCATCTTGTCATCAGGAGTGGTGAAATCAAGGAGCGACTTAATGGATAATACCCAAGCTCCGTTATATACAGTTTTGTTGGCATGGTCAACTATCATATATCCGTAGGGATTATCCGATTTGCCAAAGAAAACAAGGTCTATGCCTAATTTCCGCTTCACCTCTGCCTGGAGTTCTTTCCTGTCGGCACTCACATCGCGGTATTTCTTAAGCATAGCCCACAGTTGCCTGCGTCGTGTCTTGTCAAGTTGCACCTTATGGAACCTGCCGCATATATCAGCATATCCAATCTTTGCCTGAACCGCTCCGTCACGTTTGACATATACAATATCGTTCTTTTCATAAACCTCATACCCCATTGAGGTCATAAGAGCTTTGTATTGAGCAAAGGTAGAGAATGAATAGCCGAGTGAAGCAGCAAGATCCTCTGCGGCTTTCGCCTTGACATCCTTGCCGACAAGTTTGTTGAGTACTGCCTGAGAACGCACTCTTTCGTGATGGTCGCTGATTTTCTTTCCGTCCGGAGATATTCTGGATGTTACTATATGTATATGCGTGTTATCTGTGTCGGTATGAGCATATACCAACAACGGCTGACCTTCGTTCCCGTAGCCCATTTCCTTGAGATATTCGTGGGCGAACTGCAATAGTTCTTCCTCTGTCTTTTCATGCCCCTTGCAAGAAATGGCAAGGTGGAACTGTGCTTTTTTTATCCTTGAATTTCTGGAAGAGTAGGCTATCATATAATCCTGCATTTCCTTTGCAGTCGGTTTTGAAAGCACGCCGATATGTCCGAGATTGCTCATTTCAAGAAGTCGCGCCACACCCTTTGCCACTTTTTTCTCATTGTATGCGACAGCATGGAAATTGGCGCTCGACGGAAGAATAGTAGCTATCATCGCTTAATGTCTTTATGTCTTGGTATCTTTATGTCTTGTTCTGATATTGCCATACTGTCATAAAGACTTGTGTTTATGGTCTCAGTCTTATCGCTTTTCTGGCAATGTCAGCTTGTTCCGATTTGACTGCCTTAATCATCTTCTCCACGCCCTCAATCATGGGAGCAAGTATATCCTTGAAATAACTCTCGGATAACAGCCCTGCAACAGCAAGCTCGTTGGCACGTTTGACCGCCTGGTTGAGATTGCTTCCCATCCATGAGAGTTCGTCCTGAAATTTCCTGCACAGTCTGGCTGTGTCATTGCACAATTCAAGACGGGTTTTGGCGTCTGTGTCTGAAAACTCATTGACTGCCATTCTTATAAAGTTGCTGACGCTATGGTAGCGTTTTGATTTTTCACGTATTCCGGCTGCTTCCTCCGGAGTAAGTCTCATCTCAAATCTTTCGGTACGCTGCTTCATATTCTAAGATTAATTCACGAGGTACGAAGTGATTTCCCACCGCCACGGAGTGGTCGGCAAGTCGCTTTTCTACGGTCAAAACTTGGTTTTGTACGGAGAAAAGCACAACTTGCTACCTAAACTCTGTAACACTGGTACACTCCCGTCCTCAGTTCATTCACCCACGAAGTTACTCACCACAACAATACCAATCATACAGTTTGGACACCTTTTATTGATTATACCTATATCTATGCAAGGCATCATGGCTATAATCCTGTATGACATCAAGACTATATGTCTGCAAGAAATATAAACTTAATTCCATCAAGAGACAAATGGATAATGCTATACAACATTATTGCCTATGTAATATCAAGTCTGCAATATAAACTATCATCATATCAGTATTTCATTATGGAACACAGTCATAATAAATGTATGCCACAAAGTCAGTAACGCATAATGTCTTTATTGCTTTCAGGGAAGAAGTCATCAAGGCTTCAAGGGATAAAGAAATGGAAGCTCCGAGACACGACAAAACGGTGCAAACTCTTGATTTATAAGGATTTTTAAGGCTTGAAATTTGCTTAATTCGCTGATTTTTAGTATATTTACATTCCAATAATAGTGTTGGGACGTATTAAAATAAGTCTGTCATGTTTGAACTTCTGCTTATGATTTTCCTTGTGCCGGTATTCACGGTTATATTCCTGCTGCTCAGATTCGGGCTGTACCTGCTGAAACTTTCAGCGAGGGGTTGTTTATGGATAGTCCGAACCGTTTTAAGGCTCGGGTGGCAATTCTTGGTATGGATATGGCATAAGACTTACCGGGCATATCGGTCACGCCACCCGGCCACATATTGATAAATCTGTCATGGGTTGTTGACAGGATTTTGACGTGACATGAATAGTGAGTCTGTTCCCTGCGGTGAGAGCTTTGCTGAATGTGGGGTAGCAGGTCGTTCAGGAGGCAACATTCGGCGCAAATGACTATGCGTGACATGATGTGAAATCAAATGCCTACCCAAATGCAGACCTAAACGCGATACCAAACGCAAAGGTGGATGCTGAAAAGCGTGATATGTTCTAATTCTAAAATAATTCCGAACTTGAACCAAAGGCCGAAAGAAAGGATAGAAAAAGTGGAATTGAATGGTGACAAATAAAAGGCAATGGAATTTCAGCCCCAATATTTAACATTTATTAATAGTAAAAGCATCTATTATTTGTTAAAATATTTAACACTCGTTTTCGTGATACTTGACCAATAGCCTCAGAAAACGCCAAATGTTGGGGACATTTTTTTGCTAAAAAATGATTTGGGGGACAATCGGGGGACAAAAATTAAAAGAGAAATCCCGCAACTCTTGAGTTTCAATGAGTTACGGGATTTTACAGTGCCCAGAACAGGACTCGAACCTGCACGCCTCGCAGCACTCGCACCTGAAACGAGCGCGTCTACCATTCCGCCACCTGGGCTTGCTTGCGCGTCGCTCGATGCCGCCTCGGCGGCTTTGAACGCGTTTGCGCTGCAAAGTTACGATTTTTTTCGCAATTGCAAATGCTTTTGCGACTTTTTTTCGTATTTTTGCGATTATTTCATCCCGAATCGTCGGGATAATTCAACTTTTCGGCCCCGGCCGCGCTTATATTTAAGACTTTATTCCGACAATTATGAATATTCTGAAACCTGACTGTCCGGTGGCGCTCTGCAGCGACCATGCGGGTTTTGAACTGAAATGCGCCGTCGCCGACTGGCTCGATGTGCACGGAATCCCTTACCGGGACTTCGGCACCGACAGCGATGAGTCGTGCGACTATGCCGATTTTGCCCATCCGGCGGCGCTGGCCGTCGAGAGGGGCGAGTGCTACCCCGGCATAGCCATGTGCGGCAGCGGCAACGGCATATCGATGACGCTCAACAAGCATCAGGGCATACGCGCAGCGCTGTGCTGGACGCCCGAGCTGGCGCGCCTGGCCCGCGCGCACAACGACGCCAACGTACTCACGATGCCGGCCCGATTCATCTCGCGCGAGGCAGCCATGGATCTTGTGGATCTTTTCCTGAACACCCCCTTCGAGGGCGGCCGCCATCAGCGTCGCATAGACAAGATACCCGTACAACCTGCCCAATCACATTAATAATCAAGATATGAAGACTCTCACGCTCATGATCTCGGCAGCCATGATGATGCTGGCTGCGTCGTGTGGCCCGTCGGCCGCCGAGCGTACCGCGGCTCTCGAGGGAGCGGCTGCTGGCATCGACTCGCTGGTGACTACCTCGCAGGCACCGTTTGACACCTGCCGCGCCGTGTATGCCGACCCCAATGTGCTCATCGAGGTGGCCCTGCGCGACAGCATGATCAAGGTAGACCTGCTGGGCGACGCCCTCATGGACTATTTTGCCGCCGATTGGCTCAAGGCCTCCGACCAGACCCGGGTATATGACGTGCTCAAGACCCTGCGACGCATGGAGACGCCCGTAGTGCTCTCGATACGCGACACCTATGGGACGAGCAAGTCGTTTATCTTCAATGCCGACAAGATCTCGCGTCTGCTCAAGGCCAAGCCGTCGTCGCTCGACGTGCCCAAGGTGAAGGAGCAGGTGGTGGCCATGGCATCGGCCTCGGCACCTGCCCCCTGGGCCCACCAGGGCTGCCAGGTGAGCGCGGCGATCAACAAGGGATTCCTGACCTACACCATCGTGTGGCCGTCCAAGGCTGCGCTCAACGGCATGGAGCAGGGCAACATCACGGGCCGCTATCTCGACCCGCTGCGCCGCCAGTATGCGCGTCTGGGCGACCTGGAGTATCCCGTGGTGGAGATGCTCAAGGGTCTCGGCATCGACGGTGTGCGCATCGAGTACACGGCCGACGGCGACAGTGACCGCGCAATCAAACAGGCCTTCCCCTGGAGGGAAATATTCAAATAAATCATCATTACGCACATGAATCTTGTAGACCGATTTTTGCAATATGTGAAATTTGACACCCAGAGCGACGAGGAGACCAATCTCACGCCGTCGACTCCGGGCCAGATGATATTTGCCCGCCATCTCCGCGACGAGCTGGAGTCGATGGGACTGAGCGACATCACCCTCGACGACAACGGCTATCTGATGGCGACGCTGCCCTCCAACCTGCCCGCAGGCGAGAAGGTGAGCACCGTGGGGTTCATCGCCCATCTCGACACATCGCCCGACATGTCGGGCCGCCATGTGTCGCCCCGCATCATCGAGAGCTACGACGGCGGCGACATCGTGCTCAACGAGGCCGGGGGCGTGGTGCTCTCGCCATCCGACTTCCCCGAGCTGCTCGACCACCGCGGGGAGGCCCTCATCGTCACCGACGGCAACACGCTGCTCGGCGCCGACGACAAGGCCGCCTCCACTTCGGGGCGGTGGCGGTGGTTCTCCGAAACGGCATTCGCTTGGCTCGCCTCGTTGTAAGAGTCGTATAGCACCTCGCCGTCGAGACCTATAACCGTCACGCGCAGCGTATCGGGCAGATCGACCTCGATCAAGGGAGCGAGATCGAGGCCCTGCCGACCCTCGACCATATCAAGCAGATGGACATTCTCAAGCTGCAGCACGGCATCAAGGCTTGACACCTTGTAACGCCGCTCGCGTACGTATTGGAAGAGGATAAAACAGGCTACCAGCGCCCACGACAACGATATGAGCAGCAGAAACGCACGGCGGTGGAACGGCAGTCTACGCTTCGAATCCGTAGCCATAGCCCTGTCGTGTCACGATTTTGTCGCCGTAGCGTCCGATCTTGCGGCGCAGGCGCGTGATGTTCACGTCGATGGTGCGGTCCAGAACAATCACCTTGTCGCTCCAGACGCGGTGGAGGATCTGCTCGCGCGAGAAGATGCGGCCGCGGTTCGAGAGCAGCAGCATGAGTATCTCCAGCTCCTTTTTCGTGAGTTGTACCGGCTCGCCGTCCAACGTGCACACCTTGCGGCGGCAGTCGATGCAGAGACCCTCATACACGATACGCTCCTCACCCTCCTCGTCGCCGTGCCGCGTGCGGCGCAGCACGCTCTTGACGCGCGCCACGAGTTCGCGTACCGAAAAGGGTTTGGCTATGTAGTCGTCGGCGCCAAGGTCGAGTCCCGCCACGCGGTCATCCTCGCCGTCGCGCGCCGTACAGAATATTATGGGTATCTGCGCCGTCTCGGGGTCGGCCTTCAGCAACGACGCCATGCGCGTACCGCTCATCTGGCCCATCATCACATCGAGAAGGATCAGATCAAAACTCTTGATATCGAGCCTCAACGCCTCCTCGGCGCTGTTGGCCGTCGTCACCTCGTAGCCTTCGCTCTCGAGGTTGAATTGCAGGATCTCGCACAACGACTCTTCGTCGTCCACAACGAGTATTCGACCGTTAGCCATAACAAATCGTTTTTCGTATGCGCCCCAAAATTAGGCAACAAAAGCCAATGCGCCGCAACCGCGCGTCCATATTTAATGAAAACGTAACACATTACGGCGGTGACGGAACTCCGTAGTGCAAAAAAACTGACATTGCGATTTTCACGCCGAAGCGTAGAAATAAGCCTTCACAGACAAGGGCCAAACCCATAGCGCCACAACTGAAACCGCCCGCACGTCATGCCCGACATATCAACCAAAAAACATCGTTTTTCGAAGAGACTAAGCGTAAAATCGACAACATAGTGCGCTGCACCATAACGTAATATCAAAAAATATTGTTATATTTGCTAAGATGCCGCCGGCAGAGACTGCGCTCGGGAATCCCGCCCGCGTCGTCTCTGCCGGCACCAACAGGGCTTATTTTCACAAGGGTTCATTTTATAAACGGAAAACGATGTTGACACAACTCAAAGAGGAGGTTTTGCGCGCCAATCTCGATCTCGTAAAGCACGGATTGGTCATATTCACATGGGGCAACGTCAGCGCCATAGACCGCGCCAGCGGTCTCGTGGTGATCAAGCCCAGCGGCGTGGAGTACGACGTCATGCGCGTCGAGGACATGGTCGTCGTCGACCTTGACGGCAACGTGGTGGAGGGATCGCTCCGCCCCTCGAGCGACACGCCTACACATCTGGAGATATACAAGGCCTTCGAGGGTGTCGGCGGCGTGGTGCATACGCACTCCACATACGCCACGGCATGGGCACAGGCCGGACGCGACATACCAAACATCGGCACCACACATGCCGACTACTTCCACGACGCCATCCCCTGCACACCCGACATGACGGCCGAAGAGGTCGAGGGCGACTATGAGAAGCAGACCGGATGCGTCATCGTGCGCCGATTCGCCACGCTCAACCCCATCCATACTCCGGGCGTGCTGGTCAAGAACCACGGGCCCTTCAGCTGGGGCCACAACGCCGCCGAGGCCGTACACAACGCCGTGGTGATGGAGCAGGTCGCCAAGATGGCCTTCGTGGCCTACTCGGTCAACCCCGACCTTAAGATGAACCCGCTTCTCGTCGAGAAACACTTTAACCGCAAACACGGGCCCAATGCCTACTACGGGCAGAAGAAGGGCTGACAAATAACAGACATTAAACCAATAAACAAAAACCTAAAACCTATTTATCATGTTTGAGAATTATGAAGTCTGGTTCGTAACCGGCGCACAGTTGCTCTATGGCGGCGACGCAGTCGTAGCCGTGGACGCTCACAGCAACGAGATGGTACAGGGTCTCAACGCTTCGGGCAAACTCCCCGTAAAGGTAGTATATAAAGGTACGGTAAACTCGGCCGCCGAGGTAACCGCAACGTTCAAGGCAGCGAATGCCGACGACAAGTGTATCGGCGTCATCACGTGGATGCACACCTTCAGCCCCGCCAAGATGTGGATTCACGGCCTGCAGCAGCTCAACAAGCCCCTGCTCCACCTCCACACTCAGTACAACCGCGAGATTCCGTGGGATACGATGGATATGGATTTCATGAACCTCAACCAGTCGGCACACGGCGACCGCGAGTTCGGACACATCTGCGCACGCATGCGCCTGCGCCGCAAGGTCGTAGTAGGATACTGGCAGGATGAGCAGACGCAGCACAAGATCGGCGTCTGGATGCGCGTATGCGCCGCTTGGGCCGACGCTCAGGATATGCTCATTCTCCGCTTCGGCGACCAGATGAACAACGTGGCCGTTACCGACGGCGACAAGGTCGAGGCCGAGCAGCGTCTGGGATACCACGTCGACTACTGCCCCGTCAGCGAGCTAATGGAGTACCACGCCGCCGTCAAGGATGAGGACGTGAGAAAACTTGTTACGGAATACTTCAGCCTCTATGACCACGACGCATCGTTGGAGGACGGACGTACTAAAGAATACAATGTAATATGGAATGCCGCCAAGGCCGAGCTGGCTCTGCGCGCCATCCTCAAGGCCAAGGGCGCCAAGGGCTTCACCACCAACTTCGACGATCTGGGCCAGACCGACGGCAGCTACTTCGACCAGATTCCGGGACTCGCATCGCAGCGCCTCATGGCCGAGGGTTACGGTTTCGGCGCCGAGGGCGACTGGAAGTCGGCCGCACTCTACCGCACCGTATGGTTCATGAGTCAGGGACTGCCCACGGGCTGCTCGTTCCTCGAGGACTACACGCTCAACTTCGACGGCGCAAACAGCGCCATCCTGCAGGCCCACATGCTCGAGGTATGTCCTCTGATTGCGGCCAAGAAGCCCCGTCTGGAGGTTCACTTCCTCGGTATCGGCATCCGCAAGGCACAGACGGCGCGTCTGGTCTTCACGAGCAAGACCGGCATGGGCTGCACCGCTACTGTCATCGACCTCGGAAACCGCTTCCGCCTTATCGTCAACGACGTGAAGTGCATCGAGCCCAAACCGCTGCCCAAGCTCCCCGTAGCATCGGCACTGTGGATCCCGCAGCCCGACTTCGTAACGGGCGCCGGCGCATGGATTCTGGCCGGAGGTACCCACCACTCGTGCTTCTCGTACGACCTGACGGCCGAGTATTGGGAGGACTATGCCGAGATCGCAGGCATCGAGATGGTATACATCAACAAGGACACCACCATCCCCGAGTTCAAGAAGGAGCTGCGCATGAACGAGGTATATTACATGCTCAACAAGGCTCTCTGCTAATAAACCTATTCTGATCGACGCCGGCGTCCCTGCGCGGGATGCCGGCGTCTTAATAGTCAAACCAACCAAAAACTTCGATCAAAATGAAATTTGTCATAGGTTTGGATTACGGCAGCGACTCGGCCCGCGCCGTAGTCGTAAACGCCGAGACGGGCCAGACCATAGCCACCTCGGTCAAAAACTATCCGCGCTGGAGCGAGGGCAAGTATTGCGATCCTGCCGCCAACCGCTACCGCCAGCATCCGCAGGACTATATCGACATTCTGGAGGCTACCGTCAAGGATGCCCTGTCGCAGTGCCCCGCCGGTACGGCCGAACAGGTCGTCGGCATAGCCTTCGACACCACGGGCACGCCGCTGGCCATGCTGCCGGAGTTCGCCGAGAACCCCAACGCCATGTTCGTGCTGTGGAAAGACCATACGGCCGTTAAGGAGGCCGCCGAGATAAACGAACTGAGCCACAAGTGGAATCCCGACTATACGGCCTACGAGGGCGGCATCTACTCGTCGGAGTGGTATTGGGCCAAGGCGCTGCATGTGCTGCGCGAGGACGAGCAGGTACGCAAGGCCGCATACTCGATCGTCGAGCACTGCGAGTGGCTGC
>ENA-ORNR01003231-ORNR01003231.1-human-gut-metagenome-genome-assembly--contig:-NODE-3231-length-12396-cov-5.983551_pt1 | contig 12396 bp, 10 predicted proteins | sample MGYA00242114_ERZ509020 | MGnify/ENA primary metagenome ERZ509020 (study PRJEB26280, sample SAMEA2338758) | human gut metagenome | biome: human gut; feature: human-associated habitat; material: faeces...
CCGGTATCTGACGATCTGCTTTATCGGTATTCCGTTCATCACGGCGTACAACATCATCGCCTCGATCTTCCGCGGCCTTGGCGACAGCAAGAGCCCCATGTACTTCATCGCCGTGGCCTGCGTCGTCAACATCGCGCTCGACTACTACTTCATGGGCACGCTGCACCTCGGCCTCGCGGGCGCGGCGCTCGGCACCACGCTCTCGCAGGCGGTGAGCGTCCTCGTCTCGCTCGCGGTCATCTTGAAGCGCAGGCTCATCTCCATCCGCCGCGCGGACTTTCGCCCGCAGCGCGCCGTCATGGGTAAGCTCCTTCAGATCGGCGTGCCCGTCGCTCTGCAGGACGGCTTTATTCAGGTCTCGTTCGTCATCATCACGATCATCGCCAACCGCCGCGGTCTGACGGACGCGGCCGCCGTCGGCATCGTCGAAAAGATCATCGGCTTCCTCTTCCTCATCCCGTCGTCGATGCTCTCGACCGTCTCGGCGCTCGGCGCGCAGAATATCGGCGCGGGCAAGCCCGAGCGCGCGCGTCTCACACTGCGCTACGCCGCGATGATCGCCTGCTCGTTCGGCATCACGATCGTCATCCTCACCCAGTTTATCGCCGAGCCGCTCGTCGGTCTCTTCACGCCTGATGCCGCCGTCGCCGCCGCGGGCGGGCAATATCTGCGCGGCTACATCTGGGACAGCTTCTTTGCCGGCGTGCAGTTCAGCTTCAGCGGCTATTTCTGCGCCTGCGGCAAGTCGGGCATCTCGTTTCTGCACAATTCACTCTCGATCCTGCTCGTGCGCGTGCCGGGGGCGTACCTTGCGTCCAAATACTTCCCGCAGACGTTGCTGCCCATGGGCCTTGCCAACGCCGCGGGGTCGCTTTTCTCCATCCTCGTCTGCGTGATCGCCTACGCCATCCTCACGCGGCGGGAAAAACGTGCGCAGGAGGCATCATAAATGGCTCTTCCCCAGCTTTTCTCCATCGGCGAAATGGCAAAAATTTTCCATCTCAGCGTGAGCAGCCTGCGCCACTACGAGGCGCTCGGCCTTGTCACGCCGGAATACGTCGACCCGTCGACGAACTACCGCTACTACAGCGTCCGCCAGTTCGAGCCGCTCAACACCATCCGGTATCTGCGCGCGATGGACATGCCGCTCACCGAGATCGCTGATTTTCTGCAAAACCGCGACGTGGAGACGATCGAAGAAAAGCTGCGCGCGCAGAAGGCCGCCGTCGTACAGAAGCAAAAGGAGCTCAAGCGCATCGAACGCAAGCTCGACGCGCGCCTTAGCCAGCTCCAAGATGTGCGGCATGCGCCGCTCGGCGAGATCACGCTCATCCATTCGCCCGCGCTTCGCCTTTTCTGGATCGACACGGCGCTGACCGCGCCGGACTACTCCGCGCTCGAGCTCTCCACGAGCCGTCTTGCCGCCGCGCAGGCCGAGGCGCTGGTCTTCCTCGGTAAGGTGGGCTTCAGCGTGTCGCAGGAGCATTTGAACGTGGGAAGCTTTGGGCAGTATGACGGCGAATTTCTCGTGCTCGACGAGGCCGACCGCTTTGCGGGCGACGTCATTGATCTGCCCGCTTCGCTCTGCGCACGCGTGCGCTTCCGCGGACACCACGCCGAGTCGCCCGCGCAGTACCGTCGCTTGATGCAGTTCATCCGCGAGGAAGGCTACACCGCCGCCGGATTTTCGCGCGAGATTACAGTCATCGACTACGGCTTCACGCCCGACACGGAAAAGTTCGTCACTGAAATCATGATCCCCCTGCAAAAGGTATAAAAAAAGTTCCCGCGTTCATACGTGGGAACTTTTTTTATACTTTTTACTCAATGCCCGCCGCCGGCGATCATCTTGAGGGCGTGGTCAAGCGCGCCGAGCACGGCGCTCAGGTTTTCGCGCGCAGCCTTTTCCGAGCCGGGGAGGTTCAGGATGAGGCTGTTTCTTCTCGTGCCGGCCACGGCGCGGGAAAGCATCGCGCGCGGCGTGATCTGCAAGCTGTAATAGATCATCGCCTGCGGGATCGCGGGAATTTCGCGCTCGAGCACGGCGCGCGTCGCCTCGGGCGTCACGTCACGGGGAGATAAGCCCGTGCCGCCGCTCGTGATGACAAGGTCGCAGTGCTTTTCATCCACGCAGGAGATGAGCTCTTCGCTGATCTTCTCCTGTTCGTCCGGCACGATGGACGTGTACACGACCTCGTAGCCAGCCTCCTTCAGCATCGCGGCCACAGCGGGGCCGCTCTTGTCCTCGTACACGCCCGCGGACGCGCGGTCGCTCACGGTGATGACTGCCGCCTGATAGCTCATAGCATTGCCGCCTTTCTCAAAAGTCGATCGTGCCCTCGCGCACGCGCAGATCATAGGGCTCGTAGGCCACCTTGCGGTACGCGTCCACGTCGAGCTTCACACCCGTCCAGTCGGAATGGATCTCGCCGGTCTGCTTGATGAGGATATCATAGAGGATATCGTAGGTCACGCCGTCGTCACCCGTCTCCACGATGGTGGAATAGGGCAGCGTCTTATGGTAGGTCATGTGCAGGCCCTTGTAGTCGAAGTGGTAGCCGTTGCGCATGCGGCAGCCGTCGAGGCCCTTGTAGGTGAAGCGCTTTTTAAGGTCTGCCAAAATCTTGTCGCCCTCCTCCTGATAGAGGTTCTCGGGCGTCGTCTCGGTGTAGTCGTAGCGGAACTGCACGGGGATGTTGTACTTGCGCCAGCGCTCTGCGTAGTCCACAAGCTCGTCGGCGGGATAGTCCATGTACAGCACGCAGTTCACACGCTTGGGCGTTGCGATACAGGCGACGACCTCGTCGGGTGACTCCTCGACATACTTCGTCAGGTGGCGCGAGATGTTGATGCAGGTGATCTTGTCGCGATTGCGCTCGGTGAAAGCGATCATCTCCTCCGCGCTGCATCCAGGCTGCACGGGGAAGGTCGTGTTGATATAGACCTTGTGGGTCGTGGGGATGGCGTCGAGCATGCGCTGGAGCGCTTTTAAGTTGGCAAACGGCTCGCCGCCGGTGAAAACAAAGTCGCAGCGCGGCGTGATCTCGTCCATCACGGCGATGCTCTTGAGGATCGCCTCCACGCTGAAGCCCTCAGCATGGGCGTATTCCTGCTTGTTCACGCAAAACGGGCAGTGGTTCCGGCAATCGTAGGGTACAAAGATCGTTACCGTCGCGCCGCCCTCGCGCGTCTTGTAGGGATGAGTCATTGGTTCTTGTCCGTCCTCTGTTAAAATTCTATAATGAAAATAGTTTACTCTGAAATATGCAGGATTGCAAGCGATCTTCTGACAGTTTTCTCATTTTGTCGGACATTGCTTTTCCTCGCGCAGAAGAGCGCGCACATAGTCGAACGCCGCGTCCTCGCCCTGCTCCTTGAGTACGAGCAGCATCTTGCCGATGAGCTCGCCAGTCTCGGGATGGATGAGGATATGGCCGCGCGACTTTTCGTAGTAGTCGTAGGCCGAGGCGTCGGTATATTTGTCGCCCTGATAGACCTTGCAGGCGGCAATGCGGTCGCAGAACATTTCGGCTACATATTTGAGCGGCATTTTGCACCCGCCCATGTAGACCTTACCGTCGTCGGCAATACAGTAGTCGATCCAGTATTCAAAGTGGTGGCGGTTGCGCCCCTTGTGGTGGAGCCACGCAAGGCTCACGCCGTTTTCGCGCCGCTCAGCGTCGTTCGGGCTGCGGTAGCCCTGATAATACTTGACGCCGCGCCAGAATTCCGAGGGGCTGTATTTGCTCAGGTCATGCGTTAACCCCTGATAGTACAGGCCGAGGCGAAAACAGTATTGCCGCACCAGATGGCGATGATGCGTAATGGTTTTAAAGTGCTCGATGGCGCGCATACGGACACCTCCCTGCGTATTCCGGCAGGCCGCCCGCCGCGGTTCGCCGCTTTCCCGCGCGCGTATGTTTCCGTTTGAAGTAATACATGCACAGTTATCGAAATTTTATATCAAATCAGCAGAAAATGCAATAAGGTATTTTTGCAAATAAATTGCGCAAAATGAGCACCAAGGGCGGCAAGTCCCCTGCCCTTTTGTCTCCTCCGCGCGGGAATGGAAAATATTCCCGCGCGGAGCGAGCGTGCCGGAAGGCTTTGCAGAATATCTTCTGTCATTTCGTCCATCACAGCAAAAAGGGCACGGCCTGTTGGCCGCGCCCTTTGTCTGCGATTTGCGAAAGAGCCTTTTTTACAGGTTCTTCTCGTAGCTCTCGATCATCTTCTTGACCATCTGGCCGCCGACAGAGCCGGCCTCGCGGGAGGTCAGATCGCCGTTGTAGCCCTGCTTGAGGTTGACGCCAACCTCGCTGGCGGCTTCCATCTTGAACTTGTTCATAGCGGCCTTGGCCTCGGGGATGTTGAGCTTGTTGCTGTTCTTGCTGGACATAATGATTTTCTCCTTTTCCTACAATTGTTTTTGGTTTCACCTGTTTGAAAGAGTTTTGCGGTTTGGGTATCGCAAGGGTAGTTTGACTCATAAAAAATCGGATATGCAGTTTTTCTGCTGGTAAGTTTTATCAGCGCTTCTTCGCGCACGAACGCTGATTTGACAATCGTTTTTCTTTCCTCTATAATTTATAATCAAATGCAACATGACGGAGGTATTTACGTTATGATCTCTTCCGATAACCGCCGCTACGCCTACGGCAAATCTCAGCTCATCGAGGTCATCTGCCAGCTGCGCTTCCCCACCATTCTCTCAATCGACACGCGCGAGCCCGCCGACTTTCAGGAGACCGTGCGCGCAGCGTTCCCGCGCTACCAGTGCCAGGTGGAAAAGCTGCCCGGCGTGAACGGCGCGCCCGCGCGGACGGTCAATAACCACACGTTCATTTCCGAAGACGGCGGCTACAAGCTGAGCCTCACGAAGGACTTTATCGCCCTTTCCACCATGCGCTACACGCACTGGGAGGACTTTGCCGCCCGTCTCGACGAGCCGCTCGGCCAGTTTATCAAGATTTACCGTCCCAACTGCTTTGACCGCGTGGGGCTTCGCTTTGTGAACGCCATTTCGCGCGAGCAGCTTGGCCTCACGGGCCGCCGCTGGAACGATCTGCTCCAGCCGCCGTATCTCGGCATTCTTGACGAGGACGGCGTGGACGAAGCGAGCGTCGCCAAGTGCTCGGTCGACGTCGAGCGCAAGCTCGACACGCTCGCGGCGCTCAAGCTGCACGCAGGCCCCGGCTTTGTCCAGCGCAACATCCGCAGCGGCAACCAGGTCCAGCAGGTGCAGGAAAAGGAAGTGCGCTTCATCTTCGATCAGGATGTGTACTCCACCGGCAAAGTGAAGGTCGCCGCCGTGGTGGAGACGCTCAACGCCCTGCACGCGCACTCCGACAGCGTCTTTTCCGACGCGATCACCACCGTGCTCCACGACGCGATGGAGCCGGAATATCTGTAAAAGCGATGTGAAGTAAATTTTGGCAAAGAAAACACATGAACTGGCGCTGTGCGGCGTACTGTGCGCGCTCGCAGTCGCCTTCCTCTGGCTCAGCGGCGTCATTCCGCTCTCGACCTACGCCTGGCCGATCCTCGCATCGGCTACGCTTTTGCCCGCGCGCGAGGAATGCCGCAAAAGCTACGCATGGAGCTGCTTTGCCGCGGCGGCGGTCTTGGGACTTCTTCTCTGCGCGGACAAGGAAGCAGCGCTTGTGTTCTGCTTTCTCGGCTATTATCCCCTCGTGAAGCCGAATCTTGACGCGATCTCGTCCAAAGCGCTGCGGCTTCTGGCGAAGCTCGGCCTCTGCACCGTGAGTATGGGCGTCATGTACGCGCTCATCATTTTTGTCTTCAAGCTCCCCGCCGTCGTGCAGGAGTTTTCCGAGAGCGCGACTTGGCTGCTGTGGGCAACGGCAGCGATGGGGCTTCTGCTCTTTTTTGTCTACGATCTGCTCATCGACCGGCTGGCGGTCGTCTATCGCCGCCGCCGTGGTAAAAAGGCATAAATTTCGGTTCTTTTTGTTATCTATCTTACCAAAATGCAGTATGAAAGCGCGGTTTTCCATTGTGGAAAGCCGCGCTTTGCCGTATACTGGTTTCGAGCAGTTTTGCTCACTTCCATTCCCTCCCGCCTGCGCTACTCCACCTCTACGTACCGCCCGCGGGAAATACAAAAGGAGGAACGTTTTCCGCCGAACCGGCGGTGCGGCAGTGTGGAGACCTGCCGTAAAGCGGCGCGCTCAGGCGGCTGCGAGGTCCTGTATCGCGGAGGCGGCAGGACTGCGGTTCACGATTATGGCAGAGGTCATTCTGAAAAATGTCCGAAAGGTCTACCCCAACACCGAAAGCAAGAAGAAAAAGAAGAAAGACGAGGCCGTCGAAAAGAAGAACAATCTGGAGATCACTGACGAAGGCGTTGTCGCCGTGCAGGACTTCAATATCGACGTGGCCGACAAGGAGTTCATCGTGCTCGTCGGCCCGAGCGGCTGCGGCAAGTCGACCACACTGCGCATGATCGCCGGTCTCGAGGAGATCAGCGGCGGCGAGCTCTTCATCGACGGCAAGCAGATGAACGACGTCGCGCCCAAAGACCGCGACATCGCGATGGTCTTCCAGAACTACGCGCTTTATCCGCACATGACCGTCTATGAAAATATTGCCTTCCCGCTCAAGCTCAAAAAGATCGCGGAAACAGACGCGGACGGCAAGACGCATCTCAAGAAAATGCCCAACGACGAGATCGACCGCCGCGTGCGCGAGGCGGCAGAGATCCTTGATATCACCCAATTCCTCGACCGCAAGCCCAAGGCGCTCTCCGGCGGCCAGCGCCAGCGCGTGGCCATCGGCCGCGCCATCGTCAGAAGCCCCAAGGTGCTGCTGATGGACGAGCCGCTCTCGAACCTTGACGCAAAGCTGCGCAACCAGATGCGCGCGGAGATCATCAAGCTGCGCGAGAAGATCGACACCACCTTCATCTACGTCACGCACGATCAGGTCGAAGCCATGACCCTCGGCGACCGCATCGTCATCATGCGCGACGGCTACATCCAGCAGATCGGCACGCCGCAGGAGGTCTTCAACCATCCGGCGAACCTGTTCGTCGCGGGCTTCATCGGCTCGCCGCAGATGAATTTCTTTGAAAACTGCCAGCTCACAAAGACCGCCGGCGGCTATACGCTCACCGTCATGGGCGAGACCGTCACGCTTACCGCAGAGCAGAGCGCAAAGCTCGCCGCCGCAGGCGTCGAGAGCCGCAGCGTCACCGCGGGCGTGCGCCCTGTGCATATCTCGCTCGGCGAGAGCGGCATCCCTGCCGAGGTCGACGTCAGCGAGCTGATGGGAAGCGAGCTGCATCTGCACCTTGCCGCAAACGGGCAGGATGTTGTGGCGGTCATTCCCACCGCGAATATTGATCCGATGGCGTATGCGCGGCATACGGCGGTGAAGTTTGGGTTTGATGCCAAACTGGTGCATTTGTTTGATGCTGATTCTGAAAAGAATCTCATTTGATTTTTGGAAAATTTCCCTTTTAAGGGAAGAATATTGCAGCCCAAGGGCTGCGTGAATAAAGGGGGCCATTCTCTCACGTGAGAGAATGGCCCCCTTTGACCCCCAAGAGAACGCGAGGGGAGGGCCCCTCGACCCCCAACATTGCTGGTCTGGGGCTTGAAGAGCTGCACGCGCTGCGCAATGTAAGTGCGGTGTACATGGCTTCGCCATGAATCCCTACGTTTCGACACATCCAGCAACCGCGCCTTACTATCGTGAGGCGCGAGTGACGTTACCTCGGCGGCAGACTGCCTGCGGAATGCGGCATTGCTGCGCTCGCCGCATTGATGAGTGCTCCGTTAGACGGTGATTAGGCTGCACTACCGCGAGATTGGCAGAGCGGCAGCGGATAATAGGAGCGCACCAAGTCGTATAGCAGGGGCAAACGCGGCTCTGCCGCGCGCAGGCATTCCATTCCAGAGGCATAAAGACTGTCAAGCCCGAGACTGCCAATCAGTCCCTTTCTCTTGGGGGTCAAAGGGGGATATTCTCTTTCCGAGGAAAGAGAATATCCCCCTTAATCGTTTCCCTGCGCGGTCGCAGGAAATTTATCTTCTGTCAGCGACAGAAAGAATTCTATCCACCGCTGCTTTCGCGCCGCCGCAGCGGAGGAAGCTCTCACGAATATTCTGCGCATTCGCGCGGTACGACGGTGTTTGCAGAACGGCGTCGACCGCGGTGCGGATGGAGGCGGCGTCGGCTTTTTCGAGCTTGAGGCCCGCGCCAAGTTCGGCGACACGGGCGGCGACGCCGCCCTGTTCGTTCGTCTGCGGGAAGAGAACGAGCGGCACGCCAAAGTAGAGACTCTCGCTCGCACTGTTCATGCCGCAGTGGGAGAGGAAGACGTCGGCTTTTTGCAGCACGGCGATCTGGTCGACGTGGGGGAGGGCGGTGATGTTGTCGGGAAGTGTGCCGAGGGCGGAACGGTCGATCTGCTCGCCGGTGGAGAGGATGACCTGATCAGGGGAGTCCGCGAACGCGGCGATACAGGCGCGGTAGAAGGGGAGGAGGTCGTTGTTGACTGTGCCCATCGAAATGTAGATGAGTACATCGTGGGTCTTTTCGATATTTTCTGTCGCGGGGCGGATGGACGGGCCGACGAAGGCGTACTTGTCTGAGAACGTATCGGCGCAGGGCTGGAACTCGGGCGAGGTGTAGACGATGGTGTCGGTCCGGTCGTCGTTCTGGATGATGTCGAGAATATTCTTGATGGGATAGCCGCGGTCACGCAGGCGCTGGAGATCGTGGTTGATCTTTGGCATGGCGAGCATCATTTTGAGCATCTGGCCGCCGCTCTGCTTCATGACCTTGGCTGAATAGCGGTTGAAGGCAAAGGTCGTGGTCGAGGAGGTGAACGGGATGCCGAGCTTTTTGGCGACGGCCTTGCCCCAGACAGCCATCGAGTCGGCAACGATACAGTCGGGCGCGTAAGCGCGCATGTCGGCGCAGACCATTTCGTCGAGGGTGAGGGTGGTCTCGACCAGAATGTGCGTCGAAAAGGCGATGTCCTTGCCGACGCGCGCGCCGTCGGCGGGCGTGAGGTGCTGTTCGCAGTCATACGGGTCGCAGGCGACGAATTGCGCGCCTGCGGCTTCGATGAGCGTGCGCATGGGTTCGTAGGAGTAGTAGAGGACCTCGTGACCGCGCGCGGTGAGCTCGCGCACGACGCCGAGCGTCGGGTTGGTGTGGCCGTAGGCCGGGATGCAGAAAAAGACGATCTTGCTCATTTGCTGTCGCCCCCGTTGTCCATTTCGGAAAAGATGCGCAGCATATATTCCCGCTGCATGGCCTTGGGCAGGATGGCGATGCCGCGCTCGTCGTCGCCGAGGACGAGCAGCTCGTCGCCGGGGTGAAAGCCGAAAATGTCGCGCGCTTCCTTGGGGATGACAAACTGGCCCTTTTCGCCGATCTTGACCATCCAGGCGTGCTTGCCCTGAGGTACTTCCATAAAATCAACCTCCTAAAGTATGATTAGTTATACTAATCATACTACAAAGCGTAAAAAAGTCAAGCCAGCAGGCCTGACTTTTTTATTTCAATTCATGGCATCGGCGTTGAGCTCGAAGAGAAGCTCGACGCGGGCTTTGAGCAGCGGATGATTTTTGAGCGCGGGGTCGGCGGCGAGGAGCTGCTCGGCGGCGGACTGCGTTTCGTGCAGGAGCGATAGGTCGCAGGAGAGATCGGCGACGCGAAGGGCGGGCAAACCGTGCTGGCGCGAGCCGAAAAAGTCGCCCGGGCCGCGGAGCTTTAAGTCCTCTTCCGCGATGGCGAAGCCGTCGCTCGTGGAGGACATGACCTTGAGACGCTGCTTGTTTTCCTCACCCTTGTTGTCGGAGACAAGGACGCAGTAGGACTTGTGCCGGCCGCGGCCAACGCGGCCGCGCAGCTGGTGGAGCTGGGAGAGGCCGAAGCACTCGGCGTTTTCAATCAGCATGAGCGCGGCGTTTGGCACGTCGACGCCGACCTCGATGACGGTAGTGGAGACGAGCACGTCGATCTCATGCGCGGCGAAAGCGCGCATGACGGCGTCCTTTTCCTTAGGCTTCATCTTGCCGTGGATGGGGGCGATGCGAAGGTCGGGGAAGACCTCTTTTTGCAGCATTTCCGCGTAGGCGGTGACGGCCTTGCGCTCATCGGGGAGCTCGTCGTTTTCCGAGACCATGGGGCAGACGATATAGGCCTGACGGCCCTCGGCGACGAGCTTGCGCAAAAAAGCGTAGATACGCTCGTGATAGCTCGACGGGACGGCAAAGGTGTCAATCTTCTGCCGTCCGGGGGGGAGCTCATTTAGAATGGAGACGTCGAGATCGCCGTAGATCATCAGCGCGAGCGTGCGCGGGATGGGTGTGGCGGACATGACGAGAAGGTGCGGGTCGTCGCCCTTGGCGGACAGCGCGGCGCGCTGGTCGACGCCGAAGCGGTGCTGCTCGTCGGTGACGACGAGACCAAGATTTTGATACTGTACATCGGGCGAGAGCAGGGCGTGCGTGCCGATGACAAGGGAGAGTTCACCGGACCGGAGACGTTCATTCAGTGCACGGCGCTCCCTGGTCTTGGTCGAGGCTGTGAGCAGTGCGCAGGGGATGCCGAGAGGCTCCAAAAGCGGGGCGAGCGAGCGATAGTGCTGCTCGGCAAGGATTTCTGTCGGGGCCATGAGGGCGCATTGGAGACCATTTTTCGCGGCCATGTAGATGGCGGCGGCGGCGACCATCGTTTTGCCCGAGCCGACGTCGCCCTGCACGAGGCGGTTCATCGGGCGCTGACCTGTCAGGTCGCGCGCGATATCGCCGATGGCGCGGCGCTGTGCGCCGGTGAGGGAAAAGGGGAGAGAGGTGAAAAAGGGCGAAAGGTCGACTTTTTTGCACTGTTTTCCCGCGACGAACGTGCGGCGCTCGCGCAGGAGCTTGAGGCCGAGCGCGAGCAGGAAAAGCTCTTCGAACGCAAGGCGGCGGCGCGCGGCGGAGAGGGCTTCGTCGTCTGTGGGGAAGTGGATGTTTTCGTAGGCAAAGCGGGTGTGGCAGAGCTGGTAGGCGAGGCGGACGTCCTCAGGAAGGATGTCAGGAAGTTCGTCGACACAGGCGGCGAGGCTCTGTTCGACGGCCTTGCAGAGCATCGACTGGCTGACGCCCGCGGTGAGCGGGTAGATGGGCATGATGCGGCCGGTGATCTGGTGCGCGCCCTCGCGCTCAAAGAGGGGATTGGTCATCTGCGGGCGGCTCGGCGTACCCTCGGCACGGCCGAAGAAGACGTAGGCGTCGCCGGTGTGGAAGGTGTTTTTGAGGTAGGACTGGTTGAAATAGGTAAGTTCAAGCGCGTCGGTCTCGTCGACGGCGCGGAGCTTGATAAGGTCGAGCCCCTTGCGAATGCGCGAGAGCTTGGGCTCGCCCGCGATGACGGCGCAGACACAGGCATTCTCGCCGGGGATGAGGTCGGCGATCTTCTTGTACGCGCGGCGGTCGTCGTAGGCGCGGGGAAAGTAGGAAAGGAGGGAGCGCAGGTCGGTGATGCCGAGTTTGGCGAGCGACTTGGCGCGCGCTTCGCCCACGCCCTTGATATAGCGGATATCGGTGTTGAGCGTCGCCATGCGGTGGACCTCCTTTACAAATGCGGTGTCTGTCTATTATAATCAACTTGGATGGAAATGAAAAGACCCTTTGCAAGGATGAAGAAAGGAGTATTGTCATGCAGAAGAAACATTCCGGAAAGATGGGCGCGATCGCGCTGCCGGTCGCGCTGATCGCCGCGGCGGTCGGAGTCCTCTTATGGATGCTGACCGGTGCGCAGGGATACCGCGCGGCGGACTGGACAGACACAGACGGGCAGCGCTACTACCGCAACCTGGTGACGCATCAAGCCTTTGCGGCGGACGTTGACTGGGACGGGAGCGACGGCGCGGTGATCGTTATTCCCGATGAAGTGCACGGCTACAAGGTGACGGCGCTCGGCGGGTATATTGGCCGCGGTGTGCCGACGGCGTTTGCGCTGAACGCGCCGGAGATATGGAATACGCAGGTCGTCTTCGGTGACGAGAAAGTTGCGGCGGACGCGGAAAAGGACTATCCGAACGCGAAGATCGTCGACTGCACGGTGACACTGCGGCTTGGGAGGAATGTGAAAGCGCTGAACGAGGTCAGCTGCTTCGGCTGGCAGGGCTATGACGAAAACGGAGCCGAGACAGTGTGGCGTCTGCGCTGGAACGTCGAATGCGACGAGGGGAATGAGACGTTTTACGCCAAGGACGGACGGCTGTATCGCTGCGCGGATGGGGCGGCTGTGGAAGTGTTCCGCTGCGCGTGATGCAGCGCGACAGCGCTGCTTTTGGCCCTGCACGGTGCAGGGACGCGGGAAAGGGGGCCATTCTCTCACGTGAGAGAATGGCCCCCTTGAACCCCCAAG
>ENA-ORNR01003238-ORNR01003238.1-human-gut-metagenome-genome-assembly--contig:-NODE-3238-length-12381-cov-2.961464_pt1 | contig 12381 bp, 8 predicted proteins | sample MGYA00242114_ERZ509020 | MGnify/ENA primary metagenome ERZ509020 (study PRJEB26280, sample SAMEA2338758) | human gut metagenome | biome: human gut; feature: human-associated habitat; material: faeces...
GTTACAGGTGTATATAATAAAAAGACAATCACAGAGTATGCCAAGAAGAGGATATCTGAAGAAAAAGAGAAGAGGATTGTAATAGCAATTCTTGATGTTGACCACTTTAAATCGGTCAATGATACATTTGGCCATCTTTATGGTGATAAAGTGCTTGCAAGAGTTGGCGGCAGATTAAAGGAGATTGTTGGCGAGGATGGTGTGATAGGCAGAATCGGCGGCGATGAATTTATGATTGTATTTAATGGACTTGATGATGACCAGGTACTCCGCGGTATGCTAAGAGCGATAAGAACGCAGATTAAGTGGGAGTTTGCAGAAGATTTCGAGAATCTTTCCATTACATGTTCCATTGGTGCTTCCATATTCCCTGTCAACGGCAGAGACTATGAAGATTTATTCAAAAAAGCGGACTGCTGTCTTTATATAGCAAAAGAAAAGGGCAGAGACAGATATGTATTTTTCAGGGATGAGATGCACAGAGCGTCATATGAGGCTATGCTTAACCAGAACCAGCTTAATGCAATGAAAAATCCAAGAGAGATAAGAGAATTAAAAAATGTCGCCTCATTTATGGAAAATGCAATGACTGACAGCCGTAAGGCAATCCTTGATGCCATGAGACATATGAAAGATACATTTGGAATAGATAATATTAATATTTATTATGGTGAAGGCATGAAAAAAGTATATTCATTTGGCTCCGATATTCCGGAAGCAAAAGATGCAATGTATGTATTTTCAGAAGAATTTCAGAAACTTATGGGCGAGAATGAAAGATTCATGCAGATAGGTTTTGCTGATACATTTTCAGATATAACACCTGATTTTTGCGGACGCATGAAGGCAGAAAGAATTGCATCCACGATACAGTGTTATATCGGAGATAAGAGAAATATAAAGGGGCTTGTTACATTTAATAAATGCAGGGAGGCTTCCCAGTGGGCTAATTACGAGATTGACTGTGCGAGAATATTTGCAGCTGTATTAAGCTCTATGGCATTAAATGATATTGGGACAGATGACTGTGCTATATATTGATAGTATTGTTGACTGTATACCCTATATATTGTATAATTGACCTTGTTCACGAGATGAGATTGAACAAGGTCATTTTGCCGCAATTACAATTATTGCGGCAAAATTTTAGATAGTATAAGATTTAGCTTGATAGTAAGGAATGGGGAAAGTATGAAAATTATTAAAAGAAGCGGAACAGAAGTTACATTTGATATTGATAAGATAATGGCGGCAGTCTCAAAAGCCAATAATGAAGTGGTACACAGCGAAAGATTATCAGATGAACAGATTGAGATGATAAGCAAAAATGTTGAAGACATATGTCAGGAGATGAACCGCTCATTGAGTGTTGAAGAGATTCAGGATCTGGTTGAGAACCAGATAATGAACCTTCGTGCATTTGCAGTAGCGAGAAAGTATATAACATACCGCTATAAGAGAGCCCTTGTAAGAAAGTCCAATTCAACAGATGAGCAGATTTTAAGTCTTCTTGAGTGCAATAATGAAGAAGTAAAACAGGAAAATTCAAACAAGAATCCTACAGTCAACAGTGTCCAGCGTGATTATATGGCAGGTGAAGTCAGCAAGGATATAACAAAGAGACTTCTTCTTCCACAGGATATAGTAGATGCACATGAGCAGGGACTCATTCATTTCCATGATGCAGATTATTTTGCACAGCATATGCACAACTGCTGTCTTGTCAACCTTGAAGATATGCTTCAGAACGGAACAGTAATCAGTGAGACAATGCTTGAAAAGCCGCATAGTTTTTCTACTGCATGTAATATTGCTACGCAGGCAATTGCCCAGATTGCAAGTTCACAGTATGGCGGACAGAGCATAAGCCTTGCACATCTTGCACCATTTGTACAGATAAGCCGTGAAAAGTTTATCAGAAAAGTGCGTGAAGAATTTGAAAAGGCAGGAATCGATTATACAGAAGAAAAAGTACGTGAAGTTGCAGAAATGCGTGTGCGTGATGAGATTAAAAATGGTGTCCAGATGATTCAGTATCAGGTCATAACACTTATGACAACAAACGGACAGGCTCCATTTGTAACTGTATTTATGTATCTTGATGAAGTGCCGGAAGGAAGAACAAGAGATGACCTTGCACTTGTCACGGAAGAAGTGTTAAAACAGCGTATCCAGGGCGTTAAAAATGAAAAAGGCGTATGGATAACACCGGCATTCCCGAAGCTTATATATGTTCTTGAGGAAGACAATATAAGAGAAGGTTCAAAATATTGGGAGCTTACAAAACTCGCAGCACAGTGTACTGCAAAACGTATGGTTCCTGACTATATTTCAGAGAAAATTATGAAGAAGTTAAAAGATGGTAACTGTTATCCATGCATGGGCTGCCGTTCATTCCTTACTGTATACAAAGATGAGAATGATAAGCCTAAATTCTACGGAAGATTTAATCAGGGTGTTGTAACATTGAATCTTGTTGATGTTGCATGTTCGTCAGGAAAAGATGTGGATAAATTCTGGAAAATTCTTGATGAGAGACTTGATTTGTGTAAACGTGCCCTTATGTGCAGACATTACCGCTTAAAGGGTACTCCGTCAGATGTTGCACCGATTCTTTGGCAGAATGGTGCACTTGCACGTCTTAAAAAAGGCGAGACAATTGATAAACTTCTTTATGGTGGATATTCAACAATTTCACTCGGATATGCAGGACTTTGTGAATGTACAAGATACATGAAAGGTGTTTCGCATACACAGCCGGGAGGAACAGAATTCGCACTTGAAGTTATGCATTATCTGACAGATACATGCAAAAAGTGGGCTGAAGAGACCAATATTGATTTCAGCCTTTATGGAACACCACTTGAATCAACAACATATAAATTTGCCAAGGCTCTTCAGAAGAGATTTGGTAAGATTCCGGGTGTTACCGACAAGAATTATATCACTAACAGCTATCATGTTCATGTAACAGAAAATATTAGTGCGTTTGATAAATTGAAATTTGAAAGCCAGTTCCAGGAACTTTCACCAGGCGGTGCCATAAGTTATGTTGAAGTACCGGATATGGAAAATAACATTCCTGCTGTAATTTCTGTCATGCAATACATTTATGACAATATCATGTATGCTGAACTTAATACAAAGAGCGACTATTGCCAGGTATGCGGTTATAACGGACAGATACAGATTATAACAGATGATGACGGAAAACTTGTATGGGAATGCCCTAACTGTGGCAACCGTGATCAGGACAAGATGAATGTTGCAAGAAGAACATGCGGCTATATCGGAACACAGTTCTGGAATCAGGGGCGTACCCAGGAAATCAAAGAAAGAGTACTTCATCTGTAAAATAAGTACCAGAAAGCAATTTTTTGGTTGTGAAAAAAAATAAATTGTTATATTATTAACTAAAAATGTGAAAGAAAGGGACATAGATTATGAATTCAGTAAAAAATAAAATTATGATACCGGTTCTTCTGCTTGCGGTTATAGCTTTTGCAACAAGTATTCTTAGTATTATGAATGCAGACAGCATCAGTAAAAAAAGCGATGATATAGCAAATAATTATCTTGTAACCATTGAAAATGTAGGTTATCTGTCAGAGAGTACACAGAAGCTTACAAGATCAGCATACAGCTACATAGTTGCTGAAGGAGATGCAGCCAAAAAGAGTGTTAAAGATAATATAGAAAGTTTAAAGTCAGAGATAGACGGATATATGAAAGATTATGAGCAGACGCTTGATGAAAATGAAGAGACTGCATATTCATCATATAAGAATTATTATTCCCAGTTTCTGACACAGTTTGGGGTACTTGAGAAATATGTAAATACTAATCAGACAGTCAATGCATCAAAAATAGCTAATAATAATCTTGTTGATGTATGTAACAGTCTTGAATCAGCACTTGATGATATGACCAATAGTGAAGTTGAGGCAACGGATCATGCAATGAGACAGATGCATGCGTTAGCGGCATTTGCAAAGACTACTGGCGGTGTATGTTTTGTATTTGCAATTGGTGCACTTATTGTGGCATTCCTGATAAGTACAAGAAAAGTTGTAAATCCAATAGTAAAAACTAATAAAGAGCTTAAAGAAATAAGTGCACTTATCAATGATAATAATGGCGATCTTACTAAGAGAGTTAATGTTAAGTCATCTGATGAAATTGGACAGCTTGCACAGGGAATCAACCAGTTCCTTGATATACTCCAGAATACAATCGGAAAGATTGTAGAAGGTTCTAAGAATCTTGATAATATGATTAACTCTGTAGGTGAGAATGTTACAGTATCTAATGATAATGCACAGGATGTATCATCTGCTATGGAAGAGCTTTCTGCAACAATGCAGGAAATTGCGGCAACAATACAGACAGTGAACGATAATACAGAGTCAGTTGGAAAGAATGTTGTTGATATAGCTGATAAGACAGAACAGATTAACAATTATTCACAGGATATGCGTGAACGTGCGGATTCGCTTGCAAAGTCAGCTGATGAAAATAAACGTACAACCGATGAGATGGTTGGCAATATTGTAGGAACACTTAAAAAAGCAATTGAAGACAGCAAGAGTGTTGAGCGTGTAAATGAACTTACAGGCGAAATCCTTAATATTTCAAGCCAGACTAATCTTTTGGCACTTAATGCTTCAATCGAGGCTGCAAGAGCCGGTGAAGCCGGTAAAGGCTTTGCGGTTGTAGCTGATGAGATAAGACAGCTTGCTGATTCAAGCAGGGATACAGCTAATAACATCCAGGCAATAAATGAGCATGTAACAAGTGCTGTATACCAGCTTATTGATAATTCTAATAAAATTATCAAGTACATAGAAGAGACAATACTTGCAGATTACGATTCATTCGTACAAGCAGGTGCACAATATAATGAAGACGCATGTTACATAAGCGAGACAATGCAGGAATTCGCAGAAAAGACAGAAAAACTTAAAGAACTTATGAAAAATACAGTTGAGTCAATTGAAGGAATTTCAAGCGGTGTAGAGCAGAGTGCTAATGCTGTAACGTCGTCAGCAGTAAGTACATCTCAGCTTGTTGAGCAGATGAACAGCATAGATAAAGAGATGTCAGAAAGCAGGAATACAGTCGGTGAATTAAAAGCACAGACAGACGTATTCAAGAATTTTTAGTTAGGTAATCTTTAAAGATTTCCATATAAAACAAAAAATAAAACGGGGAGCTAAAGTTCGACAGCTGAGAGGGAACATGATTCCGACCCGAAAACCTGATACGGATAATGCCGGCGCAGGAATTGTTCATAGTTCTATCTTTTTCAATACGGTTTTACGTGCGTCCCCTTAAATGAAACAAACCGTATGAAAACTTATCCTGTCGTATTGACAATAGCCGGTTCGGATAGCAGTGGAGGAGCCGGAATACAAGCCGATTTGAAAACCATGTCGGCCATCGGGGTGTTCGGCACATCGGCTATCACGGCCATTACGGCACAAAACACCTGCGAAGTGAGGGCCATACAAGGTATCGAACCCGATATCGTGCGGCAACAAATCGAAGCCGTACTCGACGATCTACCTTGTACAACCGTTAAATTAGGCATGCTATACTCTCGCGCGACCATCGAAACGATCGCCGATTGCCTGCAACGTTATCCGTTACGGAATATCGTGCTCGATCCGGTTATGGTTTCTACTTCGGGTTGTCGGCTAATCGAGGAAGAAGCTATCTCTGCTGTTAAAACACTATTGTTGCCACAGGCGACAGTCATCACGCCCAATATTCCCGAAGCCGAGATACTGAGCGGACTTGCCATCGACAGTGAGAAAGATATGGAAAAAGCAGCCAACAGACTGTTTCAAGTCGGTTGTCGTGCCGTTCTTGTGAAGGGAGGACATTTGAATGGTGCAGAATCCTGCGACATACTCTTTATGCCCGATTCTGTTCCTGTTCGCTACACCTCACCCCGCATTTCTACCCGGAACACACACGGAACAGGGTGTACCTTTTCTTCTGCCATCGCCTCTTATCTGGCGTTGGGACACATGTTGACCGATGCCGTTTCCCTCGCAAAAAAATATCTCACCCAAGCGTTACAGGCCGGAGCCGACATTGCAATAGGAAACGGACATGGTTCGGTAAACCATTTTTTCGCCCCTCGTGTTTTAACCCCATTAAACCCAATTAAAGATGAAAATCTATATTAATCAAAAGGAAATAGAAACCCAAGACAGCATTTCCGTAAAAGAGTTACTCGATATACAACAAATCGCCATCGAAGGTACGGCTATCGCCATCGACAACAAGCTGGTTCCCAAAAATGAATGGAACGACCGTATTTTAACCGATGGAAACAAGATAACGATTATCCGGGCTACATTCGGAGGATAGATAACGAACGGATTTCTCGAAATGAAATATATAGGCATCACAGAAGAACGCCCCATAGAACAGGAAAGCCGCTTAATCACCGCCCTGCTCGACAACGGATTGGATTTACTCCACCTCCGCAAACCGAAGTATTCCGGAGAAAAGACAGAGCAACTGTTACTCTCGATTCCTCCCCGCTATTACGCTCGAATAGTACTTCACGACCATTTCGAACTGGCAGAAAAATACCGGCTTGCCGGTGTTCATCTCAATGGAAGGAATCCGCATTACCGACCTCTGTCGAACGACTATATCCCCACCCTATCCCGCTCTTGCCATTCCATCGAGGAACTGACGGACGGACAACAATACGACTATCTGTTTTTAAGCCCCATCTTCGACAGCATATCGAAAAAGGGATACCGTTCCGCATTCTCGCCCGAACAACTGACTAAGGCCGGGAAGGAAGGTGTTATCAACGAGAGAGTCATTGCCTTAGGCGGTATCACCCCCGAAAAGAAAACTGCTATAAAGGATTGGAATTTCGGAGGGATCGCCGTACTTGGTTTCCTGTGGCAGGAACCGACCATTGCAGGGGTTATTCGACAACTCACGCGATTAAGAAACGATTAATACGAACAAAATATGTTACAATTCATTACCCACCAGACACCCCGATTCGGAATCATAGAGGGAGCAGTCGCCGCCTTGAACGGAGGTTGCAAATGGATACAGCTCCGTATGAAAGGTGCTCCTATCGAAGCTGTCAGGCAAACCGCCCAGCAACTCATTCCGCTCTGTAAAGAACATGAAGCCATACTCGTCCTCGACGATTATGCCCAACTGGCGGCCGACCTCGACATAGACGGCGTCCATCTGGGAAAGCTCGACATGCCTGTTTCCGAAGCTCGTCTGCTTATCGGCGAGAAATACATTATCGGAGGAACGGCGAATACCTTTGAAGACATACAAGGATTAGTCCGGCAAGATGCCGATTATATCGGTTTGGGACCATTCCGATATACCGAGACGAAAAAGAACCTGAGTCCTATCCTCGGCCTCGAAGGTTATGCCCGAATCATGGAACAATGCCGGACGAACGACTTGAAAATTCCGGTGGTCGCCATCGGAGGTATCACAGCCGACGATATTCCGGCCATCATGGAAACCGGAGTGTCGGGAATCGCTTTATCGGGAACTATCTTGCAAGCCGAAGATCCTGAAAAGGAAACTAAAAAAATAATAGACCTATTAAATAAATATCGTAAAGCATGAACAAATTAATTATCGGAGGACGGGAATTTTCCTCCCGCTTATTCGTAGGAACCGGGAAATTCAGCTCAAATGAACTAATGGAAAAAGCCATCGAAGCCTCCGGATCCGAAATGATTACCGTGGCCATGAAACGTATCAACATGACCCAAGAAGCCACAGACGATATGTTGACACACATCGACCGCAATAGAGTACAATTTCTACCTAACACATCGGGAGTACGCAATGCCGAGGAGGCCGTACTTGCGGCTCAATTTTCCAGAGAATGTTTCGGGACCGATTTCGTTAAACTCGAAATCCACCCCGATCCCAAATATCTCCTACCCGATCCTGTGGAAACCTTGAAAGCTACCGAACAACTGGCAAAACTGGGATTCGTGGTACTTCCCTATATTCAAGCAGACCCCGTACTTTGTAAACGGCTCGAAGAAGTCGGCGCTGCCACCGTAATGCCCTTAGGCGCACCAATAGGCACTAACAAAGGATTGCGCACTCGCGACTTCTTGCAAATTATCATCGAACAAAGTAATGTACCTGTTATCGTCGATGCTGGGATAGGTGCTCCTTCCCATGCCGCAGAAGCTATGGAACTGGGAGCCGATGCTGTGTTGGTAAATACGGCTATCGCCGTCGCCGGGAATCCCGTAGAAATGGCTATCGCATTCAAACAGGCTGTCGAAGCCGGCCGCCGGGCATACGAAGCCGGATTAGGCGCACAATACCATTTTGCACAAGCCAGCAGCCCGTTAACCTCTTTTTTAGATTAAACGCAAAAGTAATATGGACACAAAAAAAATAATCAAAGATTCTTATCCCAGTTCTGAAAAAATATATATTCCGGGGAAATTATTTCCCATACAGGTGGGGATGCGAAAAATAAACCTCACCGACACAGTCACCGTAGAAAACGGAAAACGGATACACACGCCCAACGCTCCCGTATACGTATACGACACCAGTGGGCCTTATACCGATCCCGATATTACAGTAGATATAGACAAAGGGCTTCCACGTCTGCGCGAATCATGGATTACGGCGCGAGGCGATGTGGAGCGACAAGACGATATCACCTCGGAATACGGCCGTGCCCGTCGTGACGACCCGTCTCTCGACCCTATACGGTTCAAAAATACTCCCCTTCCCTACAAAGCCAAACCGGGACATACCATCACGCAAATGTATTATGCCCGACAGGGAATCGTCACGGCCGAAATGGAATATGTCGCCATACGGGAAAACTTGCAAAACGAACAATTAGGCATTAAAAGCCACATCACACCCGAATTCGTGCGACAAGAGATAGCCGCCGGGCGAGCGATCATTCCGGCGAATATCAACCACCCGGAAGCCGAGCCGATGATTATCGGTAAGAAGTTCTTGGTAAAGATCAATACCAATATCGGTAACTCCGCTCTTTCCTCCGGTATCGACGAGGAGATCGAGAAGGCGATATGGAGTTGTAAATGGGGCGGCGACACGTTGATGGATCTCTCTACCGGCGATCATATCCATGAGACGCGCGAGTGGATTATCCGTAACTGCCCGGTTCCGATGGGTACGGTTCCTATTTATCAAGCCTTGGAGAAGGTGAATGGTAAGGTAGAGGATCTTTCTTGGGAGATCTATCGGGATACGTTGGTCGAGCAGGCGGAACAGGGCGTGGATTATTTCACGATCCACGCGGGTTTGTTGCGCAAGCATGTGGAGCTGACGGCGACTCGCCTGACGGGGATCGTATCCAGAGGCGGATCGATCATGGCCAAATGGATGCAGCTTCATGACGAGGAAAACTTCCTGTACACGCATTTCGCCGAGATCTGCGAGATACTGAAGGCATACGACGTGGCGGTCTCTATCGGAGACGGGCTTCGTCCCGGTTCTATCTATGACGCGAACGACGCGGCACAATTCGCCGAGCTTCACACGATGGGAGAACTGACGAAAATAGCTTGGGAGCAGTTCGTACAAGTGATTATCGAAGGCCCGGGCCATGTTCCCATGAATAAGATTCATGAGAATATGAAGGAACAACAGTATGCCTGTCATGGAGCGCCGTTCTATACGCTGGGCCCGTTGACGACCGATATCGCTCCTGGATACGATCATATCACGTCGGCTATCGGTGGCGCGCAAATTGCTTGGCATGGGACGGCCATGATCTGCTACGTTACGCCGAAGGAGCATTTGGGATTGCCGAATAAGGAAGACGTGCGTAATGGGGTGGTCGCTTATAAGATAGCGGCGCATGCCGCTGACTTGGCGAAAGGGCATCCCGGCGCTCAAGTACGTGATAACGCGTTGAGCAAGGCACGTTTTGATTTCCGCTGGAAAGACCAGTTCAATTTGTCCTTGGACCCGGAAAGGGCTTTACAGTATTATAAGGAGAGTGCTGTTACGGATGGAGAGTACTGTACGATGTGCGGTCCTAATTTCTGCGCTATGCGGTTAAGTAAGGATTTGCAAGGTTGTAAATAAAATACTGTTTTGAGGGGATGAGACGGGGCATGCCCCGTCTCTACAATTGAGTGATTTGTTTTCCGCATTCGTAGCCTTCCTCATATAGTTCTTCCAGTTTCTTTGTGTCGCTTCCGGTACGGCCGACTTTAATCGGGCTTTGCGGACGGATGACGAAAGCTTTTCCTTCGGCCTCCAGTTGGTCTATGTAATCCAAGACCTCGTTGTACCGCCGGTATCGTAGTCGCAACTGTTCCCGGATCGCCGGGTATTTGTTATAAATAAAGCCGGGAAGGTAAAAATCTTTCTCTTCTTTCCGATAGCCTTTGTTACGGGTAAGGATGATGACGTTCTTGGAGAAGCCGTCGACGATAGCCCGTCGGATAGGGATGGCATCGCATACGCCTCCGTCGACCATCGGTATCCCGTCTACATACGTAATTGGACAGAGGATCGGTAAGGTGCAAGATGCTTTACAGATATCCACCAAACGTTTCTTATCTTTCTTCTCCTCGAAATATTCCGCTTTACCCGTCAAGCAATTGCTCGTGACCATAACGAACCGATCCTTGGACTTGAAATAGGTATCGTAATCCAACGGATAATACAAATCCGGATAGACATAAAACAAGAAATTCAGATCGATATATCCCCTTCCCCGTAAGAAATGACGAAGACCTATGTAATTATATTTCTTCAATAGGTCGATATTGCTAAAACGAGAGCGTCCCCGCTGGCGGGAAGCATACGAGATTCCGTTACTCGCGCCCGCCGATACTCCGATCGTATAAGGAAACCAAATATCATGATCCATAAAATAATCCAATACTCCCACCGTAAATATGGCACGCATTCCGCCACCTTCCAACACCAAACCTGTCTGACTATTTATTTCCATATATATACCTCTGAATTAAAAAAGCCATTGCTGGGTTCCCACCAAGCAATGGCCACAAAAATATAATAAATCAGCGATAAATAATAGTTCCTTTTTAGAATTTACTTGGTCACTTCGTTCACTAAGGGACGGCCTTCCTCGAAATCCTTGATGTTCCGCAAGGTAGTATCGGCGATATTATGCAGAGCCTCTTTCGTGAAAAACGCCTGATGGGAAGTAACGATCACATTGTTGAACGAGAGTAGACGGGCCAAGACATCATCATCGATAATCTTATCCGATTTATCCTCGTAGAAATAGTCTCCTTCCTCCTCGTAGACATCCAATCCAGCGGCGGATACTTTCTTGGTCTTCAATCCCTCGATCAAGGCGTTGGTATGGATCAGTAACCCGCGTCCCGTATTGATAATCATTACGCCGTCTTTCATCTTGGCGATCGAATCGTCGTTGATCAGATAACGAGTCTGGTCAGTCAACGGGCAATGCAAGGAAATGATATCGGACTCTTTGTATAACTCGTCTAAAGAGACATAGGTGATCCCTTCCTCCTTGGCGAATTTCTCATCCGGATACAGGTCGTTTGCCAATACACGCATCCCCAATCCTTTTAAGATATGAATCAATATCTTGGCGATCTTTCCGGTACCGATAATACCGGCGGTCTTGCCATGCATATCAAATCCCATCAAGCCATTCAAGGAGAAGTTGCCATCTCTCGTACGCCAGTATGCCCGGTGTATCTTACGGTTTAACGATAACATCAAGGCCAACGTATATTCAGCGACCGCATAGGGTGAGTAGGCCGGCACGCGTACGACCGGTAATTTCCCTCTGGCGGCATTCAAATCCACATTATTAAAACCGGCGCAACGAAGCGCCAACAGTTTCACGCCATTGGCAACCAAAGCGTCTATTACGGCGGCATCAGCCGTGTCGTTCACGAAAATACATACAGCGTCTACCCCTTGGGTTAAGACGACATTATTGATATTCAAATGTCCTTTATAGTAACGAATATCGAACTCATACCGCTCATTGATCTTATCGAAAGAAGCGATGTCGTAGGGTTTAGCACCAAAAAACGCAATCTTATACGCCATATAACTTTAGTTTTTTAATATAACTAAATTAAGCCCTTGATTGTTTATCGAAAAAGAAATCCATTCGTTTAATTATAGTACTTTTGTCCGCTGGGTAACAATATAGATGAGCATGAATCAATCCCATAAAAGATCTTTTATAGCAGTTCTTATTTTTATTGGCTTTCTCTTGTTTATGGCATTTTGGGGCATCGACCTGATCTTAGGGGCGTATGCGGGACATAAATTGAGTAAACTTGCCGAAAGGCATCATCTTGACATACGCTATGATAAGATCCGGTTGATAGGGCTGAGTAC
>ENA-ORNR01003244-ORNR01003244.1-human-gut-metagenome-genome-assembly--contig:-NODE-3244-length-12364-cov-2.336908_pt1 | contig 12364 bp, 10 predicted proteins | sample MGYA00242114_ERZ509020 | MGnify/ENA primary metagenome ERZ509020 (study PRJEB26280, sample SAMEA2338758) | human gut metagenome | biome: human gut; feature: human-associated habitat; material: faeces...
TTACAATTATCCTTTATTATAACTCAATTGCATGAATTTGTACATTATATTTAACGAAAGCGAGATATTTGTTCAATTTACGCAATTTTCTTAATTATTTTGACATGTCTGTCGCAGTGCGATCTTGCCCGGAGGGCTTTTTGTATCATAGGGGATTCCATCGGAATTTCTATGATACAAAAAAAGAGCTATACCGCAACATACGTCACAATATAACTCTTCATTATCTGCTTAAAATTATTCAGCTGTATATGGCATTAAAGCTAAATGTCTAGCTCTCTTAATAGCTCCTGTAACAGCTCTCTGATGTTTAGCACATGTTCCTGTAATACGTCTTGGAAGGATTTTTCCTCTTTCAGATACGTATTTCTTTAATGTTGCTACATCTTTATAATCGATTACAGCATCGGCTTCTGTACAGAATGCACATACTTTTCTTCTTCTACGTCCGCCTCTTCTTCTCATTGGAGAATCGCCTTTTGTATAAGCCATGATTTCTACCTCCTATTTAACTAAATGGTAATTCTTCTTCCAAACCATCCGGAATATTCATAAAACCATCGCTTGCTGCGGCACTAGGCTGTGGCGCGCTTGGCTGTGAAACTCCCATATTACTGTTCTGGGCTGCAGCAGCTTTGCTCTCTGCAAAATCCTGCTCTTCGATCACAACTTCTGTTGTGTAAACTTTAACTCCATCACGGTTTGTATAACTACCTGTCTGGATTCTTCCAGAAACAACCATCTTAGTACCCTGTTTTAGATACTTCTCTGCAAATTCCGCTGTGCGTCCGAATGCCACACAGTTAATAAAATCCGCATCCTGTTCACCGTTTCTTTTGAATCTTCTATCTACTGCTAACGTGTATCTGGCGATTGCCAAAGGTGTCTCACCTTGTGAATATCTTACATCAGGGTCCCTTGTCAATCTTCCCATTAATACTACTTTATTCATTATTCGGATCCCTCCTGTTAATTACGCATCCTGTTTAACGCATAAGAAACGTAATACAGTTTCCTCAATACGAAGTCTCTCTTCAAGTTCTGCTGGAACTGTAGTTTCGCCTTCGAACTGGATGAAATAGTAGTATCCTTCTTTCATCTTCTGAATTTCGTAAGCTAACTGTTTCTTACCCCATTCATCGACGTTAGTGATCGCAGCACCTGCTGTAGTAATCATTGCCTGAACTTTTTCAACCATAGCTGCACGTTCTTCGTCTTCGATCTTTGCACTTAAAACTAATGCTAATTCATATTTCATCATTACTTGCACCTCCTTTTGGTCTAGTGGCTCTTTCTTCGTGAAAGAGCAAGGATATTTTTATATACCACGAATAATTACTCTATCATAAACTTCTAATCTTGGCAAGCTTTTTTTATAAATCCTCTAAAATTTTTTTCAACCATCTTTCTTGGCACCATCACCTGTCTGCCACATCCAACACATTTTAAACGAAAATCCATTCCCACTCTCAGAATCTCCCATTCATTTATACCGCAAGGATGTGCTTTTTTTAATTTGACAATATCTCCGATCTGAAATTCCATCCATCAAACCTCCTTGTTCTGATCTATCTTTTACACTATAGTTCTGATTATAACAGAAAAAAGAACCAGGTGGTCAATACCCGATTCTTTTTCTACACTTTGAAGAAGAAGTTATTCTCTTAATCTTAGACTTCTGGCGCTGTTGCGTCAATATCCCCCAGATTCATTGCTTCATATTGTTCTAAAATTAAAGTCTGGATCATATTTCTTGTATCTGAATTGATCGGATGTGCAATGTCTCTATATTCACCATCTGCAGCTTTTCGGCTTGGCATTGCAATAAACAGACCTTTCTCCCCTTCGATTACTTTAATATCATGTACCACAAATTCATTATCGATTGTGATTGACACAACAGCTTTCATCTTACCTTCTTTGGCCACTTTTCTAATACGTACATCAGTTATTTGCATGTTGTCATCCTCCTAGTTTCTAATAATATAGCTAAAATTCGCTCTCCGGTCAGGCTCTGGTAACTTCTTCTTTCTCTTAGACCGTATATGCTAATTTTTATTATAACACTATTTTCAGCAAATGTGAACAAAAACTTGTTTTTTATCAGCTTTTTTATTATGACATTTTACTACTTTTTTCTCCATATTTTTATAGTACATATAATATTTTCCAATTTAATCTCCGTCTTGCAAGATTAGTTGCGGTGACTTATAATAAGGAAAACAATGAAACTATATCAACGATTGAAAGAAAGGGCACATGAAAATGTATCAGATAGATTTTAATAAACCAATTCATATTCATTTTATGGGGATCGGAGGAATCAGCATGAGCGGTCTTGCTGAGATCCTTATCAAAGAGGGCTTTTCGATTTCTGGATCCGATATCCATACTTCCGATATCATCAAACACTTAGAAGATAAAGGCGCAAAGGTTTATCTCAGCCAGACTGCTGATAACATTACAGATGATATCGATCTTGTTGTATACACAGCAGCGATCAACTTCGATACCAACGAAGAATATAAAGAAGCCATCCGCCGTAACATTCCTGTCATGAAACGTGCTACACTGCTTGGTCAGATGATGCATAATTATCAGAATGCGATCGCCGTATCTGGAACTCACGGTAAGACAACAACAACTTCTATGTTATCTTATATTTTACTTGCTGGTAACACAGATCCTACGATCAGCGTTGGTGGAATTCTTGATGCGATCAATGGGAATATCCGTGTCGGACATTCCGAGACATTCGTAACTGAAGCATGTGAATACACAAACAGTTTCTTAGAATTCTTCCCTAAGATCAGTATTATCCTCAATATTGAAGAAGATCACATGGACTTCTTTAAGGATCTTGATGATATCCGCCATTCTTTCCGTGAATTTGCCCACAAACTTCCTGATTATGGTTATCTGATCATCAACGGTGAAATTGAGAACATTGATTATATTGTGGACGGATTAAAGGCAGAATATGCAACTTTTGGATTAGAAAATGATTCTTATGACTATTGTGCAAAGAACATCGGGTATGATGCATTTGGACATGCTCATTTCGATTATTACTATAAAGGAGAATTTATTGACCATATCCAGTTAAATGTCAACGGAGAACATAACGTGAAGAATGCACTGGCTGCCATTGCTGCTGCAAAACGTATCGGCATTGATGTTGATACAATGAAGAAAGGACTTCTTGGATTCACTGGCGCCAAACGTCGTTTTGAACTAAAAGGCACATGCAACGACTTCACCGTTGTTGATGACTATGCGCATCATCCAACAGAGATCCGTGCAACTCTGGAATCTGCTAAGAATTATCCACATAACGAATTATGGTGTGTATTCCAGCCTCATACTTATTCCAGAACAATTGCATTCCTTGATGACTTTGCAAAGGCATTAAGTCTCTGTGACCACGTGATCGTCACTGACATCTATGCTGCCAGAGAAAAAGATACTGGTATCGTAAGTTCCAAAGATATCGTGGACCGCATGGCTGATTATGATGTAGATGTACACTATATTAAGGAATTTGATGACATTGAAAAATTTATTTTAAAAAATTGCAAAAAAAATGATCTGTTGATAACTATGGGGGCCGGAAACGTCGATTCTATCGGAAATTCGCTCGTAAATAGATAGTTATCCACATTATCCACAGACTTGTACACAATTGTTGATAAACAAATCTGTGGATTTCTTTTGTCCTTTTCCACAATTGTAAAATCTATGTAAATGGCTTATTTCCATTGTTTTACGATTTTTGTCCACATTATCCACATTATCCACAGACTTGTACACAATCAGGGTGTGGATTTCCCTGGTATTTACAATTTCTCCAATCTGCGTTATAGTCAGATTAACGATAATAAAAGAAGGAGAGATTGCCATGAATTACATTAAAGTAACAACCACATATCCAACCGGTGGAACGCTGCTTCCAAACGCATTTGTTGATAATTATATGATCCGTGCGAACGGTGAATACATCAAAGTGTATATTTATCTTCTGCGTATGGTTTCTGACGGTGCAAACTTCAGCATTCCTTGTCTTGCAGATGTACTGGAACTTACGGAGCGTGATGTTACTCGTGCGTTAAAATACTGGGAGAAAGAATCCCTCTTACGCATGGAGCTTAAAGACGGCGAGATCAGTTTTATAGAGCTTCTCTCTGTCAGTGGCAATCCACATTCTCCTGCACAGACTACAAAACAAGAAGACACAGCCCAAGCTACTTCTTCAGCAGCTTCTAAGACTACTGTGAAGGATCAGACGATCACTGGTGCTGAACCGATTCCTGCCATGAAGACGCTTTCTCCTGCAGAACTTCAGCGTAAGAGCGAAGATGAGCGTTTTTCTTATCTTCTCTACGTATGTGAGATGTTCTTAGGAAAGCCATTAACTTGTACGGATATGAACACTTTACTTTACATGTATGAAGATCTTAGAATGTCATGTGAATTGATCGAATATCTTGTAGAGCATTGTGTATCAAATGGTAAGAAGAGTTTCCGTTATATGCAGTCTGTAGCGAACAACTGGTACGAAGCAAATATCAAAACTCCTGAAGAAGCGAAAGCATACAGCAAGAATTTTCGTAAGGAATATTATTCTATCATGCGTGCATTTGGATTAAATCAGAATCCAGCCCCTGTTCAGGAAGAATATATGAAACGATGGCTTGAAACTGATGGTTTTGATCTTGCACTGATCATTGAAGCTTGTAATCGTACGATCAATGCGATCAACAAACCTAGTTTTCCATATGCAGATACGATCTTAAAGCACTGGAAAGATAACCACATCGTAACATTGGAAGATGCGAAGAACTTCCATATCCGGCAGAAAGCACCAAAGACTTTCGCTAACAATAACAACCAGAGCAATATGCATAACTTTACGCAGCGTGATTATGATTTTGATGCGTTAGAGCAACAGCTTTTACAGAAACAGTTCGCGGATGAACTCATGGAGAACTAACTTATGTCATTATCAAATAACGATTATCAGGATATCATGCGCCAGTATGAGGAAAGACGGCTTTCTAATTACCGTCTCCATGAACAGCGCAAGAAAGATATATACACAACAATTCCAGAGATTAAAGAACTTGACCGGCAGATCACTGCCAATTCTATTTCTCTCGGAAAGCAGCTGATCGTCCGGGATGATCCTGCTTTGAGAGAAGAATACCGTATAAAGAATCAGGTGCTGATCAGCCAGAAACAGGCTCTCTTAAAAGAAGCCGGATATTCTTCTGATTATCTGGAACCGATCTACTATTGTAAGAAGTGTAAGGACACCGGATATATTGGACAGGAACAATGTTCCTGCTTTCATCAGGCGATGATCGATCACCTGTATTCCGGTTCTAATATGGCTAAGATTTTAGCACGGGAGAATTTTCAGACCTTCCGGGAAGATTATTATTCCGACCAGATGACCAAGCAAGGTCTTCCAAGCCCTAGACGTAACATCCAGAAAGTCGTGGAACACTGTAAAACCTTTATTTCCAGATTTCCAAATCATGACAACATTTTATTTCAGGGTTCCACTGGTGTTGGGAAGACTTTCTTAAGTCATTGTATTGCAAAGGAAATCATGGACCGCGGTTTTACCTGCGTCTATATGACAGCTTTCCAGCTGTTTGATACTTTGGCAAAGCATACCTTTGGCAAAGGAAAGGATATGGAACAGGAAACATCTGCTAACCTGATCTTTCAATGCGATCTATTGATCATCGATGACCTTGGAACTGAGATGATCAATAAATTTGTGATCTCACAGTTATTTCAATGTTTGAATGAACGATTGATCCAGGAAAGATCAACGATCATATCCACAAATTTATCTCTGCAAGAATTCAGAAATACTTATTCTGAACGAATTTTTTCAAGGATCATTGAGAATTATTCATGGCAGAAAATCTATGGAGATGATATCCGTTTCAAAAAATCGAACTTGACGTAACTTATTTATAATGTTATAAAAAACTATAGAACAATATACGAAGGAGATAGTATCATGAGACGATCTGACCGTAACTTTACTAAGATTCCAGACGGTAAACTTGGAATCATTGCCCTTGAAGGATGCAAAGAACTTGGAAAAACAATCGACAACTATATCATCCAGTGGAGATCTGAAACTTACAAAGATTTCAAAGACTCTGTTGCCTGTGATGGATATTTAAGAGATACTTATCTTTTAGATGCCAGTTGCCCACGTTTTGGTTCTGGAGAAGCTAAAGGTATCATTCGCGAATCTGTTCGTGACATGGATTTATACATTATTGTTGATGTATTAAACTACAGCGTAACTTACTCTTTAAGCGGACGTGTAAACCACATGTCTCCAGACGATCACTATGCTGACTTAAAACGTATCATCAGTGCTTCCGCTGGAAAGGCTAAGAGTGTTAATGTTATCATGCCTTTCTTATATGAAAGCCGTCAGCATAAGAGAAGTACACGTGAATCTTTAGACTGTGCAGTTATGCTTCAGGAACTGATCAGCCTTGGTGTTGATAATATCCTGACTTTCGATGCACATGACCCTCGTGTACAGAATGCAATCCCTATCAGTGGATTTGATAACATCCAGCCTACTTATCAGTTTGTAAAATCATTAGTTGAACAGTGTGATGATGTTCACTTTGACAACGACCACTTAATGGTTATCAGCCCAGATGAAGGTGCTATGCAGCGTGCGATCTACATGGCAAACGTTGTTGGTGTTGATGTTGGTATGTTCTACAAACGCCGTGACTATTCTACTGTCATTGACGGACGTAATCCTATCGTTGCACATGAATTCCTTGGTGACTCCTTAGATGGTAAGGATGTTCTGATCATCGACGACATGATCTCTTCTGGAGAAAGTATGATCGACGTAGCCAAAGAATTAAAACGCAGAAATGCCCGTCGTGTATTCTGCTTATCTACATTTGGTTTATTTACAAACGGATTAGAAGTATTTGACCGTGCAGTTGAAGAAGGTATTATTGAGAAGGTTATCACAACTAATCTTACTTATCAGACACCTGAATTATTATCTCGTGACTGGTATGCATCTTCTGACGTATCCAAATACGTTGCACTATTAATTGATACATTAAATCATGATGCATCAATCAGTGATCTGTTAAACCCAACAGAACGTATCAAAGAATATCTTGAAAAAAAGAATATGTAATATATAGATAAAGACTTCGTCTTATGGCGGAGTCTTTTTTTTGCAGAATTTTCTTATACACAAAAATCACAGGTATTGAATTACCTGTGATTTTTAATTATCTCAATATTCTTTTTACTGATTCTCTGCTGGCTGTTCTTCTGTCTGTTGTGCTGCCGTTGTAGGAGCCGCTGTTGTAGGCGCTGCCGTTGTAGGAGCTGCTGTCGTAGGTGCTGCTGTAGTTGCTTCTGTGCCCTTTGTGCTGCTCTCTGTCGCTGTTGTTGCCTGTGTTCCTGTCTGCTGTGTAGTCTCTCCCTGATAATCTGTATAACTTCCACCCATAGAATCTGTAGAAGAGTATTCTGAATGAATCGCATTCATGAAATTACTCCAGATGGATTTTGGATAAGATGCTCCACTTAACGATTCCATAATCCTGTTATCATCTCTTCCTACCCATACTGCTGTTGTATAGTAAGGTGTGTATCCACAAAACCATCCATCTTTATTCAGGCTTGTTGTACCTGTCTTACCGGCAGTATCAACATTCGGTACCTTCGCACCAACACCCGTTCCACCTGTGACAACACTCTTCAGTACATCTGTCATTGCATTTGCTGCATTTGTGGAATATACTCTTCTCTTCTTTGTAGAAGATGACATCACTTCATCTCCATCAGAAGTTGTGATCTTAGAAATACACGTTGGTTCTCTATACACACCATCGTTCTTCAATGTAGCATATCCCGCTGCCATCTCTTCTGATGTTGTTCCTTTCGTGAAACCACCAATACATGTCGTATAATACTTATAATCAGAATCTGTTAGATATTTAAAATTCATCTCTTCCAGATATTTTAAACAGGTCTTTGGTGTCAACTGCTCATAGATCCGCATTGTTGCAACGTTACTTGATTTCTGAACGGCTCTTCGAAGTGAGATCTGTCCAGAATAAGAACCATGAGAGTTTCTTACACGATTCTTATCTTTCGTTGACATCGGCGAATCATTCACCGTTGATCCTGCAGACCATCCATGTTCTAAAGCTGGTGCATATACAAGCAATGGCTTGATCGCACTACCTGGCTGTCTTGGACTCTGGAACGCACGGTTTAATGTATAACCGATATTCTTCTGTTCACGTCCACCGACGATCGCTACAACCTTTCCAGTATCATTATCAATACATGTTCCAGATGCCTGTGTCTTATAAATGCCATTCTTATCTTTCTCTGTATATCCAGACAATGCATTGTCTACACTGCTCTGCAGTTGTTTCTGGACATCTGGATCAATGGATGTATAAATATGATATCCTGCACTGTATAAGGTCCTCTTACACTCTGCATACATCTTATCATATTCTTCCTGATATTTTTCCTTCTCAGAAGTCGAACTGAAATCATATTTGAATTCAAATCCCTTCTGTTTCATAATCTCTTTTGTCGCACAATGAATGACATATGTTTCTACGTAATTCTTCTTCTCTGTCTTACTCTTCTGCGCACTCTTTACGTTAATCTCTTCATTGATTGCTTCTTCATACTGGTCTTTACGGATCAGTTTCTGCTCGTACATATCCTTTAGAATCTTATTTCTACGCTTGATCGTATTTTCTTTGTTTGTACGTGGATCATAGATTGTTGGATTATTTGGAATCGCAGATAAAAATGCTGCTTCTGACATTGTCAGATTTTTCGCATCCTTACGGAAATATCCTTGGCTTGCTGCCTGAATTCCATAATAACCATTCGCATAATAAACATTGTTCAGATAGAACTCAAGGATCTGCTCCTTGGAGTATTTCCTCTCTAATTCTACTGCCATAAAGATCTCTTTAACTTTTCTCTTCCATGTCTTCTGACGATTCAAAAAGACAGTCTTCGCAAGCTGCTGCGTCAGAGTACTTCCCCCCTGTGTGATCCTTCCTTTGTGTACCACATAACTTACTGCAGCTCTTGAGATTCCTTTGTAATCCACACCGCTGTGTTTATAGAAATTTTTGTCTTCGACAGAAATTACTGCAGCTATGACATAAACCGGAAGCTCCTTGTACTTCAGATAATATACATCTTTTTCACCTTTAAACTTCAGTAACTGTTTTCCGTTGGTGTCATATACAATACTTGTCTGTGATGCCTTAAATGTCTCCTCACTCGACTGAGCAACGAGTTTCTTGGCTTCACTTCTAAGCTTCATAACCTTTGCCCCAAAAGTAAACCAGCCGATTACGACCAACAACAAAAAGACAACAGAAACTTTCAAAAGAACTTTTTTCTTTTTATGTTTCTTTTTATGCTTTTTCTTGCTTTCGGGAATAATCTTTTTTGTTTCCTTTGTTTCTTCAGCCATATTCCTTTCACCTTTCGTTTGTTTTTACTGTTCTCATTTTCCGGATCATCTCCAGATATATATCTTAATTTTAACATAAAATATATCATAACTAAAATTTTTGTCTCGACATAGTTCGCACTCTAAAGACAAAATCTAATTGGCATATCCGTAATAAACGCTTCCTGCTTGTTTAAATTCACTCTCAAGCTTCTTGCGATTTGCTTTTACAGACTTTCCATTTGTCGGATCATAATATCTTAAATCCGTCTGATTATAACTCATAACTAATACATATGTGCCATTCTTTCTCTGTGCCACGAAAGATCTTCCCTTACTTATTGCATAAACAAGATCATCCATGCTGCAGTCAGAATAATTAACTGCACGCTTATTGAACACCTTAAATAATTTATCATATGTGCTGCCTGACATCTTCTTGATCTTATCATAGGAAATCTTAATTCCTTCTGATCTTGCCATCATCAGAATACATGCAATATCTGTCTCATCTTTATTCTTTGCTTTGATCATCGGGATATTAGATCCTTTTCCATAATTCTGTGCAACACCTTTCTCCCACAAATACATCTGATGATAATTTACAACTACTCCACCACCTTGCTTGGCGACCTTGATAGCTTCTTTCAGATTACTGTAAATTCCTGACAACTTACCGCCTGTATAGACAAATGCATCCCTATATTTATTATCATTTACAGCAAATTTGATCTTTATCTCATCTTCCTGTTCCTCAACATTTGTAGAAAGATAGTTTGGTCTTGTCTGAATATAAACATCATCCGGGAATGCAAGATATAACTGATTCAATCTTGTTCCTGTATACCCATACTCTAAAACTGCCTTACTCTCCTGTTTATCTTTGTAACGAATATAACTTACATTGATCTTCTTATATCCATTTCCACTCTTCTTAGAATGTGTCAATGCGATCGTTGTTCCGTCTACACTTGTGTTCGTAATATAAGTACCATCTTCTCCATACTCTTTTACAATCTTTTTATTGTTTCTTATATATACATTTGTCAATGGATACATATAAGAACCATCTTTATTCCTTACAACTTCTTTTTTATTTCCAACTCCATAGATAAAATCTTTCTCTATGAATCCAATTGGACGCAGTACCTGATCATCTTTACATGTGATCACTTCTGTTTTCTGTGTGGAAAGATCCACAACTTTCATCTTATTCTTTGACTGATTCAATGCAAGCATTCCATTCTCAGAGATAACTGTCATATCATCTGTAATGTTCTTTGCCAGAATCTTACTCTTTCCAGAGTCAAGATCTACCTGATAAACCGCTCCATCCAAATAGAAATAAAACTGTCCGCTACCACTTAAAAATGCACCTTTTTTAATGTCATTTTTCATCATATCATACTGAATCTGTGTTGGGATAAAGCCTAGTTCCTCAATCTTCTGGTCTGACGCAGTATACTGATAAACAGAAATACCATTCTCTCCTTCATGTTTTCCTCGATTCATATATCCATAAACCAAGAATGCTATATCTCCATTATTCTTCATCTTCATAATCTGAATCGCATGCTTTTGATAGTTGTTGCGACTGTCACGATAATCTTCTCCTTCAAAAGAAAATACTTTGTGCATGTTGGACTTCTGATAGTCATAATACCACAATTCATCTTGGACAACGAATGCTGCTTTCTTTCCGCCATTTTTACTGATCAACTGTTTCTGACTGCTTCCGATTCCCAATAAAATACGATTATTACTACGATCGATCGTATCGTATCGCATATATGCTTCCATATTACGTTCATAATTTAACAGATACATTCTGTCCTTTGCATATCGAACCCTGAAATATTCTGTTGCCTGATAATACTGTTTTGTTCCATCCGTATTCTCTGCTGAAAGAATATATCTCAGCTCCAGTGACGTTACATTTTCAGAAATTTCTTTTACGGTTGCAGGATATACACTTTCAACCTGTGGTTTTAATGTTGCATAAGATACCGCTTCCTGTGTCGATTTCAAGTCAACATTCGCCAGATTATTCGATGTTGTTCCCTCTGCCGTTTCTAAATACTGACTGATAAACTCTGTATTACCTTCTGTCAATGCTGCATCATGGAATTTCTGTGCAAAATCCAGACATTCTTTTAAATGAAAACTAGTTCCATAAATCACACGTGTAAAATAACGGATCGTTTTGTCATTTTGTTTCACTGACAATTCCATTAGATATGTTTTTCCATTTTCCAGACGTTCTTTAATCTTAATGTTTGCCGTCTTTTTTCCTTTGACTTTATGAAATGCTGTATCACCATTTCCAAGGATTGTTTTATTATCTGTATCATAAATCTTATATGACACGACACTGACGTCAGATTTTGCATATGTCAGCATTACTTTTACTTCATTCTCATAAATTGGTGTGATACTGTCACGGATCAAGGATGCATCAACACTTCCCTGATACCCATGCAACTGGTTAATATTCTTTCCATCTGCAGACACTGTTAATAAAGGGATTGTTGCTTGACTAGTTTCTGTAACCCCTTTGTTATTTCTTCCAACTAACATATAATTCCAGATAAATAATGAAATTAAAAATAGAATTCCAAATACTGAAATTTGTATCACTTTACTTTGCTTCATTACTTTCTCCTTTTCCTAATTCCGTGAAGCCTTATAATGTACATTTTATCCGTTTTTGTATATGAATACAACCTTTTTAAGAAATGTTTAAGATGTATGTTTTTCATTTTACAGCGGATTTCATAGTGATTCCCTATGAAACAAGAAAAAAAACCAGGATTTCTCCCAATGTCATTAAGTTAACATTGTTCCAACAAT
>ENA-ORNR01003247-ORNR01003247.1-human-gut-metagenome-genome-assembly--contig:-NODE-3247-length-12356-cov-2.561499_pt1 | contig 12356 bp, 8 predicted proteins | sample MGYA00242114_ERZ509020 | MGnify/ENA primary metagenome ERZ509020 (study PRJEB26280, sample SAMEA2338758) | human gut metagenome | biome: human gut; feature: human-associated habitat; material: faeces...
TCTGCGGTGTCTGGAATGGCAAGCTGCGATGCCTGATACGCCATATCTTTCAACATTGCACGATTTTCATACAATTCTTCCACATGGTGCATCATGCCTTCCACAGTGACATTCTTCTGTTCAATGACAATCGCTGCACCTGCTTTTCCCAATACATTTGCATTGTGTAACTGGTGATTGCCGGCAACAATCGGCGAAGGAATCAGAATCGAAGCCTTTCCGGCTGCCTCCAGCTCTGCCAGTGTAGACGCTCCTGCACGGCAGATGACCAAATCCGCAGCTGCCAGACAAGTATCCATATCATGAATATACTCGGTAATCCGCAAACGGTCGCTCCGCATTGGAATGCCTGCTGCCCGCATTGCTGCCGGAAAACTTTCCCGACCCATACCGCCATATCCGTGAATGTGGTTGATTGCCATGCCATTCTTAACGTGCCATGGAATCAATTCTTCCATGACTTCATTGATACAGCCTGCTCCCAAACTACCGCCGAACGACAGAATGCACATGCTATCATCAAAGCCCAGTTCTTTCCGTGCCTGTTCTTTTGTCTTTTGCAAGATGCCTGCTCGTACGGGCAACCCTGTAATGGTATACGGACAGTCAAAATCCATATATTCCAGTGCTTCCTTTACCGTCAACATCACATGGTCGACTTCCTTGGACAACATCTTATTGGTGACACCTGGGAATGCATTCTGTTCATGAATCGCACAAGGCACACCCATCTTTGCAGCCATCCGAATCACTGGTCCTGCAACATAGCCGCCTGTACCAATCGCAATATCTGGCTGAAATTCGTTGACAATCTGCTTGGCACGTTTGCCGGATGTGGCAAGATACCACGCAGCCTGTGCATTTCTACGGATATTTTTCATCGTCAACTTTCTCTGAAATCCAGCAACTTTAATGGTTGCGAGCTGATACCCCGACTGTGGTACTAACTTTGCCTCCATCCCATTCGGCGTTCCTGCAAACAAAAATTCTGCATCCGGCTGATGGGACTGAATAATCGAAGCGATTGCCAACGCCGGATTGATGTGTCCGCCTGTACCACCACCTGCAAAAAGTACCTTCATAGAATTTTCACCTCATTTAATCTGCATCATAGTTTTGGTCATTTATGCCGTTCCAACGGCAGGATTTCCGTTTCCAGTTGGTTCATGAACCGGATGCTGTTCCGGCTCTGATTTTGGTTCTGCCTTTTGTTCTGGTTTCTGTTCCATTGTGTGTGCGGCAGATGGTTCTTTTTCCGGCACTTCCGCTCGATACCGAGCACGAGAGATATTCAAGACAATTCCCATTTCTGCCAACTGCAAAATCAATGCCGTACCACCATAGCTGAAGAACGGTAAGCTGATACCAGTATTTGGAATCAAGTTGCTGACAACACCGATGTTAATAAACGCCTGCAAGCCGATGTGCACGGTAAATCCAACGGTCAGCAGCATTCCAAACTTGTCATGTGCATGGCTTGCGATATAGAAGCCACGTACCAGCAGCAGAACGAACAGCAAAACAACCGTCAACGCACCAACAAAGCCCAATTCTTCGCAAACAATGGAAAATACAAAGTCGTTTTTCGTTTCTGGCAGATACAAATATTTTTGTCGGGATTCGCCCAGACCCAAACCAAACAATCCGCCAGAACCAATGGCAATCAAGGATTGACAGGTCTGCCATGTGCCGCCCTGACTATCGGCGAATGGGTCAAGCCAAGACTGGATTCTGGTCTGGAAGTATCCATATCCCTTTGAAATAGACAGATACAACACAATGCCAATGATTGCAGCAACACCAGTGACTGCCAGTTCCAAAAAATGCATGGGACGGATGCCACCAACAATAATCATGGACAGGGCAACGGTACAAATCAAAATCGTACCGGACAAGTGCGGCTCCATCATGAGCAAAGCTGCAACTACTGCCAATGCTAATAAATATGGCAGAACGCCAGTTTTAAACCGATTCATGCGGTCATAATTCTTTTCAATGTGATAGGCAAAGAAAATGACAATGCCGATTTTCATCAATTCGGACGGCTGAAAGTTAAAACTGCCAATGACCAGCCAACGTTGTGCACCGCCCTCACTCGTACCAACGAGCAAAACCAAAATCAATAGAATGACAGGGACAACATAGGCACAAATCGCAATGCCGGGCGTTTTATAAAGATGATAATCAACAATGGATAAAAACCACATCGCAGCCAACCCAATGACTGCCATTTTAATCTGTTCTTTTGCGTAATAACTGCCCTCTAAACCCTCTGAAATCGCCCATGCGTAACTGGCAGAAAACATCATAATAATTCCGATGACCAGAAGTGCGATGACAATCAAGAAAAATGCCAAATCGACCTCTCCGTACCGAACGCCTTTCTGCCACAGCGGAAACCGAAACCGGTTCTTCTTTTTTTCTGCTTGACTTACAGTTGTTTCAGCCATATGCAACCTCCCTGCACATCTTTACCTTCCGCCTGCTGTGCGAACAGGACTTTTAAACAAACAATACCAACAGCAATCCCAGAATGCCCATTACCAAGGCAAACAGAGAAAATGTAATGACAATCTTATATTCGCTGAATCCACTCAATTCAAAATGGTGATGAATCGGTGTCATCTTGAAGATTCTTCTGCCTTCGCCGTATTTCTTCTTTGTATACTTGAAATAAGTCACCTGAATCACAACGGACAGGGCTTCCAAGATATACAGCAATGCAACCAACAGCAAAACCAAATGCTGATGCGTCACCAAGCCAACGGCTACGACAGATGCACCCAAATACATCGAGCCAGTGTCGCCCATGAAACACTTTGCCGGATGCAGATTCCAAACCAAGAATCCCAGACAGCCGCCTGCGAGTGCCATTGTAAAAATCGACATCTGCTGCAAGGACAACAGCACACAAATTACTGTCATCAGCAGCATATTCACCATGGTAACCGTTCCGCAAAGTCCATCAATGCCATCGGTCAGATTGACCGCATTGGTCAAATAGAGAATCACAAGCAGCATCAATGGATAGTAGAACCACGAAATATCAAACGAGAAGAACGAGAAATCCAATCGGGTATCCCGATCGCCCAGCCAGTATTGCACGCCCAGCCAAGCGGCTGCAACGACAACTTGCAAGATGATTTTCTGCATCGGGGAAAGCCCATCATTTTTCTTCTGTACGACTTTTTTAAAGTCATCAATGAATCCAATCAGACCGAACAGAATTGCAAAAATCGCACAGCTGAACATCTGTGCTCCACGGTTCAAGTCCAGCTGTTCCACACCGGATACTTCCGCATTTGTGCAGAAGCCCCGATACAGTCCATAACCAACGCCGACCGCAATGGTCGTAGAGAGAATGAACAGGATCCCGCCCATAGTTGGTGTTCCCTGTTTTTTGGCGTGCCATTCTGGCCCGAACTTCATTTTAATCGGCTGTCCGAATTTTAGCTTATGCAAAAACGGAATCAATGCCTTTCCGAATGCAGCTGCAATCACAAAGGAAAGCAGTGCAACAATGGTGTTAATGCTCCACAGCGGCATGAGCGACTTCCTCCTGTCCGAAAATTTCTTCTATGCAGGTTTCGAGATGCATTCCGTGACTTGCCTTAAACAAAATCACATCGCCCGGTCGGAGATATGCCCGTACTGCACTGCAAAGTTCTGTCGAGTCTTCTGTATGGAATACGGAAGTTCCATCGGCAGCAGCTGTTTTTGCAATGTCAATCGAAGCTTTTCCGTAGCAGAACAGCTGGTCTAAATGACTGGCTGATGCCATATCTCCGACCATACTGTGCAACTTTGGAGAGAGCTTTCCCAGTTCCAGCATATCGCCCAGAACAGCAACTCGTCTGCCCTCGCCCTTCATCTGCCGCAGCACATACAACGCTGCCCGCATAGAATCCGGACTGGCATTATAGCAATCTGCAATGACGGTATAAGGTCCACGCTGTTCAATGTTCTGCCGGAACGGAATCGGCTGATAATGTTTCAGGGCTGCACAGATGACATCCGGTGCAATCCCGCAAATCCGACCGACACAAAATGCTGCCAACGCATTCATCACATTGTGCAGACCAACGCAAGGCAATTCTGCCGGGAATGTTCTGCCGTCTTTCGTGACAATCGTGAAAGTGGTTGCATTCTCGCCCTCTTGAACATCTTCCGCTGTGACATCGGCATCTTTTGCATTCAGACCGTATGTATAAACCGGTCGGTCAAGCGTTCCTGCCAGCGGTGCAAGGTGTGGATCATCCGCATTGAGAATCAGCGGTGCATCCGGCTGCATACCATCCAGTATTTCCAACTTTGCCTTTAAAATACCTTCCTGCGAACCCAAATTTTCGATGTGAGAAAATCCAATATTTGTAATCACGCCAATGGTCGGCTGTGTGGTGCAGCTCAGGCGGTGAATTTCGCCGAAGTGGGACATCCCCATTTCAATAACAGCTGCCTTGTGCTCCGGTGCAAGGTGCAGGAGTGTTTTCGGCAAGCCAATTTCGTTATTCAAGTTGCCCTGTGTTTTCAGTGTTTCAAACGCTGCGGAAAGCACCAGTGCAATCATTTCCTTTGTAGTTGTCTTTCCAACGCTGCCGGTTACGCCAACCAGAATCGGCGAGAACTTTTTCCGGTAGTATGCTGCAATTTGCAGCAATGCCGTTCCGGTATCCGGCACAACGATACACGGACAGCCGTCAATTGGCTGATCGGTTACCGCTGCAACTGCTCCATCGGCAATTGCTTTCTTTACGAATTGATGTCCGTCAAAATTTGCCCCACGCAGTGCTAAAAACAAGCAGCCCGGCTCTAATTTTCTTGTATCCGTACAGATGTCATTCACTGCTGCTTCGAGCGGTGTTTCAGAGCCAACCGCTGCGGCAATTTCTGATAATTGTAACTTCTCCATATTTGTCCCTCACCTTATAGTTTTGTCAAGCAATCTGCCACAATTTCCCGTTCATCCATGTGAATATGCACATTATTCGGAAGAACCTGATAATCTTCATGCCCTTTTCCAGCCAGTACCAAAACATCGCCCGGCTGTGCAATCCGCATGCCCCGTAAAATGGCTTCCTTTCGGTCAACTACGACTTCATATGGAATCGTAGAGCCTTCTAACCCTGCTAAAATATCCTGAATAATGGCGTTCGGGTCTTCATCTCTCGGATTGTCAGATGTAATCACCAGAAAATCTGCATAGGCAGCGGCTGCCTTTGCCATCTTCGGGCGTTTGGTCTTATCCCGATTTCCGCCGCAGCCAAACAGGCAAATCAATCTGCCCTCGGTATATTCCTTGACGCTCTTCAAAATGTTTTCAATGGCATCTGGTGTATGGGCATAGTCGCAAATCACAGAGAACGGCTTTCCAGTTGGAATGACTTCGCATCTGCCCCGTACGCCCCGACATTTTTGCACTGCCTGCAAAACTTGTGCATTTGTCAGTCCCAGTTCCATGCAAACCGCACTGGCTGCCAGAACATTGGAAACATTGAACATGCCTGTCATCTGGATTTCGACCGGATAGGACTTCCCACCATAGCACATCCAGAAACTTGTTCCGTTTGCCCGCAGTTTGATTGCATCTGCATAATAATCCGCCTTTGCAGAAATACCGTAGGTTTCCATCGCACAGGTTACTTCTCCAGCTAACCGCTTGCCATAATCATCGTCAATGTTAATCAATGCATAATCCGTGATAGAAAACAGCATTTTCTTTGCCTGATAATAGGCTTCCATGGTCTTATGATAATCCAAATGGTCTTGTGTCAGATTTGTAAAGACCGCAGCCCGGAAGTGGGTCGGGCCAATGCGGTGCTGCACCAGACCGAAAGACGAAACTTCCATGACTACATAATCACAGCCAGCATCCGCCATTTTCCGATACAGTGCCATCAAATCATACACCATTGGTGTGGTATTGTCAGTATGCAGAATCTGGTCACCGATTTCATTCTGAATCGTTCCAATCAAGCCGACCAAATAACCATTTGCGGTCAGAATGTGTTTGATCACATTTGTGGTGGTCGTCTTTCCGTTTGTACCCGTAACACCGATGAAGGTCATTTCCCGTTCCGGATGACCGAACCAAGCTGCACAGAGCTGTCCGTAGAAAATATAGGTGTTTGGCACAAGAATTTGCTGTTTTCCTAAGCCCAAATCTCGTTCAACAACCACGGCTGCTGCACCTTTTTCCAGCATTTCCGCTGCCTTTGTGTGTCCGTCAAAGTGTTCTCCTTTGATACAGACAAACAAATATCCTTCCTCCACGTTTCGGGAGTCATTTGTAATCCCAGTAATTTCTCTGTCCTCTAATTCCGTTTCTGCATTGCCTTCTAATAATGCATATAACCGCATGACAGATAACCGCCTTTCTGTTTCATTTACCATTTTTCCAATGTTTGATTCTGGGGAATCTTCCCTTGCTCTATCAAAAAAGGGGACGCTTTAGAAAGCATCCCCCTTTTCTCCTCTTTGCATAACCGCAACGGGGCTGCCTGTTGGTGTTCCATTTCGCAAATCGCTGCGTCTTTTCCAAAATTAGCCGCTCTGGTCATTGATGGACATCGTGAGATTGATGACCGTTCCCACCTCAACGGATGTACCTGCCGGTTCGGACTGGAACTGTACCTTTGCATCCGCATTATCGGAGGAAGCTCCCATCGTGACGATGTTCAGCCCCAATTGTGTCAAAGCTGTATTTGCCTCTGCTGCGGAGAGTCCAATCAAGTTTGGAACTTCTACAACTTCCGGCTCGGTATTTTCTTCTGTATACAGGATGACCTTTCCGCCCTTTTCAATGACAGCACCAGTTTTCGGACACTGCGAAACGATGCTGCTGCCCTCGCCAACGATTTCATAGCTCAAGCCCATATCGTCTAATGTTGCAGTTGCACTGTCAAGCGATTTTTCCTGTACCAGCGGAACGGTAACATTCCGGTCAGCATATTCTTCATCCGTATATTCCGGATAGAATCCCAGATAAGGCAAAATTTCAGACATGACAGTCTTTGCATATGGTGTAACAACGGCACTACCGTAATAGTTGATGATATTATCCGGTTCATCTGCTATGATCAACATAATTACTTCCGGATCATCTGCCGGAGCAAAGCAGCCATAGGATGCAGCATATTTCATTTCAACCCCATCGTATTCATCCAATTTTTCAGCAGTACCAGATTTACCGCCAATTCGATAGCCTTCAATATAGGCATTATGTGTTGGATTGTTCTCTACAACGGCTTCCAACTGCTCCCGTACAGTCTGCGAAGTGGCTTCCGAAACAACTTGCCGCTTCTCCTCTGTCTGATGTTCCATAACAATATTGCCATCTGCATCCACAATTTGTTCCACCAAATAAGGGGTAACCAATTTTCCGCCATTAATGGCAGCTGCATACGCTGTAATTGTTTGAATTGGGGTAACTTTGTTTGCCTGCCCGAAAGAAGATGATGCAAGATCCACATTGGACATCACATCTTCTGAAATATACAAACTGTTTGCTTCTCCCGGTAAATCAATTCCGGTCTTTTCTGTCAAACCAAATCCTTTAAAATAATAAGAGAATTTAGAAGTTCCCAAACGCAGCCCAATTTCCATGAATGCTGGGTTACAAGAGTTTGTCAAAGCCTTCGTAAACGACTGTGCACCATGCCCATTCCGATTAGAACAACCTATGGTTTCTCCCATAACCGTAAAAGAACCATTACAATAGAAAGAATCATTTTGCAAGTCAATCAGTTTTTCTTCCATTGCTGCTGCTGTGGTCACAACTTTAAAAACAGAACCCGGAAAATGAATTTCAGAAATTGCCTTATTTTTCCATTGCGTTTCTCTTGCTTCCTGATACGCATCACTATATTCCTGCCCTGTAAGGGAATCCAGCTTCTTTGCAACAGTGGTATCATAAATTACAGATGGCTGGTTCAAATCAAAAGAGGGATACGTTGCCATAGCATAAATTGCACCCGTCTTTGGATTCATAATGATACCGCAGGCACGTTGCTGCACATTAAATTCCACTGACATTTCAGAAATTGCCTTTTCCAGATAATATTGCAATGTTGTATCCAATGTTAAATAAAGAGATGCACCATTTTCTGCTTCATATGTAGTAGAATAACGATACGGCATCTCTTCCCCATTTGCCGCTTGTGCAGAAATAATTCTACCATCCACACCAGCAAGATAGTCATTATATTGATATTCCAAACCATATTGACCGTCACCATCTCCATTGGTAAAGCCAATCACGCTGGCAGCTAATTCTTCCTGCGGATAGTATCGTTTTGTGGTTGCTTCTGTTGCAAAAGAAACCAGATTCAAATTATCAAAATAGTTATCAATTTCATCAGCAACACTTTTTTCCACCTGTGTTTGCAGGATATAATATCTGCCGTCTGCATCGAATGCCTTTTCAATATCAGCTTTCTCGAGGTTCAGCTTTCCTGCCAGATAGGTGGCAATATTTTCACGGAGCGTTGCAACATCCACAATGTCGGTAGCAGTTTTGCCGTTTTTGTCGGCAGCCGCCTGCTTACTTTCATTGTTTTTCTGAACATCATCCATTTCATCCCGAAAGAGTTGCGGGTCAATATAGACATTATAAACCGTCGCACTCCAAGCCAAAGGTGTCCCCGTTGCATCATAAATTGCACCCCGCTGTGCCTCTAATCGCATCGTACCGAAATGGTAATTATTCGCCAGTGCTTCATATTTTTTGTTCTGCACGACAGAAACCTTAAACAGGTTGATAATAATCGCACAAGCAAACAACATCATTGCAATTTGAATGACAACATTGGTACGAAACTTCATTTTTGCAGTTGGTGCATTGACCCCAGATGCCCGCAGCTTATCATATGGTTTGTTGTCCATGGTTTCCAAAGGAAATGACACGCCCTTTCCGCATAAAAATAGAAGAGGCAGGGAACTGTTTTTGAATCCCCCGCCTGTATAAAACTGTCCCGATTCGACAGGAATTTCTCGATGATGCAGAAAGCAATTTCTGGAACCTGCATATAAAACGGAATTGTGCCCGGCTTCGTCTTGTCTGCCCTGTCCGACAGCTCATTCTGCGTAAACGAAGCCGGAACGATTCCTTTTCCGACACCCGATTTCGTATCTCTTTCTTTGCCTATATACTAACAGCGATGTTTTTTCTATATAATATGCAGCGAACGCTGCACTCGCTGATAGTATCAATAAATAATGTTCAGACCATTTTCCCCGCTTCAAAAACGGGTTTTACCCAACTATATGCACATTAACCTCTTAAATATGCAATTAGGTCGTTGAATTTCCGTTTGATCTGAACAAAAATGTTCTGATCCGGTTCTTCGACGACAACCTCATCCTCCGTCTGAATCTGGATGTATTGAATCTGGGAACGATCCAGCTTTTGCAAGCCCAATCGATCCTCCGCATATTCTTTAATATTCCGAATGGAAGCTTGTCCCTCGAGCTGGGTTTGCATTCTGACGTTTTCGCTTTGCAAATCGTTCAGGGTGCTCTCCGCAGCGGAGATTTGAGAATAAACTTCATTCAGTTGGACATAACTATTGATGACCAAAGAAAACAACACTAAAGCCAGAATGCTGCCGATCATGATTTTTGCCAGCGTTCCCCGTTTTCCAGCTTCGATATAGAACAGCTTTCGTCTTGGACGTTTTTCTACAACGGCCGCATCTTCTGCTTCTTCTAAATCCTCTTCCGGTACGGTTTCATCGGTTACTTTCATCAATCGCCGCACTCCTTTCTATGACACGCAGTTTTGCACTTCGGCTTCTCCGGTTTTCTTCCAGTTCCGCCGCATCTGCAACAATTGGCTTTCGATTCACCAATTTTCCCTGCGGGACTTTGCCACAAACACATTTTGGAAAATCCGGTGGACAAGTACAGCCTTGACACCATTTTGCAAACTGTTGTTTTACCATACGGTCTTCCAAAGAATGAAACGTAATAATCGCCAATCTTCCGCCTGGTTTCAGGCAGGAAAATGCAGCGGTCAATGCCCGTTCCAAGTGTCCAAATTCATCATTTACAGCGATTCGAATTGCCTGAAACGTCTGTTTGCAGGGATTTTTTGCCCGTCGTACCCGCTGTGGAACACTGCTTTTCACAATTTCCGCCAGCTGCAAAGTGGTTGTAATCGGCTGCTCTTGTCTTGCCTGACAGATATTGCGGGCAATCGCACGAGCAAACGATTCTTCTCCATAGGCAAATAAAATCCGTGTCAGTTCCTCCTGCGACCAAGTGTTTACCACATCCGCAGCAGACATTCCCGACTGACTCATTCGCATATCCAATGGTGCATCGGTATGGTAAGAAAAGCCACGTTCCTCCGTATCCAGCTGATGAGAAGAAACGCCCAAATCCAACAAAATACCGTCCACAGCTGGAATTTCCAGCCGTTGCAGCACCTGTGCCATCTCGTCATAATTGGCATGAATCACCGTTGCCGGATAGGGAGCTAACCGCTGCGTTGCAACTGCAACCGCATCCGGATCCCGATCCAATCCGATCAATCTGCCTGCCCCATGCAATTGCTTTGCAATTTCGCAGGCATGACCAGCACCGCCGACCGTGCCATCTACATAAATGCCCTCCGGCTGAATGTTCAAACCGGAAAGTGTTTCCTGCAACAAAACAGGAACATGCTGAAATGTCATAAATTTCTTCCTTTCTTAAAAGCCCAGCGTATCCAATATGGACATCATTTCATCCAAATCCACCGCTGCATTTGCTGTTTCCCAGCTTGCACGGTTCCAGATTTCCGCTTTATTATTCGCACCGATGACAACAACATCCTTTTCCAGACCGGCGAACTGTCGCAAGTCCTGTGGGATTAAGATTCGCCCTTGCTGATCCGGCACCATTTCACACGCACCGGAAAACAGCCATCGTTTCAACTGTGCACCTTTTGATTCTGGAATGGCTGCTACTTTTTGAGAAAGCCGCTCCCATTCTTCCGCAGGGTAAACTGCCAAACAATGTGCATCCAGACCTTTCGTCACATAGAACGAGCTGCCGAGCAATTCTCGCAGTTTGGTTGGGAAATTCATTCTGCCTTTGGCATCTATAACGTGGTAATAAGTGCCAATCAGCGAAGTCAACCTTGCCGCCGCCCTTCTGCTTGAAATCAAGAAAGTAACGGAAAATCCCCCCACAAAAGGGGAAACTTCCCCACATTTCACCGCATGTTATCATTATACACGATTTCGCCCAAAAAATCAATAAGAGAGTGCTGGAAAAGAACTAAAAAAATAATCTCAAAAAGAATTTGTTTTTGTGCAAGTTTAACAATTTCTTGTCGAATCCGCCGAGACATACAAAAAGGGAGAACAGACTTTCGTCCATTCTCCCAATTTCGCACGGGAAACCCCGTGAATTATCACATATTACGTTGATTATTCAATAACAGAAGTTACAACGCCAGAACCTACGGTTCTACCACCTTCACGGATAGCGAAACGCAGACCTTCTTCGATAGCGATTGGAGTGATCAGTTCAACGTCCATTTCTACGTTATCGCCAGGCATGCACATTTCAACGCCTTCTGGCAGTTTGATTACGCCAGTAACGTCAGTTGTTCTGAAGAAGAACTGTGGTCTGTAGTTGTTGAAGAATGGAGTATGACGGCCACCTTCATCTTTTTTCAGAACGTATACCTGAGCATGGAATTTGGTGTGTGGATGGATGGAACCTGGTTTGCACAGAACCTGACCACGTTTGATGTCAGTTCTCTGAACACCACGGAGCAGAGCACCGATGTTATCGCCAGCTTCAGCGAAGTCGAGCAGTTTTCTGAACATCTCGATACCGGTAACAACTGTCTTCATCTTCTCTTCCTGGAGACCTACGATTTCAACTTCGTCGGAGAGTTTCAGAACGCCTCTTTCAACTCTACCAGTAGCAACAGTACCACGGCCAGTGATGGTGAAGATATCTTCGATTGGCATCAGGAATGGCAGATCCTGTTTTCTTTCTGGAGTTGGGATGTATTCGTCAACTTTGTCCATCAGTTCGTAGATTGGAGCGTAAGCTGGATCAGCTGGATCGTTTGGAGCTTCCAGAGCTTTCAGAGCAGAACCGCAAACGATTGGAGTGTCATCGCCTGGGAAGTCGTACTCGTTGAGCAGGTCACGGATTTCCATTTCTACCAGTTCGAGCAGTTCTGGGTCGTCAACCTGGTCAGCTTTGTTCATGAATACTACGATGTAAGGAACGCCTACCTGACGGGAGAGCAGGATGTGCTCACGGGTCTGTGGCATTGGGCCGTCTGCAGCGGATACAACGAGGATAGCGCCGTCCATCTGAGCAGCACCAGTGATCATGTTCTTAACGTAGTCAGC
>ENA-ORNR01003249-ORNR01003249.1-human-gut-metagenome-genome-assembly--contig:-NODE-3249-length-12352-cov-8.542409_pt1 | contig 12352 bp, 7 predicted proteins | sample MGYA00242114_ERZ509020 | MGnify/ENA primary metagenome ERZ509020 (study PRJEB26280, sample SAMEA2338758) | human gut metagenome | biome: human gut; feature: human-associated habitat; material: faeces...
AATACGTTATACACTCGTAAATTAAGTTGGCATGTTTTGACCCCAACATCATTTTAATAAGAGTATAACTCAGCCAATATAAAAAATATTATCATTATATTGTAAAAACCATGTAAAATATTCTGAAGAACAAAACAATTTCCAAAATAATCCGTACTCACTTGAATAAATATCAATTCAATGATACACTGAATCGATAAAACCATTTTGATTGCAGGATAATTCCAAGATTTTAAATATAAAACCACAGGGGAGGTCACAATATGCTTCGTGAAGGAGATTTAAACGAAATATCAGATGGAAGATTATACACATTAAACGATCTTGTACGCGCAGACTGTCAGGACTGCACAGGTTGTTCTGCGTGCTGCCGCGGTATGGGCAACTCCATTGTCCTCACACCTTATGATGTATGTCTGCTCACCAACAACCTCTCATGCAGCTTCGAACAGCTCATAGCCGACCGTGTTGAATTAAGTGTAATCGACGGACTTATTCTTCCAAGCCTTAAGATGTCCGGTGACATGGAGCAATGCTCATTTCTCGATGAGAACGACAGGTGCAGTATACACTCCTTCAGACCGGGAATATGCAGGCTGTTCCCACTCGGACGCATATACGATGAAAACGGCTTCAAATATTTTCTACAGACAGGTGAGTGCCTTAACAACCACCGCACAAAAATCAAGGTAGAAAAGTGGCTGGACACTCCCGATATAGAGAAGAATGAAAGGTTTATATGGGAATGGCATGAGCTTTTGAAAAAGCTGCGAAACGCAACAAAGGCTGACCCGGATTACGAATCAGCCAAGAAGCGCAACATAATGCTGCTTCAGATATTTTATTTTACACCATACAGTATTGAAGCTTTCTATTCGCAGATAGAGGAGCGCATGGCACTTATCTAATCAGAAATTTTTTCCATGAAGTAAAGCCTTGAGGCAAAATCAGGGAAATGCCTTACCTCCTCAGAAAAACCCGTGGCGGCAAAGGCCTGCTTCAGCCTGACACCACAATTCATCAGCATGCTTCCGCTCAGCTCATACTTTTCCGTCTCCCCCGGCATGGTTACGAATTTTGCGACCATGCCATGAAGAAGTGAGCCCTGTCTTATATGAATCGGTGCGACCGTATTTATCAAATCTCCGAATTCTTTTACATTATGCTTCAATGGTCTGTTATAAAAGCTATAGACAGCCTCAGGGTCAAGTCCTGCAGCATAGTATTCTTCATTCTGTGTGTTCGCACGGACAAGCTCCTGCATTATCAGCCCTACCGCCCTGCCTGCCTCCTCATCCACAACCGTCCACTGATGAATATTACCGGTGCGCTGGCGGTAGAAGCTGCCAAACTGCATAGCGTGTCTCCATTTTTTGTAAATATCTATCTGTGTCTTTATCTCACTCCTTTCAGCCTTACTCATATCCACAAGATTACACTCGTAACCGCATATTCCAAAAGCCGCCACGTTAAAGCGTGTTGACAGCGGTGTAACGCGGAGCGTCTGATGATTCGGACATGCTGAGACATGAGCCGAAACAGTTGACATTGGATAGCCGTAGCTCAGCCCCTCCTGTATATAGGCTCTGCTCACCGCATCCGTGTTATCGCTCGCCCATATCTGTGGGAAATAGCATAATATACCAAGGTCAAAGCGGTTGCCCCCGGCTGCACAGCCTTCAAAAAGTATGTGCGGAAAACGCTCAGTCAACGTCCTCATAATCCTGCCGAGTGCCATCACATAGCAGTGCGCTGTCTCGCCCTGTGGTCTTCCCTGCGCCTTGAGATATTTAGAGTAATAATCGGAAAAAATCCTGTTCATATCCCATTTTACATAAGCAATATTCGCCGATGAAAACACCTTGGTCATACTGTCAATTATATATTCCGTAACCTCAGGATTACACAGGTCAAGTATTCTCTGATTGCGTCCTTCTGAGTGCGCACAGCCCGGAATATCCATCGCCCAGTCCGGGTGCAGCCTGTACAGGTCGCTGTTTACATTGAGCATCTCCGGCTCAACCCATATTCCGAATGACATTCCGAGTGCATTTATCTTGTCACATATACCCTTAAGCCCATTCGGAAGCTTCTTCTTATTCACATACCAGTCTCCAAGTGAGCTGCTGTCATCATCCCTTTTTCCAAACCAGCCATCATCCATGACAAACAGCTCAATACCCACATCATGTCCCGCCTTTGCAAGCTCATATAGCTTTCTCTCGCTTATATCAAAATATGCTGCCTCCCAACTGTTAAGCAGCACAGGGCGTTCCTTATACTGCCACTGTCCTCGCACTATGTGCTTTCTCACGAAGTCATGCATATTCCTGCTCATGGCATTGAAGCCCTTGTCCGAATAGGTCATTACCGCCTCCGGCGCTTCGAAGGTCTCCCCTGCGTCCAATATATAAGAAAATGACTGAGGATTTATACCGGCCACTATGCGCGTGCTGTCACACATGCCAGCCTCCACAGCCTCATAGTGATTACCGCTGTAGATGAGATTAAGCCCGATACAGCTTCCCTGATCCTGCGTGGTATCCTTCTTAGATATCATCACAAACGGATTTGCTCTGCTCGAAGATGTCCCGGTATAGGAGGAGTTGACATGCTTTCCTGCCGTGACAACTGTATCATGCCTTTCCATCTCCCGCGCCCACGCTCCGTTAAAGGTCGTGAATACATACCCTGTTCCGTCAATGTCCATCAGCATGCTCATAACACGTCTGATATCAACCCTCACATCGCTGTCATTTATGAGCCGGCAGCTTCTTCCTATCACGTCACAATTCTCATATACATAATAGTACAGCTCCAATGTAAGCCCATAATTCTTATCCTTTAACACCAGCTTAAGCTGTGACACCTCAGCCTCACTTCCGTATGAGCACGGCAGAGTTGTAAGCTCATCCCTGCCGTTCTTTATCTCGAAGCAGTCATACAGAAAATCTGAGGTAAACGAACCATCAGCATGCACAATCTCCAGAAACGGCTCTCTTATATCACCTTTTCCGTAGGATGACATCTCAAGTCTCGCCGCCTCAAGCGAAAATGACACATTTTCATCTGAATAGCTCACAGTATTTCCGACAGGTGTTGTCTGTTTGTGTGAGAGCGCCTCACCATGTCCTGCAATGGCTATCTTTTTTCCATAGTATAAATGCTCAAGCTGTCCTGTAGGCAGTACCATAAAAGAGTAGGTTGTGTTTCTTGTATCAAGAGTAAATAAGCCTTTATTTTCTGATATCATACTTATCCCTTCGTCTTAGTCTCACGGTTGAATGCCAGCTCCCTGGAAATTTCCTCAAGCTTCGCGTCGGTGAGTTTATATTTATTAACAAATATAATGAGTGCGGCACACAGACCGAATATCGGAATCATCGCCATGGTTGTCCTTAACACCATTCTTGAACTATCTGAGAGTGCGGCTGCCGCAGCTGCCTCTGTGGTATCCTTGCTTATCTTTCCTACCGAAATACATATACTTGCAGCAAGTACCGCAACTCCGCTCGCAAGCTTTACTACAAATGTCTGCATTGAAAAGATAATGCTCTCATCCCTGCGGCTGTTTTTGAGTTCTCCATAGTCAACCGTATTTGCAAGAAACACTGTGGTGAGCACAGTCAGCATGCCAAATGCGGCAAATATGAAAAAGCCCGGTGCAAGGAGCACATACACGCTCGACACCCCAATGCACATCATCACAAACAACGTGAGATAACCCATTATCGCCATCGCGAAGCTGACATAGAATACCTTGATTGAACTCATAAATTTTCTGAGCAGAGGGTAGAACAGCATCATTGAGATTATCTGCACAGCGCCTCCGACTGTGTTAAAGAGTACATAATTGGCATTCCAGTCCGAACCACCTATGTCATACTTGAAGAAATATATCAACAGATTGGATGTGATGTACAATGAGCAGTTGATAAGCACGATTGTCACAACCACAGTAACCGCCTGGTCATTGGAAAAGAGAGCCTTGAACATCTGGCCGACTGTCGGTGACTGCATATTCACCGTGGATTTTTCCTTAATGCAGATACAGGTAATGGTGATAAATACGATAAAAAGTATGGCAACTATAAGTGCAAACCACTTAAAGCCGTCCCTCTCAATAAGCTTACCTGCCTCAAGCCCGGCAAGCTTTACAGCATCGGAAGCTTCTGCGGCATTTCCCGCATCGACAAGCACTGCCCTATCGGAATTTCCGATTCTGCCAAGCATCGGTACACATATCATCGTTATAACCGTGATTATCGCTGAGCCAACTCCTGCGCATGAGCGCGCAAGTGTTGAAAGGTTCTCTCTCTCCTTGCCGCCCTCTGTAAAAGCCGGAATCATTGACCAGAATGGAATATCCATCATCGTATATGTTATTCCCCATGTGATATAAAGCACTGCCGCGTAAGCGACCAGTCCCCCACCCGTGACCGATTTAGGCACTGCAAACATGAAAAACAGGACAACGGCATTTAATACCGTTCCTATAAGCAGCCATGGTCTGAACTTACCCCACTTAGTCTGTGTCTTTGCAACGATAACTCCCATTATCGGGTCATTGAACGCATCGAATATTCGCGCCGCCATGAGTATGACACCCATAACCCATGAGCTCACGCCCAGTAAATCCTGATAATAATACAGAATATAGCTTGCAGAAAGCATATACACCATATCCTTTCCTACAGCTCCAAGCCCGTAGGACGCTTTTTCCTTTGCTGAAAGCTTCATAGTACATCTCCTTTTCAATGTGTTATTTAATCAGGTAATTGCGAAACTCAGTGTGTCACAACCAGACGTTGTGAAATTTTGCTAGTACCCTTCCGGACACGTTCGCACTCCTTGAAAGCCGTAGCGGTACATAAGCGGCTAAAATACAGCCGCTAAGAACCGACGGCATTCAAAAGGTCCGGCAGTGTACTAGTAAAATTACACAACTGTCTACTGGCGAGAATACGTTTCGCAATTACCTCATTATTTCTTTCCTCTCATTGCAAGCTCGACCACCTTGTAGGCGCCATCGTAAATTCCCATCTGCTTGTTTCTCACGATGTTACCGCACATGTCGGCAAGGAGGTTGTCATCGTTTATGAAAAGCTCCACCATCTGAAGGGTGTGTGCTGTGTCCTGACACTCAAGGGTTCCGTCACCTATCTCCGCGGAATGGATTGCACCCCAGCGCTCATGTCCGCCGACTCTCTTTATGAAGAGCTTGGGCACCGGATAGAAGGCAAGCTCACTTGGCTTTGTGACAAGGACATCGCAGCTTCGCAGTAACAGGTTGGTGCAGTAGACCGCCTCAAAAATATTGGAATGATAGAAGCCGTGGATTCCTCTTACTTCGCCTTCAAGTGCCTGTGCCGCAAACATCTTTGTCTCATCCCAATCGTCAAAGTGCTCATGAGCTATGTGTCCAAGCTGTGGTATTTCCGTCACAAGCTGTTCCCACACATTCTTGTAATCGCCTACGTTCACATAGAGTGCCGCTTTTCCTGCCTTGATTGCCGGAAGAAGCTTCTTTATTATCGCTGCGAATATCTCCTTCTGTGCGCCTGCTCCGCCGATGGTGAGCAGAAAGCGCATCGGCTGTCCGCCCTTTTTTCTGGCAGCTCTGGCAGCACAGTCTGCCTCAATATTGGACACAAGCTCATGGTCAATATAATGTCCGGTATACACAAGGCTGTCGGCAGGCATTGGCTTTAGTACCTTCCTGCCATCCATGCCGTTCAATATCCTGTAGCCCAGGTAGGAGTTGTGTGTCTGTATCGTGTGTATGCTTCCCTCCGAAAGATGAAGAGCCATAGGCCAGTTATCCGGAATAGCGTTCACAACATGCTTCATCCCGGCATGAACCGCAGCCTGTGCCGGCCACACATGCGTGCCTACAACCGGTATGTCCTTCGGAACCTTTCTGTAAACAGGTGCCATAAGCTCTGCATTCTTCTGGTCACAGGCATTGTAGGAGAGCTTTCTGAAGCCCTCATAGTTCACCGGCTCCCACACAAGCTTGTTAAAAAGTCTGCTTTTCTGTGATATTCTTGAACCTAATGAGTACAAATCATTCTGCGCGCTGATTACCTTCGTGCAGGTTGTATCAGGAAAAGAATTTAAATCCATCCAGTACGGCGTATACCCCATGCTGTGTGCCGCTGAGGCTATCGCCATGGATATTCTGTAATGTCCGAAGCCCATCCTTATGTTTCCGACAATCAGTCCCTTCTCCATGTCAAAATCCGGCTTTTCGGTCTGTACGCCTTTATTTTTCCCAGGCTTTGCAACCACTATGTCCTTCACGCCGAGAATATCTCCTATGTGCTTGTTGTCTCTTATCATAAGCTCATAGTCAACATTGCTGTCATCCCCGAATTTCTTTACATAGCCCTTCTTACCGCGGACGGCTTTCTTATACGTCGCCCTGCTCATCTTATTACCAAAAATAACCTTCGACTTATCCATGCCGCATCTCCTTCTCTATATTCTTAGCTAATTGCAAAACATAAATTTGTCAATACACAACGTCCGGATTTTGCAAACTTCGTTTCGCAATTACCTGATTTTTATCCCATTACATATAATGTCCACCACCTCAGCCAGCGCATCGCTGTAGCTTATATGATTCTTTACAAGTACATCCCTCTTAAAAAACTGCTCAAGCGCCGCCTCGAACATCACCTTCACGATCACGGTGTCTATCTTCCTCACCACGCCTTCATCCATGCCCCGCTTCAGAAGCTCTATGGTCATATCCCACCCGCTCTCTAAGCGTTCTTCAACTCTGGTGTAGATTCTTGGATACTTATCCTTCAGTATATACAGCTGGGCAAAATCTATATCCTTATATCCCTCCGGCAAAACCCCAAGAATTGCCTGAAGCTTTTCAATTGTCGTAAGTCCGGCATTTTTCATCACCCGCTCCTCGCTCTCCTTAATTGAGTCGAAGCAGTAATCAACCATACAAAAGACCAGCTCCTGCTTATCAGAAAACACTGCATATATGGTCTTTTTGCTCATGCCGGCTTCCCTGGCGACATCATCCATTGTAAATTTCATGCCTTTTTTGTTAAAAACCGTTATTGTGGCATTAAGTATCTCATTCTTTATATTTGTCTGTGCCATATCGTATAATCCCCATTTCCCGGCGGCTTTTCATTAAAAAATTCATTGTAAATACAGTTAACGCAATTTATTTCCGCCCATAAACAAACTGCGGCTTTCTCCATCGGTCATGCCACAACCGGAAACTATTTTCATTGTTTCAGTTTCCTAAATTGTAGCATATTATCCGTGTCACGGCAAGAAACTCATTTTACAATTTTAGTTTCCTGTTTTTATGCACTTTTCACAAATATATCCACTTTATTCATTTTTTATTAGCTGTTTTTGGCATTTGCGCTCACTTTTAGTACTTTATATGATATACTACCTGGAATTTTCTTAAAAATAATGGTTAAATAATGCAAGTTATAATCAAACCGCAAAAAAGAGCATGCCGGCCGGCACGCTCTTTTTTAATGTCAGATATTTAATTTACCTGCACAACATTGTATTTGTCTTCAAACTCATGTATAGGAATAGGCTTCGAGAAATAATACCCCTGAAATACACGGCAGCCCATATCTGTAAGCATGTCCACCTGCTCTCTTGTCTCGACTCCCTCTGTGATTACGGTCATATTCATTCTGTTGGAGAGTCTTATAATCTCTTCAAGAATATCCCTGCTTCTGACAGCATTCTCAGTTTCGCGCAGGAACTCACGGTCAATCTTAAGCACATCACTGCATATATCCTTCAACATATTAAGTGATGAATATCCGCTTCCGAAATCATCTATCTCAATAATAAATCCTGCATCATGCAGCTTGCGTATAACCTCCATATTGTCATTCTCATTGACAACAGCCGTCTCCGTAAGCTCGAGACGGAGATTTTTTATGTCGACCTTATATTTTTCCACAAGACCCATGATAACTTCATATACATCCAGATAGAAAAAATCCTTTGCGGAAATATTTATGGAAATATGCAGATCAGAGCGCCCCAGCTCCGTCCAGCGTCTTAAGGTCTTAACGGCCTCCTCCCATACATACTCGTCAAGCCTGTGTATCAGGCCGCATCTCTCGTAACAGTCCACGAACGAGCCCGGAGACATAAGCCCGCTCTTAGGATGTGCCCATCTGACAAGAGCCTCCGCACCATGGCACAATCCATCCGCATCTGTCTGTGGCTGTAGATAAACACAGAACTCATTATTCTCAAGCGCACGGTCGAACTCGGCAATAAGCTTCTTCTGCTCCAGCTCCTTCTCAAGAATCGCCTCATCATAGTAAGCAACAGCCATCTGATAATTACCCTTCATGCACTTAATAGCCATGTTTGCCTTGTCACACATATTGCCTACCGGTTCATTTCTGTCCTTTATGTCATATACGCCTATATATATGAACATCTGGTAATATCCTGTAGAGAATTCCTTCTTCATCTCTACAATATTATCTATAAACTGTGACTCATCAAAATGCTCCTTCGGCATACATAATGCGAATCTGTCACCGCCTATTCTTCCGGCCACCGACCCCGGTCCCGCAAAGCGTGTAATAAGCTCTGCTTCCTTTATAAGAACCCTGTCGCCTACCTCGTCACCATATATGTCATTTATCATCTTGAAATCTTTAACATCCGAACATACCATGATATATTCCGTATCAGGATTGTTCTTCAGCATTTTTCCCGCCCTATTTATAAAGCCATCCCTGTTAAGCACACCTGTGAGCATATCATAGTCTGCCCTATAGGCAAGATGCTTTGTCTTGCTGTGTATTTCCGATATGAACCTGCTGCAGTAAAAAATCAGCACAGCTATCGAAAATAAAGCGTTTGCCATAAAAATTCCAAGAACATATTTCTCCTCTATATACGGAACCAGATTACATTCTCCGCCAATAAATGCCGTTGATGTCACAACAAGCAGATCTATAACCGCAATACAATGGGGCACATACGTCTTCTGTGTCTGATTGTCAAGGTAAAAGAAATAGTACACTATAGGAACCAGCATCATTCCATATAGTATATATCCATATCCCCAGCCAAGCACAAGCTGACCCAGCACAGCATCGAGAAGAATCTCAATGACAAACATAATGATCCATCTTCTTGTATGTCTGGAATAGCATATTCCAAACGCTCCGATCAGATAGAATACCGCAGCAGCAGCACTCTCATACAGCATGATATTTATCTCCAGCTTCATAAAGCATAGCGCCATCACCGCATGCAGCACAGCACATGCCAGGTAAAGAATCCTGCATTCCCTTTGTATATCTGTTACACCTACATATCTGTAAGCATCTTCTTTTACGTCACTTCTATTACCAGACGTCATTCTTTCATCCTCCGCACCCTCTAGACAGGTTAAAATTATTATATTCAAAATATCTATATATTAAACTTATATCCACATTTCGGACATTCTTTCATATTTTTATACACATAGCCGCATCTGAAGCAGCATATTACATCATGGCTCTCCTTAGCCAGATACTTCTCCTTTCTCGAAAACGGTTTTTGTTTCAGATATATGACAAAATCATTCAAGGTCATGGCGTATGCTTCAAGCTCATCCTTAGCAATCACACTTGAAAGCCGGATTTTTGAACCATCGTCAAGATATACTATCACATACCTGCCCATAAATCCAGTGTATGACCCAATTCTTTCAATATTTTCTGCCATTATATGTCCATACGTGTAAAAATTACCATAATATATGGCATCCGGTGTTATAAACATACCCCGTTTTCCATTCTGTTTTCCAGTCGTATCCTCCATAATAACAGGATATTCATACTTTCCAAGACCAGGTGCATATGAATCCACTGCGCATTCAAGATGGTCTTTAACATGTGTATCCGCTCTTCCTTCAAGTATCTCCATTGCCGGATAAAAATATAACGCATGATTCTCAGACACACCATTTTCGCATAGACTCTTTTTAATGCGCTTTACAAGAAGCTCTGCCTCCTCGTTTCTGATTTTCCATAATCTTCCGGCTACACTGTCAAGTGCTGCTGCCTTAATCTCCGGCAGGAACTCTTCTTCCTCTATCATACTATAAAGCTTCTCAAGCTCTTCACCATTATAGTCAAGGTATCCCTTGCAGGCTTCATCTATACGTCTCCTGTCAAGCGCTGCTATGTCCTCCTGCAATTTACCGGCATATTCCATCTGCACAGTCTTGTCAAAATGACCTGCCTTTACCTTATCAAGCAAATCAACAATATCTTTTCTTGTGGCATTTCCTGTTTTCTCCAGAAGCTCATCAAGCTTCCTTCTCTGAGCCGGAGCACTTTCAGCCTCCTCTCTCATGGTGTACCCTGCCTTTCCATCAGAAGCCGTCACTGCACCCGGAGCACTTATACGTTCAGCATTCCTATATGGCTCTTTGTCGGAATTCTCCTCCGATGCTTTCCCATAGCCCTTACGTCTGAACCATTTAACTATGCTGAATGACTTAAATAACACAGCCAGCCTTCGTATCCTTAATTTACGTCTGCTTGACTTTATTGCGTCTTTGCACCGTACATGTGAAGCATCCTTCCTGTATGTATGAAGCTCCCCGGTTCCGTCTATATCTGTCATTACAGCAGCTTTCTCATGTACAATGTCAAAAACATCCTCTTTGTCCGGATTGCCGGAAACCTTATCTGATATCTGTTCATTCTCATCATCGAATTTTCTTACACCGTTAAGACTTCTGCGGTCATCGCTTATTCCCTTATCGATTCCGTTAAGGTCACTTCTGTCATCCTTTATCCCCTTGTCGATTCCATTAAGGCTCCTTCTGTCATCCTTTATCCCCTTGTCGATTCCGTTAAGGCTCCTTCTGCCATCCTTTATCCCCTTGTCGATTCCGTTAAGGCTCCTTCTGTCATCCTTTATTCCCTTGTCGATTCCGTTAAGGCTCCTTCTGTCATCGCTTATCCCCTTGTCAATTCCGTTAAGGCTTCTTCTGTCATCGCTTATCCCCTTGTCAATTCCGTTAAGGATTCTTCTGTCATCGCTTATCCCCTTGTCAATTCCGTTAAGGCTCCTTCTGTCATCCTTTATTCCCTTGTCAATTCCGTTAAGGCTTCTTCTGTCATCCTTTATTCCCTTGTCGATTCCGTTAAGGCTCCTTCTGTCATCCTTTATCCCCTTGTCGACTCCGTTAAGGCTTCTTCTGTCATCCTTTATTCCCTTGTCGATTCCGTTAAGGCTTCTCCGCTCATCGCTTATTCCCTTGTCGACTCCGTTAAGTGACTGTCTGGTTGTTGTTCTGCCTTCATCATTGACGCGGTCAACGTATTTGTTGAAATCACCGTTGACCTCCCGTGTTCCCAGCCTTCCAAGCATCTCCATGTAGTCATTCCCGGCGGTCTTATCGCCATCAAAATCCAGATAATAAACCTCCTCATCCTCAAGCCCGGCTTCCGGAAGTGGAGTATAGAATATGACACAGGACGGACAGAAGAAGGCGCGCGCAAGCTGTACACGTCCCTCCACTGTGTCGATAACGGGCTTTTCCCTGCCGGAAAAGGATGCCATGTACAGCTTCTCACCGCAATGAGGGCAGGCATAGCCTACCTTATAAAAGTTATGTCCTATTCTTCCTTTTCTGCGCTGTGCCATCGGCAGCTTCTCGAATATGAAGCTCTGGTTATCAAGCTTCCAGGTTGTGCTGTGCCACAGACCTGTCTCCTCCTCTATATCCTCCTCAGACTCAGGCTGTCTGTGTTCGCTCTCAATCGCAAGCTGGATTACATCCTCATACGTGATTCTTGTTCCAGCTTTATACCAGAAGCAGTGCTGTTCAGTATAGTCGGCTGACACACCATAGGCACCGAACACCGCACCAAAAAGCGTGTTTATCTTCTTATAATCCTTCTCAACCGTTATACCTTTAAGTGCTCCCCACTTTCCGAATGCATAGAGCACAAGGTTAAAAATATTTATAAGACCAGAGCCTTCCCTTATAGGCTCCGGCACTTTCCGGCTGAGCTTATCATCCGAAAGATTGGTAGTCACCCTTCTTGTATCATAATTGAATATAACCGAGCGCTCCTTTCCTGGAAGTATCAGAAAATTACCGGAAATGACAAAATTTCCATTCCACTCAACGGGAACAGAAAGCGTCTTTATCAATTTATTAAAAACAAGGTGCAGCTCTGCCGTGCTCTTTAGTACAATCATTATCTGCCTGCCCTTCCTTCAACCCTTAATATATACAATCTACCGTAATCCTTAAAATACTATAATATGATGTTGGGGTCAAAACATGTGCTATAAACTTAGCATGTATAACGTA
>ENA-ORNR01003254-ORNR01003254.1-human-gut-metagenome-genome-assembly--contig:-NODE-3254-length-12332-cov-2.783742_pt1 | contig 12332 bp, 10 predicted proteins | sample MGYA00242114_ERZ509020 | MGnify/ENA primary metagenome ERZ509020 (study PRJEB26280, sample SAMEA2338758) | human gut metagenome | biome: human gut; feature: human-associated habitat; material: faeces...
AAATGTAAGGAGTGCGGCATGTGTGCAAAAAACTGTCCGTACAATGCGATTGCGGATTTAATCCGCCCATGTAAAAAAGTCTGTCCCGTCAACGCAATTACCATGGATGAAAATGGCATCTGCGTGATTGATGAAGAAAAATGTATCCGCTGCGGACAGTGTATTCACAGATGTCCGTTTGGTGCGATCGGTTCAAAGACCGACATTGTGGCAATTATAAAAGATATGCTGGCAGGTAAAAAAGTCATTGCGATGTTTGCACCGGCAATTGAGGGACAGTTTGGCAGGGAAATCACAATGTCAAGTATTCGTACTGCCTGCAAAAAGATTGGATTTGCTGATATGGTGGAAGTCGGACTCGGTGGTGATATGACAGCGGCGGCTGAAGCGGCAGAGTGGCTCGAAGCACACGAGCAGGGCAAAAAGATGACAACCTCCTGCTGTCCGGCATTTGTCAACATGATCCGCAAGCACTATCCGGAACTGGCAGACAACATTTCAACAACGGTTTCGCCGATGTGTGCGGTATCCCGTATGTTAAAGGCAAAGGATCCGGGGACGGTAACGGTATTTGTAGGACCTTGTATTGCCAAAAAGAGCGAAGTCAAGGATAATGACATCGAGGGCAATGCAGATTATGTATTAACAATCGGTGAATTCCGTGCAATGATGCGTGCAAAAGATGTACAGTTTGAGCCGGAAGAAAATGATTCACAGCAGGCAAGTGTATACGGTAAGCGTTTCGGAAACGGCGGCGGCGTAACAGCGGCAGTGTTAAAGAGCATGGAAGAAACAGGCACAGATACATCGGGACTGACAGTTGAAAAATGTGCCGGTGCGGCAGAAGTAAAGAAAGCATTAACATTGATGAAGGTCGGACGCCTTCAGGCAGATTTTGTAGAAGGCATGATGTGCGAAGGCGGATGTGTAGGCGGACCGAGCCAGCACAGAAGCGAGATGCAGTTTAAGAAAGACCGCGACACACTGATTGCAGAAGCAGATGACAGAGGTGTTCATGAAAATCTGGAATCTGTAGATATGGAAGCATTTGCGATGCACCGCTAGGCTTGCATTTTTGCAGAAAACGCCTCAACGTTGTCACTTAACTTCGGCTTTTTTCTGCAAAAAATGCGGGAGAGGGTGGCAACGGGAGTGCGCGGCGCATTGTTTATTAATAAAACAGGTGGATGACCTGATTAAAAGAGGATTTGGACAGGTATGAGATTTGATAAGATTGAAAAGGTGCATGAAGGTGCATTTATTGACCGGTATAATGTAAGTTATACAACCCAGGATCAACGGAAAAAGGTCTATGAGATTATCAGCAGAAATAAGGATTTAAAGACACTGGAGGATTTGCATAATCCGCATACAGACGGCGTTGTAATTATTATGACAGATGCCGGCGGTGAAAAAATTCTCTTAAATAAGGAGTTCCGCATGGCTGTCGGGGAGTGTGTATACAACTTCCCGGCAGGGCTGATTGACAGCGGTGAAACACCGAAGGAAGCGGCGGCAAGAGAATTAAGGGAAGAAACAGGACTTGAGATTGTTGAGATTGCCGACCAGCTTTATGACAGCTACAGCGCCATCGGATTTTCCAATGAAACCAATGCTGTTGTGATCGGTACAGCAGCAGGCACATTTGCGCCGAGTACGTCTACGATGGAAGAAATTCAGGCAGACTGGTATACCAAAGAAGAAGTAAAGAATTTATTGAAAAATAAGCATTTTGCGGCAAGAACGCAGGCATACTGTTACTTGTGGGCAATGAATTAAGAAAGAGTGGGAAAAACGTGAGAAAAAAGACAATTTTGACAATGGTATTGCTGCTGGCAACAGTTATGCTGATACCGCTTTCAGGCTGCAAAAATAAGAAAGTAATACCGGTATTTACGTATGAAAAAAACGAAGATGATACCATTACGATAACGGGGCTGACCGATAAAGGCAGAGCGGATTCTAAGCTTACGATACCGGCACAGCTTGACGGCAGTACGGTAACAGCAGTTGCGGGAGAAGCATTTCGTGATGACTACAATGTAACCGAAGTGGTATTTGAAGAAGGCGTAAAAAGTATCGGTGACAATGTATTTTTAAACTGTACCATGTTACAGACCATTGCATTTCCACAGTCACTGGAAAATGTGGGGACACATGTTGTAACCAATACACGCTGGGAGAAGAGTCGTCTGGAAAGCAGCAATGAAATTATTGTCAATAATATTTTACTTGCGGTGAAAGAAAACCTTACAGAGTATACAGTACCGGAAAATGTTGTGAGCATTGGCTCGGGTGTCTTTTATGATAACACGGTATTGGAAAAAATCACGCTGAACAGCCGGGTAGAAGCAATCGGTAATTATGCATTTTCAGGATGTAGCAGCCTGACAAAGCTGGAGCTGCCGTCTTCTGTTAAAAAAATCGGTTATGCGGCATTTAACGGCTGTACAAAGCTGGAATTGTCTGTTAATTCCGGTGTGGAAGAAATCGGACAGGATGCATTTTTAGATGTGGAGCAGCTTGCATATGACGGAAAACTGACGGGTAGTCCGTGGGGCGCAAAAAGCATCAAAGAATAAAGCAAAGAATAAATGAGAACGGAGGCGGCATATGAAGGTTACAGACAGACATTTTTTATCGGCAGACCATAAGAATCACATCCACGTGAAAATCTGGGAGCCGGAAGGAAACGTGCAGGGTGTCATTCAGATTGCACACGGCATGATTGATTATATTGAACGTTATACGGCGATGGCAGAATATTTTGCAAAAAAAGGTTATGTCGTTGCAGGAAATGACCATCTGGGACATGGGGATTCAGTTAATGATAAAAATGACTGGGGATATTTTGCAAAAGGAAATAACAGCGGACTTTATCTTGTTAAAGATATGCACAAGCTGACAATTATAATGAAAAAGCGTTTTCCTGAACTGCCATATATTCTTATAGGACACAGCATGGGCTCATTTATGACAAGACGTTATCTTATGATGTATGGTAATGAACTTGATGCGGCTGTTATATTAGGAACCGGCAACCAGCCAAAGATTATGGTTGACGGAGGACTTTTAGCTGTAAAGTTCACAAAGCTTTTTCATGGCGACCATTACAGAAGCGAAACGCTTAACAGGATGATGTTCGGGACATACAACAACCGTATAGAAAATCCTGTTACAGATTCGGACTGGATTACAAGAAATCCTGATATAGTAAATGATTATGTAAATGATGAAAAATGCAGTTTCCTTTTTACGGTTAATGCGTATGAAGGTATGTTGAAAATCATCAGATATGTAATTAATGATGCAAATATCGAAAAGACACCAAAGGAGCTTCCGCTTCTTATCGCATCTGGAAATGCGGATCCTGTAGGAGAATATGGAAAGGCAGTAGAGCGTATTTATAACAAATATAAAAAACATATGGATGATGTTGAACTGAAGTTATATGATGGCTGCCGCCATGAGCTTCACAGTGAAATAAACGCACAGGAAGTGTTTGAGGACATTTATAACTGGATAGTTGAGAGAGTAGGATAAAAGTAATTGTTTTATGAATACATTTGTTGCTACTCGATAGCAACTAAAATAAGGTCGGGTTCAAATGTTATGAGACTTCATTCGAGAGAGTGAGGTCTCTTTTTTTATCGGTCATGATTAACCTAAAAGTTATTCCTGTATTCCCTCGGTGACATTCCGTAAATTTTTAAGAATGTCCGATTAAATGTGCTCTGGCTTGAAAATCCGGAATTGAGAGCAATGTTTGTGATTGAATCGTCGGTGCTTAAAAGCTGCTCTGCGGCGTATTTTGCACGTATGGATGAAACGTATTCCGACAGACTGACCTTTAATTTTTCGGAAAATGTATGCGATATGTAAAATTTGCTGACGCAGAATTCTTTTGCGAGCAGGTCAAGTGTGATATTTTCTTTGAAATTAAGAGAAATATAAGTTGTGATTTTTTTGGTGAGTCCGGCAACGGGAATGGACTGTTTGTGGGTCAAATTTAATTTTTTTATTAATTTTGAAAAAATAAGCATTGTCCAGGCGACCTGTTCGGTGAAATCAGTACAGCTAAGAAGTTCTTTAAAGGCGAGCTTTACAGAGCTGTCAATGTCGGTAATCACAGGACTTTCGGGTTGTACGTCGAAAAAATTTTGAAATAACCCTTTAAATATACCGGGCAGAAACAAAAGGCAGATTTCATCTGTGTCACGGTAAACTTCCCTGTAATAAGTGTGAATGGTGTTCGGAAAAATAATTGCGGCTTCTCCCGCATTGATTTCATAGTCTATTCCGTCGATGTTGATATGCTGGCTCAAATCAAATATATAAAGAATCTCCATATGTTCGTGAACGTGTGTCGGATAGTTTAATTCTCTTTTGTTATGAATTATCTTAATGTCCGAACGCTGAATTTCATAAAAAGGGACCATGTCATAACCTCCTTTTGCTGTATGAATTACTGACTTTTGTGAAAATAGTAGTGTAAATTTTATAAAAATTCAAAATAAATACAGCAATTTTTGAGCAATTCTATGCTAAATCTGACTATTATTCTAAAGTATATTCATATAAAATTCAAGAGTAGAATATACATAGATTTATATTCTATAAAAAATATTCAGTTAGAAGTAAATGTAATTTGGTAAGGAGGATTTTTATGAGGTTAAAAAGGGGTCTTGCCCTGGTAATGTCGGTTTTATTGGCAGTGCTGGGCATTGTTATGCCGATTGGTTCGGTGAGTGCGAAAGCACAGACGAAGATCGCCGTGAATAAGGCGGAGGAGATTCTGCCTTATCAGGATACGTCGCTTTCTTTTGAAGAGCGTGCGGCAGACCTGGTATCAAGAATGACACTTGAAGAAAAGGTGGCACAGCTCGGATATAAGGCTGCGGGAATCGAGAGACTCGGTGTTGCACCGTACGATTATTGGAAAGAGGCTTTGCACGGAGTTGCAAGACAGGGAGCAGCTACAAGTTTTCCGACAGCTCTTTCAATGTCGAATACATGGAACACGGAGCTTATATATAAGCTTGCCGACGCGACATCTACAGAGGCGAGAGCAAAGAATGACAGATATAATCTTTCATATTGGTCACCTACGATTAATATGGCAAGAGACCAGAGATGGGGAAGAAATGAAGAGAGTATGGGAGAGGACCCATATCTTACGGGTCAGCTCGGTGCGGCATTTGTAAACGGCATGCAGGGAAATGATACGACTTATTTGAAGACAATAGCAACATTAAAGCATTTAGCAGCCAATAATAATTAAGCAAAGAGAATTTCCGGTACATCTGTTATGACGGAATTTAATATGAGAAATTATTATACAAAGGCATTTCAGAATATTACGGAGTCATCAAATCCGGGTTCTGTAATGTCATCTTATAATGCAACAACAGTAAGCAGAAACGGTGAATATATATATAATTTCATACCGTCTCTTTCAAATTCATATCTTCTTAAAGATTTGTTGAGAAGAAGCTGGGGATTTAAGGGATATGTTACAAGCGACTGCGGTGCCGGTGAATATATGCTTAACAACAGCACCTTTAAAATCGGAATGCTCGGAAGCGATAAACTTCCTGATGAACAGTATATCGGTACGGTTTATAAGTCAGGTCTTAACCTTGAATGTAATCTCGGCGGCGGTAACAAGTCTACATTATATGGTGTGGCTGCCGTAATGAACGGGTATCTCAGTGAAAAAGAACTTGAGCATACAGTATACGAGTTGTTTTTGAAAAGATTCCAGACAGGTGAATTTGACGAGAAAACTCCGTACACGGGAACATCTTCTGATGTAATCGAATGTGACGAGCATGTTGAAATCGCTGAAAAGACAGCAGAGGAATCATGGGTTCTTTTAAAGAATGACAATAACACACTTCCGCTCGGAAACAGCGTAAAGAAAGCGGTTGTTGTTGGAAATATGGCAAACACACTTGCTTTGGGCGATTATTCAAGTACACCGACAAAAACGGTTACGCCTATTCAGGGTATTACGACAGAACTCGATAAAAAGAATATAGATGTAAATCATCTCGGTGTAGTATCTGATGATGAACCTTTATTTAATATAAAGAGCATCAATCTGATTTTAAAAGATGGAACAAAACGCAAAGTTGATTTGTCAAAAGCAGAAAAAGTATCGGGAATGACACTTTCAAACGGAACGTTTACAGATGTTACGACAAAAGCTGTTGCGGTTATTTCCAATGTTGATTTTCTTGATGTTGTTTCTGTTGAAGCTGAAATGGCAACAGGAGGAAGAAAAGGAGGTTCGTTAAATATTGCATACGGAAACGGCGGACCTACTGTGGCATCTGTTTCGACAGAGGTAACGGAAAGCACTTCTTCATACATGGCATGTAAGGGTGAATATACAGGTGCGGACGGCGGTTACAACGGAAAAGCCGATATGTATATCAGTGCAAGTGTTTCTGCTAAACCGTTTTCTGTTGAAGCATACAAAACGGAGCTTGATAATGCAGACGTAATTATTGCATATGCGGGAACTGTTCCGAAACAGGCAGGCTTCGGTACGGCAGATTCGTCTGAGTCAAAGGACAGAGCTTCTATAAATCTTCCTGATTCACAGTCACATGTACAGGAACTTGCAGAAGCATATCCTGAAAAGACAATTGTTGTAATGCAGACTGTAGGACAGATTAATGTTGAACCTTTTGCCGATAAGTGCAAAGCAATACTGTGGACATCTTACAACGGACAGACACAGGGAACAGCACTCGGAAAAGTCCTTACGGGGGAGGTAAATCCTTCAGGAAGATTATCGACAACATGGTATAAAAATGACGATGTCAACAAGATGGAGCTTGTCGGAACAACTAAGACTATAGGCGGAATAACAGGCTCATACACGGATTATAATATCCAGGCAGACGGAACTAATCCGGGACATACATATCAGTATTATACAAATACTCCTGTATATCCTTTCGGTTACGGTTTAAGTTATACGAATTTCCAATATTCGGATATGTCTGTTGACAAAACAAAAGCAGATGCAAACGATAAAGTAACAATTTCGGTTAATGTTAAAAATACAGGTTCAGTATCAGGAAAAGAAGTAGTACAGTTATATGTTTCACATCCGGCGGCAGGAAAGGGAACAACACCGGCAAAGCAGCTTAAAGGTTTTGAAAAGGTTGAGCTTGCTCCGGGAGAGACAAAGAAAGTAACATTTAATCTTAATGTTGCTGATATGTATCTTTTTGACGAGGCAGCACAAAAGGACATTGTTCCTACAGGAACATATACGGCTTATATTTCATCAAATGCAGATGATACAGCAAATAAAAAGACATTTGATGTTACGGGAACACTTAACAGTGTTTTGAAAAATGTTACGGCAATTCCTGACGGAATTTCGGTTGACGGTCTTATTTGCGAAGATGGCAGCGGACTTGAAGCAGCTTCTGTAATCAAATCAAATGTAACGGCTGTTATGTCTAATGAAGTTATGGTTGATTTGACAGATAAAAATACAGTTGTCTCTTATAAGAGTGCCGATAATGACATCGCTTCTGTTGATTCTGATGGAAATGTAAAATCAGGAAAGAAAGAAGGTGTAACAACGGTTACTGTTTCTGTTACGGTAGACGGTGTTACAAAGACAGATTCTTATCCTGTTGTAAACAAATTACAAATCAAACCTTATCAGTCTGAAATAGATAATGCAAAGGCTGAGCTTAAAACGGCATTTGACAGACTTCCAAAGTCAGCTTATTCTGAGAAAAATTACAGTGAAGTGACGGATATATACAATAAGGCCGTTGAAAATCTCGGAAAAGTTTCAACAAGAGACGAGCTTGACAATGTTCTTTCAAAAGCTGTAAATGACATGAATTCCGTAGATATGGATAAGCTTGAGTCTGTTTACAATATCACTTCGGTAAATCCTGAGATTATCAAATCTGGTGTGATTGATTACCGTGAGGGCGGAATTCCTGAATATAACGGGGCAACAGGCACAATTACAAATGCGTCACCTTATACGGGAATTGCGTTAAGCGTATCGGATAAAGACGGAAAAATAATAGACAATTCAAAACTTATATGGAAAGTTCAGAAAACAGACGATTCTGTACGTAAGACCGCATCTGTTGACGAAAACGGAAATCTTACGGTATACGGAAACGGAATGATCCAGATTACCGCAACAGACCTTGAAAATATGATTTGCGGAAAAATTACGGTTCATGTAAATACACAGATAGAAGCAGAGTATGCGGATAACGGCAACGGTGCCAGCCTGACGGATTCACAGAAAGGAAGCAGCGGCGGCTTTAATGTCGGCAGTGCCGGAGATACATGGATTGAATATAAGGCTGTAAAATTATCAAATCTTGACGGTATCACTGCAAGATATGCCGGTAAAAACGATTCGGTAATCAATATAAGTCTTGATAAAAGTGTATTGCCTGATAAGCTCATCGCATCTTCACAGGCAGCAGCAACAGGCACATGGGATACATGGGCAGATACACAATTTACGATTAACGAGGATGTAGTATACAATGCACAGCTTAACGGACTGCTTGATGAGAACGGCTGTACGACGGTATATGTACAGACAAACGGAAGCAATCTTGATTATTTCAGATTGAATTACATAGAAAATAATGATGATTTGCCTTATATCATAAGTAAGGTTGCCAACAGGACAAACGGAAGAGCGAAAGTTACTATTAAATATCGCGGAAGCGTAAAATCATCAGATGTCAAGCTTACGGCACAGGTATTAAATGAAGATTCGTCTGTTAAGAGTACAGTTGAGACTGTTGTATCAGGAACAGGTGAATATGAGATTGAAACAGGAGCGGTTTCGGGTGATATAGTTAAATTTGCAATATATGATGCAAACGGAAAACAGCTTTCCGATTCATATAAAAAGATTTACAAGACACCTAAGGACAGTGAAATTGTAGTTTACAACCTTGAAAATAAGGAGTTTGATTATACAAAGCTCACAGGAGGTACAGATGGAACTGTTTATGCGGACACGGTAAACGGTCTTTGCGGATACGGTTCATGGACACTTGCCTCTAAAAAAGGAACATATACCTATACAGATGCAAATGATAAGACATATGAGTATTCATTTAACAAAGCATGGCAGGCAGGTTCGGGAAGCACGACAAAGAGAAGCCTTTATTTCACACCGAAAGCACCATGTAAGGTAACGGCTGTATTTTTGGGCGGTGATGCTGCAAGAAGCATGACTGTTTACCAAAGCGAAGATAATAAGGCAACTCAGCCGGGTACGGGTTCGGTGGCTTCTGTAAGTCTTGAAGTAAAAGATACACAAAATCCTGTATACATTTACGGCGGCAGCAGCAATAAACAGATATTTGCTGTAATAGTAGAGTATTATGCCGACGGTGCAGGCGATTCGGAAGCTGAAATAAAAGATATTGACACACCTGTTCAGTTTGTTGACTGGGGCGGTGCAAAAGCAGTTCTTACGAAAAATGACCTGACCGACAATACAAAAGTATGGATACAGGACAGCAACGGCACAATGACACAACTTAGTACGGAGTATTTTGCCGAAGCAGATGTTGCATACAATGCAAACGATAAGTATACAATAAATGCACTTGCTGTGTATAAAGACAGATTATACGCATCATGCGATAACGGACTTGTGATTGTTTTTACAAGCTGTCAGAAGTGTTACAAGCTTAAAAAAGTCAGTGATTTCGATAATAAGACAATGACTATAGAAAATGATATTATGACTGTCAGCGACGGAATAAACAAAAAAGAAATCGAGATGGGAAGCATCGGAGGAAATTCGATAGAACCTGACGAAGCTAATGTTCTGCTCGCAAACGGTGCAAAGCTTATTGATGTAAGAACAGCGGAAGAATTTGAAGAAAAATGGGCAATCGACTCAATTAATATTCCGTTGGATACATTGGAGACGGGACTTAGTATTTATGACAAGAGCACACCGCTTATCTTTGCATGTGCATCAGGTGTAAGAGCCGAAAGTGCTGTTAAAAAGGCAATGGAATTAGGATATACGAATGTATACAATCTTGGAAGTTTTGAAAAGATGCCTACACAAGAAAAAACACCGGACCCAACACCGACACCGAACCCAACACCGACACCAGACCCAACACCTAATCCGACGCCGGGAACAGATGATTCAAACGGAAACGGCGGAAACAACCAGGGAACAACAGATGACACCAATACGGATGAATCTAAGACAGAACAGTCCAAGACAGAAGAATCTGTTGCAACAGGTGAAAGGGGATTATTATGGTATTCATTAAGTGCGGCTGTAACGGCACTTGGTGCAGGATTTGTACTTACAGGCAAAAAGTGCAGAAAAGATGAAGAGTAATCAATAATTACACAAAAAAATTATTTGCGGAATCAGTTCCGACGAATAGAAACAATATGCTCCTTTTCGGGCGGACAAGTGAGAAGAAACAATCACTTCACGCACGGAAAGGAGCGTTTTAATTTACATGGAAATATCGTTTTTATGGTTTCAGAAGATATTTTAAAAGTTTAATGTAATAGCTATAAAAATAGGTTATATTTATCCTAGAATATGTGTACAATATAAAAAAGAGAGGTGTGTATTGTGACAGTAGATACAAATACAATGATTTCTGTAACAGAAGCTAATCAGAATTTTTCAAAGGTTGCAAGAGTTGTTGACGAATATGGTGCAGCGGTTATTCTTAAAAACAATGTACCAAAGTATCTTGTAATTGACTTTAGTAAAGCGGAGAAAGAAAAAATAGCATCTGCAGAGGGCGTATATGTTATATCAGAGCGTCTTATTAAGCAGAATATACAGGCTTATGAGGTGCTTGCTGAATGATAAGATTAAGCAGAGAGCAGGTTGTTGCACTTCACGAAAGGCTGATTGAAGCTACGGGAGGCAGTAACGGTATTCGTGACTTGGCATCGGGTAAAATCGTTACTAAGGATATGTTAAAATGGATTATTAGTCATGAGAAATAATTATAAATATTGTTTTGTAAAATTTAATACAGAAAATAAAAAACGGTATTTTTTGAGTATTGAAACGAAGCGTCCGAATCAAAGAATACCGTTTTTTATATTTTACAAAATATGCGGGATGTTAATTATATAACCCGCATTTTATATTATAATGTACATTCACGGTGTAAATTTAATACTGTATAATTCCTACAGCAGTGTTTCATACTTAGGCATAATACCGATTCCGATTGTTGTAGGACCTGTGTGTACGCCTGTTATTGAGCTTACACGTAAGTCAAAACGTTCACGGCTCTCGACACATTTGATTTTGAAATCTTCTTCAACCTGACGGCGGAGCTCGTCACATTCGTCCGGAGTAGTTGCCGATGCAACCGAAATATCGTAAGTATTCGGGTCAATGTTTCTGCTTGTGAAATATTTTTTGCAGCTTTCAAATACGTTTGCAACCGATTTTTTGCGTGTACGGCAGAGACCGCTTACGTTTACCTCACCGTTTTTAAGGAAAAGACTTGGTCTGATATTTAAAATTCCTGTTACCATAGATGCGAGTTTTCCAAGACGGCCCCCCTTTTTGATATAATCAAGAGAGCCGATTGTAAAGTAAACTGTTCCGATGTCTGTCATTTTCTGAAGAATAGATACCGCTTTTTCATAAGGAATGTTATCGCGGTTCATACGGATTGCTTCATATACTAAAAGACCTTCGGCAGCAGATATGAACTGAGAATTGATTACTGTGATTTTTGCATCCGGATAATCTTCCATAACCTGCTGTGCTGCCATTCTTGCAGAGTTGACTGCACCACTTAAAGCAGTAGAAAGGCATATTGTAACAATTGGAATGTTTTCCTTTACGGCAGGAAGATATGCGTCTATATAATCCTGGACACTTGGAAGAGATGTTCTTGGATATATCTTTTCCTCTGTTATGCGTCTGTAGAATTCATCAGTTGAAAGCTCAGTTCTGTCTTTGTAATAAGTTTCACCGTCAAATGTTATATAAAGCGGAATGAGTGTGACATCTACGGAAGCTGCATAATCCATAAGAAAATCGCATGCTGTGTCTGTAATTATTTTAAACATAAAATTAAATCTCCATTTTCTATTACTTATAATATTTTTCCTATTACATTTATGAGTGGTTACTTTAAATATTTATCACGGAGCATAAAGACGCAATAAAATATTTACATTAATATATCACATAGTATTAAAAACTACAATACATAAGGCTGGGAATTGCAAGTTAAAATGTAGATGTATGCAAAAATGAACAATTTGAAGTAAAATTGCATAAAATAATTGAC
>ENA-ORNR01003276-ORNR01003276.1-human-gut-metagenome-genome-assembly--contig:-NODE-3276-length-12254-cov-4.531683_pt1 | contig 12254 bp, 7 predicted proteins | sample MGYA00242114_ERZ509020 | MGnify/ENA primary metagenome ERZ509020 (study PRJEB26280, sample SAMEA2338758) | human gut metagenome | biome: human gut; feature: human-associated habitat; material: faeces...
TTCGTCGGTCAGCTTGGTGTCGCCGAGGTCAACGTCGTAGTAGAAGCCGTTCTCGATAAGCCACTGGCGCACAAATTCCTTGCTGAGCTGGCGCTGGGGCTCTCCGGCTGCAAAGCGCTCCTCGTAGCCCTCGGCGTAGAAGTAGCGCGACGAATCGGGGGTGTGGATTTCGTCGATGAGTATCACCTGGTCGGCGATCTTGCCGAACTCGTACTTGGTGTCGACGAGTATGAGACCCTTGTCGGCGGCCATCTTGCTGCCGATCTCAAACAGGCGGCGGGTGTACTGCTCCATCACGGCGTAGTCCTGCTCGGATACGAGCCCGCGGGCGATAATTTCCTCGCGCGAGATGTTCTCGTCGTGGCCGGCCTCAGCCTTGGTTGTGGGGGTGATGATGGGGGTGGGGAACTTCTCGTTCTCACGCATACCATCGGGGAGCTTGACTCCGCAGATCTCGCGGACGCCGGCGGCATACTCGCGCCATGCGCTGCCGGTGAGATAGCCGCGTATGATCATCTCCACACGGAATCCCTCGGCCCGCTTGCCCACGGTGACCATAGGGTCGGGGCTGGCCAGCTTCCAGTTGGGTACGGCGTCGGTGGTGGCGTCGAGGAAGTATGCGGCGATTTGGTTGAGGACCTGTCCCTTATAGGGTATGCCCTTGGGGAGCACCACGTCGAAAGCCGAGATGCGGTCGGTGGCGACCATCACGAGGAGAGAGTCATTGATGTCATACACGTCGCGTACCTTGCCGTGGTACACGCCGGCCTGTCCGGGGAAATGGAAGTCGGTGGAAGTGAGAGTCGTAAGCATTGTGTTGTGATAAGATTCGCGGGGCCGTCGTGACCCCGCTACAAAGATACGAATTTTGCCCCGCCCGCAAAAATTTTTCGCGCGGGGATTGCAGTTCTGTGCCAGTATCTGCCTTACCTGCGGCGGCCGAAGAGGTCCTTGAGGCCGTCCATGTTGAATGTGAGGGTGAAGCGGAGGGTCTGGTCGAGGGGCGACTGCTGCGCGGTGGCGAGCATGTACGAGGCGTCGAGGCGCACCACATTGAGCGCGAAGCCGGCGCCGGCGGCAAAGTACTGGCGGTTGCCCTTGAACTCGTTCTCATAGAAGTAACCTGCGCGGAGGAAGAATTGCTGGTTGTAGCTGTACTCGGCGCCCAGGCTCCAGGTAATCTCGCGCAACTCCTCCTTGAATCCGCCGGGGGCGTCGCTGAACGACTTGAAGATGCCGGTGAAGGGCGACATGTCCTTCCAGTTCTCCAGGGCGTCGGTGTACTCGGCCTGTCCCTCGGGGGTGTCGATGTCGTAGTCGGCCTGGCGGGGACGCGCGGGCACGAGCAACTTGTTGAGGTCGAGGTTGATCGACAGGTTGTGGTAGTCGGCCAGGGGGAATGTGAATGAGGTGCCCAGACGGAGGTTGGTGGGCAGGAAAGCGGGGTCCTCGCCGTTGTTGTAGGCGACCTTGGTACCGATGTTGGAGATATTCCAGCCCCACGACCACTGGCACTCGTTGCGCCCGATGATGGGGAATGTGGTATAGTAGCCCGAGATGTCGGCCGAGAATGCCGAGGCGCCGGTGGTCTGGTCGCCGGCATATGAGTCGCTGAAGCCCAGGTCGGAGTAGATGTAGCGGAATACGACGCCCATCGAGAATTTCTCGCTTAGCTTGCGCGAGTAGCCCACGTCGAACGACATCTCGTAGGGATTGAGGCTCTGGTTGGCGTCGCCGTAGGGATTCTGTGTGGTGACCTCGCCCAGCGAGAAGTAGCGCAGCGATGCGCTCAGGGCCTGGTTGTCGCCCGAGCCTATCTTCCAGTAGCCGGCGAGATTGGCCAGGAAGATGTCGTTGACCAGCTTGCGTAGCCAGGGGGTGTAGCTGAGCGAGACGCCGGCGGTGGAGTAGGCAAAGGCGTACTTCGACGGATTCCAGTACTGCGAATTGACATCGGGGTCGGTAGCGACACCCAAGTCTCCCATAGAGCCACCCCTCGCATCGGGAGCGATACCCAGCGTGGTTACACCGGTCGTTAACGGGTTGAACATATTCTTTCCGTCCTCATCGGCATGAACCGGAAAAACAAAAAGAGCGAACAAACCCGAAAAAAGAAGGTATTTTATCGAATATTTCATGTTTCGTTGAGATTATTACACGTTTATATAAACTCTATTTTTCTCTCGTTTATTGTGGAGCGACCATAATTTTTTGCGTTTTCGTCGCCTCGCTGCTACCATTGACCGAAATAATCGCCCGATAAAGATAAATACCGTTTTGTACCCGACGACCTGCCTTGTCGGTCAGATTCCACTCGATAGGCGACGAGAGCCACATATCGGACATGGCCGTCTGCTCTACGCTCCATATCTCACGTCCCGACCAGTCGAAAATCGAGAACTTTATCGTCATCAGCATATCGGGACGGTCGTGCCGCAGATAGAAACGGGCGACATCGCTCACCGGGCTCTTCTCGGGATATAGACTGTAAATCTGCGGTTTAAGACCATTCTTTACCGTAAACCGCATTGACCGGGACGAAGAATTACCCTCGGTATCCCACACGGTAAACAACAAAGAATGTTTCCCGTCGGATAGTGTCGGGAGTTCATAATACACATCGCCAGAACCAAACTCTCCGGCAACCGGGGTGAAATATGAATTGACAACATATTCCTGCTTCGGGTCGTCATCGATACATACCGTCATATCGTGCCCCAGCCCTATACCCGAAATATTGATTCCCGAAGGATCCTCGACACGGGCAATGAAAAGAGGCGTCTCATTTACCTTGTCTCCGTCTTCGAAATCGGACGAATTGAGATACATATACTGTATTTGAGGTCCGTCAACATCTTCCTCCACCTCATTGTCCATACCCCCTACGATAAAGTGGTCGTTCATTCCCTGTGCCTCCCGCCCCCGATCATCGCAAGCATACAGGTTGAAAAGACCCGATTCATTGGAGTAATTCAATTCGCGGGGCATTTTGAACGTAAATTCGAACTCGCCATTACGCACCGAATCCCGACCTGTATACAGCAAATTATCCCGCGAATAGAACGTATAAGGTATAATTGCACCGTTATCATTCCCGTTTCCTCCCGTAACGACCTCTCTCTCGGAATCGTACAGGCGGGGATAAACCAACCCGTTGAAGTCGGGAAGTTTCGCATCGTCGTGCGAGCGAATCTCCCCTTTGACAGTTACCCACGAGCGAGCTTTCAGCAAAAGGCTGTCGGCCTCCACTTCGGAAAGCAGCGTATCGTTTATTTCGGTAACGGCCATTTTATAAGAGGGACTGTTGAGCCGCAAAGCAGGATCACCGAGCAAAATATAATTGAGTTTGTTCATCAACACATCGTTGGCGTTGCTGGCCACACTGTTCTTTCCCAAACGCAAAACATCGCCCAGCCTCACGACTTGCCCGTCGTCATCGCGATCAAACAGATGTGCGACAATCGCTTTATTGATGTAGCCGTTTGCATGAATATATACCACGCGGGTAGTCGAAATAAGAGCGATACCGCCGCCTTGCGTATTCAAAAACAACTCTTCCCCACCGGAATTGGAGCGGTCGTCGAAACGACTGAAATCGCAAGTCGCCGTAATCCATAACGGCAACCGCGACACATACATATTCGAGATGTCGCTCCATTCGAGAACCTTCTCGGCTGTCCATCCTTTCGTACTGCCGTGTCCCACATAATTTATCACCATCAACCCGTCCCGCTTCAAAAGATTGAGCATCTGACTTTTGGCATCGGGATATGTCGCACCGGTAGCCGCACTTACCCGGTTATAAGCATCGATATAAAGTTTGTGAACGAAAAATTCGGGATTTTTCGTTTCCAGAATGTTCGCCAGCGTTTCGCTTTGCGCCATATGTTCGCCCGAATTACCGTCATCGGCCACCAAGCATATATCGTTTTTCCAATAACCGTAATCGGTATTCGTCGCATAAGCGATCAACTTATCGACCATTGCCGCAGCTTCGGTCTTCGTCCGCACGGGAAAACGTCCTATACCTATATCCAACGTGGCCCGGTAAAGGTCGGCTCCCTCATCGTCGTGCAGGAATCCGAAATAGTCATCGGTTACGAAATTATCTTTTTCGTCAACGCTCTCATCTCCTTGAAAAGTAATCAGGAACGGATAGTCGTACGACGCCCACTCCTCGGTTACCCGACGGTTGTCGTAACTTCCGTCGCCGAAAAGCAACAGATAACGCGGGCGCAACGATTCATCGCCATTGGCTCTGTCATAGAACATTTTCATAAAACGACGTATGGCGGTAGCATCGGGTGTACCGGAAGAAAACTCGTTATATATATGTGCGGGCTGTACGACCAAATAAGAAAGAGAGTCATGCTCGACATGAAATTCGCCCAACCGTTTGGCTTCGTCCATGAAAAGCGGAGGAGATACAATTACAAGATCGGCACGGGACAACGCATGTAAATTCTGATTGGATACCGGCCCGACAACTATCGGAGAAAGAAATGTAGCAGCCGCATCGAAAGCAACATATTCGCGCAACGAGGCCTGCGGGGAAACAAACGACAATTTTCCTCCCGACAATTCCGCATCGATAGACTGCGGAGCATAAGGAACGGTTACATCCCAAACTTGCGGAGAAACAGCTCCCGACACATCGATATCATACCGCAAACGCCGTGTAGCTGCCGAGCGATGCCGAAATGCCACTTGCCCGTCATAAAACCGCAACTCCCGCTCCATATTCAAAAGGATATAATCGAGATAAGCTGCCGTTGCCCCATTTCCCGAAAATGAAATCTTCACCACATCAGCGTTTTCGGGGTTACGCACAAATGTCGTCTGTATCGAAGCCTCGACACCGCATTTATACGTTTGCCCGTCGGAGTCGAGGATAGGGGCAATCGTAGCGGACTTGGTTTCTCCACCGTTAATTTGCATACTCACCGACGACGAAGCGGAAGTAGACTTGGCTAAAAAACGCATTTGCGCCGTAACAGGAGTCGTCGTAATGCCGGGTATATCGAAAGAAAAATTCCGTACCGTCGTATATAAAAAATTTTCCCCATAAAAATTCCGTCCCATACGCCCCGGACTTACGGCCTCCACTTCATGCAAAACTCTGTCATGGAAAGTTGTAACAGCAAGAGAGGGCGAGAGTGTGCTCGAAGCGACCGATTCGGGCGAAAGCGGAGCCGTATCGAGCTGAGTCAGGAAATAATATCCGTACATCGAATATGGATTACGGGAACGTACAAAAAGGCCATTCTGCACCGACCACGACAATACCCCCTGTCCATAAAAAATCAACTTATTACCCGTATGTAGCACCGGGACCTGAGGCAGGTCATCGACATACTCGGTCGAGAAATCTTCGGAAAGCATCGCTCCGCCGTAACCGAAGACAGCAACATGAGAAGGGTCGGAAAATCCGCACTCTCTCAACTCATCGTAAGTAAGTTGGTACAATCCTGTCTCATCAATCTGTATCTTCACCCACTTGCCCGAAGAGAGAACCGAAGAGGTGGTATATCGGCTCGACGGCTGCGCCGCGACAGAGACATACCTCCCGCACAATAAAACAAGAGCGATAAAAAAAACGATATATTTTCTCATACTTTCATTCCTCGGTCGTTACCGGAGCGGGAACTATCACCGAACATGAAAATCGAGCAGTTGGCGTTCGCCCAAATATCCTTGCAGACGATTTCCGATGGCAACGGGGCCAACCCCTTCGGGCGTCCCGGTAAAAAGCAAATCACCCATACGCAAGGTATAGAATCGGCTGATATACGCTATCATTTCATCGACAGGAAAAATCATATCGGCCGTATGTCCTCTTTGGACCTCTTTTCCATCGATTCTCAAAGAGAAATGCAAATCCTGCAAATTACCGGCCACCTCATCGACCGGAATAAAATCGCCGACTACCGCCGACCCGTCAAAGCCTTTCGAAATTTCCCACGGAGAACCCTCGGCCCGCAACCGGGCTTGCAAATCGCGGGCGGTAAAATCGATCCCCACAGTTACCGCATCGTAATAACGATGTGCAAAACGCGGAGCGATATTTTTTCCCAATCGAGAGATACGCACAACAAGCTCGGTTTCGTATTCGATCCGTTCCGAAAAAGGCGGCAAGAAAAACGGTTTTCCGTCTTTCAACAGCGCCGTATCGGGCTTCATGAAAAGAACCGGCTCCTTAGGTAATAACGCACGATTCATTTCTTTATTGTGATTGAGGTAGTTCCACCCCACGGCAAAAATTTTCATATAACGGATTTTTGGAACATATCCTATACCGAAAAAATCTCCGGCACGGACAACAGGTTATTTTCCCAACGTATGATTCAAACGATTGAACATCACTGCCAGATGCGCATAAATCGATGTGTTCTGCACAACGATATCATCGGGGGTTTTTATGCGATAAGGCGTAAAATTCCAAATAGCTCGCACTCCGCCGGCAATCATATCGTTACAGGCTTCTTGGGCACGGTCGACCGGCACGGTGAGAATCCCTATACAAGCGTCGAGTTCTTGCTGCACCCGGGGAAAGTCGGCCACATCATAGACAGGAATACCGTTGATACGCGTATTGATGATCGCCTTATCGACATCGAAACCGGCAATCACATTCATACCGTATTGCGCCAACCCCGAATCCTGCAACAAGGCCGCCCCCAAACTACCGACACCGAAAATGACGGCTTTGTGTTTTTCGCCGAAACCCAAAAACTTTTCCAAAGCATCGACGAGTGAACCGACCTCATAACCGACCCGGGTTTTTCCCGAAATATTTATAAACGACAAATCTTTTGCAATCTGAGAGGCGTCGACATTTATTTCTTTCGATATCTGTGTCGACGAAACATATTCCACTCCCTTGTCGCGCAGCAACTTAACATAAGCTAAATACCACGGCAAACGCCGCAACGAGGGTTCGGGCAGACTTATTGATGTCCTCGAATTTCCGGTTGCCATTTCTCTCATTTATTTTTCCGAACCACAAAAGTAATATTTTTTTTGGCAAAGTGCATATTCCGTACTAAATTTGAGGAAACTATTTACTTTTTTCCAATATATTTCGCGGCAAATAACAATCTGAACATGAGCAAAAACAACGACTGGAAAGAGCGCCTGAATATCGTCTACTCCACCAACCCCGACTTTGACTACCAAACCGATGATGCGGAAGAGCAGGAAACTTTGCCCGCCGAAAAACAATCGTTGCGCATCGAACTCGACAAGCGCCACCGCAACGGCAGAACAGCCACACTCATCACGGGATTCATCGGCTCGGACGACGACTTGAAAGAGTTGGCCAAACTATTGAAAACCAAATGCGGAGTAGGCGGATCGGCTCGCGACGGCGAAATTCTGATACAAGGCGATCTACGACAAAAAGTAAAAGAGATTCTCACCAAAGAGGGGTACACACGTACCCGCATCATATAGGGACTTATGTTGAATGTCTATCGAGCCTCGGCCGGTTCCGGAAAAACCTACCAGCTCACCCTCGAATATATCAAGCTGCTTCTCGCGCCCCCCGAGCTGGAGGAAGGCTTGTTGCCCAGCGAACGTCAAAGACTTTTCCGGCGCATCTTGGCGGTAACGTTTACCAACAAGGCGACCGATGAGATGAAGCAACGTATCATCAAGCAACTCGATATTCTGGCCCACGCTCCGCAAGAATCGGACTATCTCGACAAACTGCTCGGTCGGGACGGCATCACACACGACATCGACACCTTGAAAAAACAGGCGGCCGAACAACTATATACATTGCTGCACGACTTTTCTGGTTTCAACATCAGTACGATCGACCGATTTTTCCAACAAATCACCCGAGCATTCATGCACGAAATCGGATACTCGGGCGGATATAATATAGAACTTGACAGTGCGCACGTCCTTACCGAGGCCGTAGATAATCTTTTTTTCGACCTCGAAAAAAAAGAAAACAAAGAACTCTTGAAATGGCTGGTCAACTACGCCCGTCAGCAGGTAGAGGAAGACACATATAAAAATTTCAGAAAAAAGATAGATGAACTGGCCGGAGAAATTTTCAAAGAAGAATTCAAAAGCCAAAGCGAGACTCTCGAAAAAAGATTGCAAGACAAGCAGTTCCTATCGAGGTATATCGGAGCTCTCGACAACGGAAAGCGGGCATTTGAAAAGCAGGTACGCGAACGTGCCGAAGCTGCACTTACCCTTCTCTCGACCAACGGTCTCTCACCCGAAGATTTCAAATACGGAAATAAATCGGGCGCCATGACATTACGCAAATGGATAAATGGGAACTATACCCAACCGCCAAGCGACAGATTCTTGCAAATCGCCGAAGAAGACGTAACCAAATGGTATACCAAAAGTAAAACGTCCGCCGATATAAGCGATGCCATGACCCGCATAGAAACGACGTTACGCGGGATCTTCCGAGAAATCATCGTCCTATACGGCACACCCTACAAAGAGTATCTGTCGGCACGCCACACAAAAAAATACCTTTACACACTGGGTATCATCAACGACATCGTAAATCACATACAAGAATATCAAAGCGAACACGGAACCCTCCTGCTTTCCGATACCAACGATTTGTTGCGAAAAATAATCCGGCACGACGACACGCCGTTTGTCTACGAAAAAATAGGAACATACATCGACCATTTTTTCATCGACGAGTTCCAAGATACTTCGGCGACCCAGTGGAAAAACTTTTACCCCCTCATCAAAGAGAGCAATGACCGGGGACTGACCAATTTGCTCGTAGGAGATGTAAAACAGAGTATCTACCGATGGAGAAACTCCGATTGGGAATTACTCAACGAAAAACTTCCCGATTACTTTTCGGAAGAGGAATTACACGACGAGACACTCGATACCAACTGGCGAAGCGAAAAAGAGGTCGTCCGCTTCAACAACACTTTTTTCGACCGAGCCTCGGCCCGCTTGCAGCAGATTCTCAACGAAAATCTGCCCGTCCCCCTACAAGACGACGAAAACTTGTGCCGCAAAATAGAACTGGCCTACCGGAACGCTGCACAAAAAATAGGTAAAGAAAAAACAGCAGAAGGCGGATATGTCGAAATCGATTTCTTTGAAAACACCCAAGAAAACGAAGACGAAAGCCGAGCCCGAGACAAAGCCATGAATCGCACGGCAGAGATATTGCGCGACTTGCAAGACCGCGGCGTCGCATTGCGCGACATCGCCATACTGGTACGCACCAAAGAGGAGGGAAACCGCATCGTACAATATTTGCTCCAAGAACAGGCATCGGCAACCGAATCGCACTACCGATACGACGTCATCTCCGACGAAGCCTTGTACATCGGCAACTCATCGACTGTACAGCTTATCATTGCCTTGCTCGATTATCTGAACACACCGCAAGAGCCGCTGACCCGGTTTACGGCATTATACCAGATAGAAACCGCCTACCGGAAAAAATCTCCCGACGAGGCCATTCCCGAAATATGCCACATACTGAACAGCGAGACAAAAGAGGAAATACTGCATCGGATAGAACATTTCCGGGGAGAACCTCTATATGAAATATGCGAAAAAATAATCGATCTCTTTCCCGTCGATACAAACGGAGACGAAAATGTTTTCATACAAGCTTTTCTCGACCTCGTACTGCAATATACCGACAAACGATCGTCCGACCTCAATTCGTTCCTCTCTTGGTGGCGCGAAAAAGGGTGTACCCGCTCCCTCTCCACACCGCAGGAACAAGATGCAATACGCATCATGACCATACATAAATCGAAAGGTCTGGAATTCAAAATCGTCATCATTCCATTTTGCAACTGGCCCATCGACCACCGTCCTTCGCAAGCGCCGATATTATGGGCCGGGACTGCCGAACCTTTCGACAATCTCCCGGTCGTTCCCATCGCCTATCACGGCGACCTGGCTTCGACGATCTATGCCCGGACCTATTTCACGGAACAGATACACACATATATCGACAATCTCAATCTGGCTTACGTAGCCTTTACCCGAGCCCGGGAAGAGTTGTACATTTTCGTTCCGAAAGTCTCAGGGCTGAAGATCATTTCGATCGCCGACCTGATCGCCTATCGCCTGCGCAACGAGTCGATCGTCGAGCGGGGTGAAACGGCCGAAATGCCGACCGAATACGGCATGTTCAAAATCACCGTGTTCCGTCAGAAGAGCAACGGGCTGGAACACATGGTGCTGACCAAGGGCGAATGGACCGAAGACGAGCCGGTACTGCTCCGCGTGCACTCCTCGTGCGCCACGGGCGACATTCTGGGATCGTGCCGCTGCGACTGCGGCGCACAGCTCCACGAAGCGATGCGCATGATCGAGAAGGAGGGCAAAGGCGCCGTCGTTTATCTCAGCCAGGAAGGACGCGGCATCGGACTCTTCAACAAGATCGCAGCCTACAAACTCCAGGACGAAGGACTGGACACAGTGGATGCCAACGTGCGCCTGGGCTTCGGCGTCGATGAGCGCGACTACGGCGTGGGCGCCAGCATCATCCGCGAAATGGGGATCAAACACATGCGTCTGATGACCAACAATCCGCTCAAAAGAGTAGGGTTGGAGGGTTACGGCCTGAAGATCGACGAGATCGTACCGATCGTCATCGCCCCCAACAAGTACAACGAACGCTACCTCGAAACCAAACAGGAGCGCATGCACCACAAACTCAACCTCTGCAAGCATTAAAATACAAAGATATTACCGGAGAATCGTCCGAAGGGATTTTCTCGGTTTTGCCGCAGCCCGAAATCCTTGTCCGCAAGGCATGAACGGAACGGATGGCAGAACCGCGAATGGAACCGCCGGACAGCCGGAAGTGAATTTCCGGACAGCAATATTTCAACGAAAATGAACGCCAAGGATTTGCGAATCGTCTTCATGGGTACGCCCGAATTCGCCGTGCCGTCGCTGCGTGCACTGGTGCGCAGCGGCTACAACGTCGTCGGGGTCGTCACAACCCCCGACAAACCGGCGGGACGCGGACAGAAACTGCACGAAAGCGACGTGAAAATCGCGGCCCGAGAGTTCGGATTGCCGATCCTGCAACCGGAGAAGTTGCGCGATCCGGCCTTCGTAAGTGCGATGGAGGAGCTTCGGCCCGACCTGGGAATCGTAATTGCCTTCCGGATGCTGCCGGAGGTCGTCTGGGCGATGCCCCGACTCGGCACCTTCAACCTGCATGCGTCGCTGCTGCCGCAATACAGGGGTGCGGCACCGATCAACTGGGCGATCATCAACGGAGAATCCAAAACGGGCGTCACCACTTTCCTATTGAATCACGAAATCGACAAGGGAGCGATTTTAGGCCAAGTGGAAATGCCGATTCAGCCGGAAGATAATGTGGGCACTCTTTATGACAGGCTAATGACCGTCGGAGCCGATCTGGTCGTGCAGACCGTCGAACGGATCGCCGCCGGAGAAATCACTCCCGTCGTACAGCCCGACGAAGACGCATCGCTGCGGCCGGCACCCAAAATCTTCAAAAACGACTGCCTGATCGACTGGACTCAATCCGGAAAACGCATCATCGACTTCATTCGCGGGCTGTCGCCCTATCCGGCAGCCTGGACCCGGCTGCTGCGAGAGGAACAGGAAGCGAATTCGGCCAAGATTTTCGAAGCACACTTCGAAACCGGTGGTCCGGAAGCTCCATGCGGCACGATCGACACCGACAACCGCAAATACCTGCGGATCCGATGTGCGAACGGTTGGATCGACGTCCTCTCGCTGCAATTATCCGGCAAGAAACGCATGGCAGCGCAAGAGCTGCTGCTCGGATTCCGCGATGCAAACTCCTACGTCTGTCGATAAAACGCTATCTGCAATCGGAATAACGAGGAAATCCGAAGAGGATTTTTAGACAGGAAGCATCGAATTTCCGGTCGAACGCCCGGCAACAAAGCAATGAATAAACCGAAACGATAAATAAAAATAAGCCGTAAAAATCGCATAATGCTCAATCGGTTTACTATATTTGTAATCGGAACATAAAACCATTTTGCCTATGAGAAAATAACATCAATTCTATTCTTCAGTACAATACGTCATGCCGTCCGATAGAATACAGGTATGACGATACATATAAAAAGCGTTAGCTTTATTTCTTGCTTTCTGAAGCTTCGCAACTTTCAAAAAGTCTGACAAGAGTAAAGTGTAAACGCTCACGTCCAACGTGGGCTTTACTCTTATTTGGGGTCAGTAGAAATTTAGTGGGGATAGGCGTATAATTTGGAAATACG
>ENA-ORNR01003279-ORNR01003279.1-human-gut-metagenome-genome-assembly--contig:-NODE-3279-length-12250-cov-3.805412_pt1 | contig 12250 bp, 10 predicted proteins | sample MGYA00242114_ERZ509020 | MGnify/ENA primary metagenome ERZ509020 (study PRJEB26280, sample SAMEA2338758) | human gut metagenome | biome: human gut; feature: human-associated habitat; material: faeces...
TGTCCTATTTTTTCTTGACTTTTATATTTATCCGTTGAAATCGTTTTTCCAGTTGTGTAAATAGGTTTTCGAGTGAGAACAGGGAGGAGTGAATCGGCTATTTGATCCGTCGTAACTGTTCCGGTAAGCTGTGGTATTTGTATATGATCCACAATAAAAGGTTGTATTCTGTTTCGGACTATTTCTGTCGTAGTTTCCGGGATAAGACGATCGTATAAGAGTCCGCCTCCCACGAGTAAAAGGAGGGTTACGATAGCTGCCGTCCGGCGTATGGATCTGGTGGAAAACCGGGTAGGTCGTAGAGGAAGAAAACCAGCGAGGGTTTTCCATTGTTCTGAATCCGGTTCACATTCCCAATTATGCAACCGTTCCCGGAACAATTCTTCAAATCGGTCTCTTCTATCCATAGTCAATATAAATTTTTTATCATTTGTTGTAAAGTATAACGTGCCCTGGCATATTGTGATCGGGAAGTACCTTCTGTGATTCGGAGCATAGCTCCGATTTCCTTGTGTGAGAATCCTTCGATCGCAAACAGGTTGAAAATCGTTTGATATCCCGGAGGTAAACGATGAATTAAATCCAGCATTTCCTGGGCCGATATTTCTTCTAAAGCATTGGGAAAAGAAGTTTCCTGTTCTGTCTCCTCAGTGGGGAAGGTCAGAGGGAAAACTTTGGATCTACGGATTTTTTCCAGGGCACAATTAATAAAAATTTTCCGCATCCACCCCTCGAAACTCCCATTTCCGCTATATTCGTTCAGATTCGTAAATACCTTGTTGTGATCATCCGGATATTCAAAGCTCACATTGTGGAATGCGATTTCGCCCTTCGGCTCTCCCATTTCCACAGCGTCTGCCTCATCGAAAATTTCGATGTCCGCATCCATGATCTGCAAAAACCGTTCAATTCCTGTCATGCCGCGCTGGAACTGTTCCGCAAACTCGATAATCCTGCGGATCGTCGCAATCAGCGTCGTCACATACAAAAGAAACGCCACCAGGTCGCCTGCCGCGACCCATCCCTTTATCATAAATATGCTGCCGAAAAGCAAAACAGACACATACATTGCGCCATCAAAAGCGTGGGTTGTCGCATTAAAGACCGCCATCAGATGATAGGAATCTCGTTTGATGTCAAAGAACTGTCTGTTGTCTGTCTCAAACTTGTTCGTCTCCATCTGTTCATTTGTAAATGCCTTTACAACCTTCTGCCCCAGCAGGCTGTCCTCAATGCGGGCGTTTAATTCGCCAATCTGGTTTCTCTGTCTGCGGAATACATCGCGCATTTTAAAATTCAGATGCATGCACACTGCAACCATGATCGGAACAATCAGGAAAATAATCAGCGTCAGAAGCACATTGATCCGCATCAGGATGATAAATGCGATCACGAGCTTAACCCCGGCAATAAAAAATTCTTCCGGGCAGTGATGCGCAAATTCGGTCACATCAAACAGGTCGTTCGTAATCCGTCCCATGATCTGTCCGACCTTGGTATTATTATAATAGGTATTCGACAGCTGATGCAGATGCTGATACGCGTCCCGGCGCATGTCTGTTTCGATTTTCGCGCCCATGATATGTCCGACGCCCGCCATATAATAAGTGGCAACGCAGTCCACTATGCGCAGCGCCAGATAAATCGCAACCACGCCCAGAATTGTCTGAACCGAAAGCTCTGCCAGATGATACAATCCCTGATTGGTAATGTAACGCATAATCATCGGCAGCACCAGCTCGCACAGTGTCGTCAGCCCGGCGCAGAATAAATCCAGCACCAGTGTTTTCCAGTATGGTTTAAAATATGGCTGAAAGCGCCGGAATAGTTCTTTTGTTGTATATTGCCTGTCTTTCATGGCAATTTTCTCCCCTCATCACTCGTATTTTACAGACGGACTATACCATCCGTTTTTTTTAGTATAACACAAAAACAGCTCTCATGTAAACGGCAGGTGAAACTGCTTCCCGCTTTGTCACCCCCTGTTTTTCCTCTTCATAAGATAAGAAAAAAGGCAGTGTCTTCCCCGTCTTTTGTAAGGAGACTTCCATGATGGCTTTCTGTTCTTCCTGCTGCCGTGCAGACAACGTTTCCAGCCGCTGCAGCGGTGATTCTCCGGACTGTTGTACGCAAACCGCCTGCCCTGCTTCCGGCCGTCCGGCCTGCACGCTGCCAACCGCCTGCCGTCCCGGCGCTTCCTGCATATCCAGACAGGACATCGAACGCCTGCTTCTATGGAAGCTCGGGCTTATGAAATGCCAAAGCAACCGGTTTTGCTCCGGTTGGCAAAAGCGCCCAGGCGTGTGCCGTTCCGATTCCTTTTTTCACTGACGCAGCTTTGGCTGCCGGGATGCCTACAGCCGCCAAATACAGTCCGTATCTGCCTATAGCGTCCTTCCGGCGGCGGTATATAACAGGGCATTACAGATTGCCGCCGCTACGTTCGAACCACCCTTTCGTCCACGCGCCACAATATACGGCACCGGATCCTTCAGAATTTCTTCCTTGCTTTCCACTACATTGACAAAGCCCACCGGAACCCCGATGACCAGCACAGGATCCACTTTTTTCTCCAGGATCAGCTCATGCAGGCGAATCAGCGCAGTCGGCGCATTCCCGATCGCAAAAACCCATCTGCCCGGAAGCCTGGCCGCTTCCTCCATACTCACCCACGCGCGGGTCGTCTGTCTTTCTTTCGCAAGCCTTGCCACTTCCGGATCGCTCATAAAACAACGTGCGGTCCCGCCAAAACTCTCCAGGGTGCTTTTATGGATGCCGGAAAGGGCCATCTGCGTATCTGTCACAATTCCAGCCCCGGCTTTGAATGCTTCCACAGCTTTTGTTACCGCGCCGTCCGAAAAAACAAGGTTGTCTACATAGTCAAAATCTGCCGTCGTATGAATCACCCGTTTGATAACCGGCTCGTTTTCCGGTAAAAGCTTCCGGTCACCCAGCTCCTTCGTAAGGATCTCAAAACTACGTTTTTCAATCTCACCCGGCAGTACGTATTGATAGCTCATCTGTCGCCCTCCTGCTTCTCCATCATCCGGTAAATCTGTTCCATATCCAGTGCTTTTCTGACTTCAGCTGCCAGAAGATCATACTGGCTTTCCTTAAATGCCGCATAATCCTGTGTCAGCGCCTCTGCACAGATTCCCTTTTTGGAAAGCAGCGCGCTACACAGATTTTTTGTCAGCGACCCGTCTTCAAAAAGTCCGTGCACATAAGTACCGGCAACATTGCCGCAGACTGCGCCGTCTGCCTGCCAGTCCTCCTCTGCTTCTGTGCTTCCGTTTGTCAGCGTCCGGATTCTGGAGAACGAGTTTTTTCCGTTTCCTGTTGTATGTCCCATATGAATTTCATAACCGGAAAATACACTGCCGCAAAGCGCAGCGAACAGTCCGTCTCCTGCGCCCGGGTTTTGAAGAATTTCTCCTGTCACCCGCGTCTGCACCTTTTCTTTTTCAAAAACGGTTCTAACCGGCAAAAGCCCCATTCCATGCAGGCTTCCGCCCTCTTCTTCCCCATCCGGGTCTTCGATGCTTTCGCCCAGCATCTGATAGCCCCCGCAGATTCCCAGCACCGGCACGTTTGCTGCCGCAAGCTTCAAAATGGCGGCTTCCATACCATTCTGGCGCATCCATTTCAAGTCGCTCATCGTATTTTTGCTTCCGGGTACAATCACCATATCCGGCTGCCCGAGCGTTTTTACATCCCCTGCATAACGCAGACTGATTCCGGGCTGCTGCTCCAACGGGTTAAAATCGGTAAAATTCGAAATATGCGGCAGGCGAACCACTGCGATATCCACGCCTGCCCCCGCCTGTACCCGGGACAGACGAGGCGCGAGACTGTCCTCATCATCCAGCTTTGCATAAATCCACGGAATGACACCTGCTACCGGAATTTTCGTCAGCTCCTCCAGCGTTGCAAGTCCGGGTTTTAAAATCTCAACGTCTCCCCGGAACTTGTTGATAATCAGTCCTTTCACCCGGTTTCTTTCTTCCTCTTCCAGCAGGGCAACTGTCCCGTAAAGCTGCGCAAAAACGCCGCCCCGGTCAATATCTCCGGCAAGCAGCACCGGCGCGTCCACCATCTTCGCCATGCCCATGTTGACGATATCGTTTTTCTTTAAATTGATCTCTGCCGGGCTGCCCGCGCCCTCAATCACAATAATGTCATATTCCTCTTCCAGGGATCGGTAAGCTTTCATGATTTCCGGCACAAGCTGCTTTTTATATTTAAAATAAGACGCTGCAGGCATGTTTCCGAGCACATGCCCGTTGACAATAACCTGACTTCCCACATCACTGGTAGGTTTTAACAGAATCGGGTTCATCCTCGCATCCGGTCTGATTTTCGCAGCTTCCGCCTGCATGACCTGCGCGCGCCCCATCTCTGCCCCGTCTTCCGTGATAAAACTGTTGAGCGCCATATTCTGGCTTTTAAACGGTGCAGTCTTAAAACCATCCTGCGTAAAAATACGGCACAGCGCCGCGCAGATCAGGCTCTTTCCGGCACTCGACATCGTGCCCTGAATCATAATATTTTGCTTCATTGTTTTTCCTCATTCCATTTCCGCAAACGCCTTCCGACGGTCCCGACGCAATCGGGTTCAAAGCTGCTTTTTTCCCTGACACAAAAAAAGTGCCTCCAGAAACCCACGGTTTTCTTCCTCTGTGCGCACTGCAATCCGGTAGTCCCCGGGCTGCAGGTTATGATAATTGGAGCAGTCCCGCATCGGGAATCCTGCTTCTTCCATTCTTTTTCCAAGCGTCGCATCGTGACTGCGAAACAACAGATAATTGGCTTTTCCCTCCCAGACTGTAAATCCTGCCTGCCGCAAACCCTTTACCAGAATCGGACGCTGTTGTTCCACCAGTTTCCTCACCCGGTCTGCATATGCCTGCTCCGAAAGTGCGGCGACTCCGGCTTCCTGTGCCAGAAGCGACACTCCCCACGGCTGTCCGCTTTCCATCAGCTGTTCTTTTCGCTTTGCATCACTGCACACGCAATATCCAAGCCGGACCCCCGCCATCGCATAGAGCTTCGTAAACGCCCTCAGAATCACCAGGTTCGGATACTGTCCAAGATACGGCAAAAGCGTCCGTTCCTTCCGATCCGGTAAAAATTCCAGAAAACACTCATCCAGCACAAGAAGTGCACTGCATTCCCGACAGCGCTCCAGAATTGCTGTCAGCAGGCTGTGTTTTGTGCACTGCCCGGTCGGATTATTCGGTTCACACAGAAAAACAAGATCTGTGTCCGGCGTAATCTGTCCCAGAATATCCTCCTGAATCTGAAACTGATCTTCTTCTTTTAGTTCATAAAAATAAATCCTGCTCCCGACAAGTCCTGCCGCCTGCTCATACTCCGCAAATGCCGGAGCTGTCAGCAGCACTTTTTTCGGTTTTTCCGCCTGAAACAGCCGATAAATCAGATCCGCTGCCCCGTTGCCACAGACAATCCATTCTTCCGGACAGGAAAGCTCCTCCGAGAGTTTTTGAATCAGTTTTCTGCATAACGGATCCGGATAACGGTCTATTTTCCCTGCCGCCCGGCAGATCGCCTCCCGGACGCCATCCGGCACGCCCAGCGGACTGACATTTGCAGAAAAATCCCGGATGCTGCGGTTTCCCAGACGCTCCTCTTGTCCTGCCCAGTCTCCGCCATGAATCAGTTCCATTCTTTTCTCCCTCTGCCTGCGCACAGGTTACACAGCTTTCTTTTGTGCATTCTTCTGCACCTTCCCCGCAAGCCATCTATATATTCTATAACAATATACACAGTACACATCTGACCGCAAGAAACAACACGAGCGCGATCAGGCTCGCTGTGATCATCATCCGGTTAATCCGCATAATATCTGCTGCTTCCACCGTCCGCAGATTTTCTCCAATCGTCGGCTTTTTTACCAGCTTTCCAAAATACCATGCATCCCCTGCAAGCAGGATGTCCAGCGCTCCTGCCGCCACACTTTCTGTCTGGGCGGAATTCGGGCTTGCGTGATTGTAACGGTCGCGCTTCCAGATTTGAAACGCATGCTTTGCGTTCTGCCCGCTCAGAAGCGCTGCAAACATCATCAAAAAAGCAGAAATCCGCGCCGGAATATAGTTTGCAACGTCATCCAGCTTTGCTGCCGCGCGTCCAAAGTACAGATACCGGTCATTTTTATAGCCGACCATGCTGTCCATCGTATTGATCGCTTTATAGCAAAGTCCCAACGGCGCACCTCCGATCACCAGATAAAAAAGCGGTGCTGCCACACCGTCCGAAAAATTTTCCGCCACCGTCTCAATCGCAGCCTTTGCAACTCCCGCTGCGTCCAGATTCTGCGTATCCCTTCCGACAATTCTTGCCACCGCGCTCCTGGCGCCGGGCAGATCCTGTTCTTCCAGCTTTTTTTTCACCCGCATGCTCTCTGTATACAGTCCCTTCACCGCAAGCGCCTGCCAACACCACAGCGTTTCCAGCAAAAATGCCAGCACGGGATGCACCAGACCTGCCAGATAAATTGCGGCTGCCGCCATCAGAAAGCTTCCAAGCGGCAGAATCGCTGCCAGGGCTGCTCCCGCCATCAGAAGTCCCTTTGGGGTATCCGGAAACCTCCTGCGCAGAAATTTTTCCAGCGCGCTGATTGCTTTTCCCATATAAATAACCGGGTGCGGCATCCAGTCCGGATCCCCCAGGCATAAATCCATGAAAAAGCCGCATAAAACGGCTGCTGCTATTCTCATCTTTTTCCTCTCTTTTCCTGCTGCCTGCGAAACGAAAGCTGCCCCTTTATCCAGAGCCTTTCGTTTTCCCAAACAAGCTTCCAGCCGTCCCCGGCCTGCGTCTGTCCTTCATAATAACTTCTTTTCGGTTCTCCGAATTGTTCTAACAAAGCCATCTGCGTGCCGCCGTGGGCCACAACCGGATAAACTGCCTGCGGTTCTTTCTGCTGCCATCCCTGGGTCAGCTCCAAAAAAGCTCTGCAGACGCGGCTGCAAAAAACTGCTTTGCTCTCCCCGCCCGGACAGACATCCAGGCAGCCGCTCTCCACCCAGCTCCGATAGGCGCTGTCATTTTGCATCTCTTCAAAATTTTTCCCTTCAAAACTGCCGAAATTCATTTCTTCCAGCCCCGGTACAAGGATCTGCTTTGCTCCTGGAAACAGAATCTGCGCCGTTTCCTGTGTTCTGCGTCTGTTCGTCACCCATACTTTGGAAACGGTTTCCGAAGCACGGATAAGCTCCGCTTTTCCAGCACTTCCGAGGGAGGAATCCAGCCACCCGATATAACGGTGCTGCTCATTTTCTGGCGTTTTTCCATGACGGATCAGCCAGATTTCTATCTTCTGCTCCATATTTTCCTCTCATTTCTGCCACACCTCCCCTGTTGACGTCCGGTCCAGACAGCTGTTATCGAAGGCTTTCCGGCAGGCCGCACCAGACACGAATGACTTTCTGCGCCCGTTTTGCAAGCAGAATCGACAGCCGTCCGGCTGCTTCTCTTGCCTCCCGCTCTGCAGCATCTATCGGCACGACACCGCACCCGGTTTCCGTTGCGATGACGACTTCTTTTCTGCAAAGCTGCTCCGCCAGCTTTTCCAGCTCTTCCGGCCGATTTCCGACTTTGGAAGCCAGCTGCTGTGCATCGTAAAGCACCCTGCAGCTATCCTCTGCTTTTGTCGAAAAATCTGCTTCCGTATAGCCGAAAGTTTCCCGGACATACTCCCGTTTTCCGGCCGCATATGGTCCAAAAATATAAATCATGCCTGTTTTTTCCCTTCTCCTGCAAAAACTACCCTTCGCCAGCGACATTTACAAGATCGCATCTGCGATGTTTTTTGCCGCACTACAGATACTCTGTCAGTACCACTGCTGCCAGCATGAAAAGTTCGCACATCTGGACAAACCATCCTGCCAGGTCCCCCGACAGGCCGCCGAATTTTCCAATCAGCCGGAACCGATAATACAAAAAAGTCCCGATTGCGGCAATACTTACGCCAATGCCTTTTTTCCCGCAGCAAATACAGCAAAGGACACAAAGGACTGCTGCCAGGACAGCGAGAAACGTTCGCACCTTCTTTTTATCCGCGTACTCTGCAAAAGTATATGCCAGACCACTGTTTTTCGCAAGAGGAAAGCTCGCAACTGCGAGCCCGGAAAGGCTTCTGCTGATACAATAGCCAAACGCCAGCGCCGTCAGATCTGCCTGCATTTGTGCTGCCGTCACTGCAAGAGCAAGCTGGGCGATAAAATAACAGCCCAGCCAGATCGCCGCGAACGCGCCCATATGCGGATCCTTTAAAATCTGTAGCTTTTTTTCTGTATCCTGATGACTTGCCAGCGCATCTGCCGTATCGCAGAAGCCATCCAGATGAATGCCTCCGGTCACAAGTACCGGAAGTACACAGATTCCCGCCGCCAGTATCCATTCCGAAAACTCCATCCGCAGGCACACAAAACGCCACAGGCACACCAGCGCGCCGATCACTGCGCCGATCAGCGGGAACGCGCACAACGCATAGCGCATACTTTTATTTGTCCATTCTGTCTGCGGCATCGGAATTGCCGAAAACATCGAAAATGCCACGATCACTGTCGAAATCATTGGATTTTTCCTCCCAGCTTATGCCAGATCCAACACCCTGCTGTAATTTCCGCTGCCGCATCCGCCATTTTTGCAATTTCCCGGTTGATTTTTCCGAGGATATCCAGATACCGCACCGTAGACGGATCATAATTTGTCCCGCCCTCGAACACTTCGTTGCTGACAATGATCAGATGCCTGCACTGGTTTTCCAGAGCTTTTACGCCTGCCAGAATTTCTTCGCTGCACCGATCCTCTCCGACGCCCTCCGGCGCGTAGATTTCATTCGCAGTCAGGTTACTCATACATTCCAGCAAAACGACGCTGTCTTTCGGAACGCGCACCTGTTTTAAACCGGTATAACATTCCACTGTCTGAAAATTTTTCTGTGCGCGCATCCCACGATGTTTTTCAATCCGTGCCAGACATTCGTTGTCCATCGGCTGCATCGTTGCGATGTAAATACGGTTTTCTCCGGCTTCCATCGCGCAATTTTCCGCAAAAGCGCTCTTTCCACTCGCGCTTCCGCCCACAATCAATGTCAGCATATCCTTCCTCTTTTCCGTTTTCTGCTTTCTTACAGCTGGCTGCCCTGCTCTTCATACGCCTCGATCGAAAGCTCTCCGAATGTAGAACCCTGATAGACGCTGCACGCCATATCCAGCATCGGAATCGCGCACAGCGCACCGGTTCCTTCTCCGAGACGCATGCCCGCCGTGATCATCGGTTCCAGACCGATTGCATCCAGAATCATGCATCCGGCCGGTTCCGCAGATACATGAGTTGCCAGCATTGCCTTTTTGGAAGCCGGGCAGATTTTTACCGCCAAAAGTGCCGCCACTGCAGAGATCACACCATCAATCAGCACCGGAACCTGATACAGCGCGCCGCCAAGGTAGAGGCCGACCATTCCTGCAATATCGAACCCGCCAAGCATAGAGAGCACACTGAGCGGATCTTCCGGATCCGGGTGGTGAAGCTTTATCGCTTTTTTTATTGCCTCCAGTTTACGGGAAAGCCCGCTGTCAGACAAGCCTGCACCGCGTCCCGTCACAAGCAGCGGATCACAGTCAAGCAGAACCGAAGCAACCGCGCTGGACGTCGTCGTATTGCCAATTCCCATTTCTCCGGTCACCAAAAGCTTTACCCTATCCTCTTTTGCGCACTTTACAAGCCCGATTCCCGTTTCGATACAGCGGTACAGCTCTGCCTTTGTCATCGCCGGCTTTTGTGTAATATCCGCCGTCCCGTTGGCGATCCGACAGTTTCGGACTCCAGGATTTCCCGGATAATTTAAAATTCCGAGATCGACCGCCTCTACCTGACAGTTCGCCACCTTTGCCATCCTGCAGGCGCTGCTTTTTCCGGCGGCAAAGCTGTCTGCCATCCGCGCGGTCACTTCGCTTCCGGTCTGTGTGACATTCTGTGCCACTACGCCGTTATCCGCACACATCAGATACAATCTGCGCACCGACAGGTCAATGTCCGCGCTCCCAGTCAGCGCTGCAATCCGAATCAGCGCATCCTCCAAAAGCCCGAGGCTTCCCAGGGGCTTCGCCACACTGTCCCATCGTTGCTTCGCTTCCGACGCTGCCTTTTTGTCCGGCTCCGATATCTGATTCAGCTGATTTGATAACCTTTCCAAATTCACAATGCCTTCTCCCTTTGCTTTTCCTGCCATTTTGCCGCTGCCCTGGCAAACCGTTCTGCCAGCCTTGGCTCTGCCAGAAAATATAAATGCGGAAAGCCTGCATACAGACTGCTTCCTGCTACGCTTCCCTCCCAGGTTTTGTTTCCGACCGGCTTTTTCATTTCAAACGCTGTCCCGTTCTGCGTACAATCCCAGTAATGAAATTCATGCACCGGAATGCTTTCCCCTTTTTCAAACAGCATGGAATTTTCTTTTGCTGTCATGACCGCGTATCCAAAGCGCTGCAGACGGTTCGTCCGAAATCCGCTTCCATCCAAAACGCCTGTCATCTCCCAGACCTGTCCCTCAGCGTCTTCCAGTTCCTTTTGCAGATACAGGAAACCGCCGCATTCCGCAATCGTCGGCATTCCATGACGGACCGCCTCAAAAATTGCATGACGCATCCCACTGTTTTCAGAAAGCTTCCCGGCGTGCAGCTCCGGGTATCCGCCGCCCAGATACAATCCGCAGATGCCTTCCGGCAGCTTTTTATCTTCCATCGGCGAAAATTCCACAAGCTCCAATCCCTGTTGCCGCAGCGCCCTTTTGTTTTCTTCATAATAAAAACAAAACGCTGTGTCCTGTGCAATACCGATTCGAAGGCACTCTTTATCCAGGGCAGGAAACTGTGGAGAATCCGGACAATCCGGGCTTTTTAACGCTGCTTCGCTTTTTATTGTCTCTGACACGCTGTCCGCTGTCGCTGCGATCCGCAGCACTTGCTCCAGATCAACATGTTGTAAAAAAGCATCTGCCAGCCTGTCCACCTTTTCCGACAGCGCTCCGACCTCCTGCGCTGTCACAAGCCCTAGATGTCTGCTTTCAAAAGAAGCATCTTCCACATAGGGCAAAAAACCAACAACCGGCAGTCCGGTCTGTTCCTCCAGCATCGGTGCAAGCAGCCGCGCCATCCCTTCCGAACAGCCATTGAGCAAAATGCCTGCAAGCTGGTTTCTTTTCCGGAAAGAAAGCATTCCCTGAACTTGTGCGGCAATCGTCAGGCTCGCACCTTTCGGACGCACAACAAGAATTACCGGAGTATTTGTTGCACACGCAACATCCCATGTAGAGTCCCGGTCCGACACGCCGCCCAGACCGTCATAATATCCCATCACGCCCTCCAGCACTGCAATTTTACACCGCTGTTCATAGCAGGCAATCTGGCGCTGCAGTGTTTTTGCATCTGCAAAAAACAGATCCAGATTTTCTCCCGGAATGCCGAGCACACGCTGATGGAACATCGGATCGATATAGTCCGGTCCGCACTTAAACGAAGCCGCAGAGATTCCTTTTTTCTGCAGCGCCCGCAGGCACGCACAGGTAACAGCCGTCTTCCCGCTTCCGCTGGACAGACCTGCAAATAAAATCCTATTCATCTGCACATCCTCCGGCACTGATTAAAAAGATCGGATTATTGGCGCAAAGCATATGACCTTTTCCTGCCTTTTTCGACCGCGAAACCTGAAGCTGCATGATTTCTGCCGGCTTTAAGGTAAACGCTTCCAGACTTTCACATGCCTGCAGTGCTGTTTCCAGCAAAATTGCGGTCACAACGATCCGGACGGACGGATTTTTTTCAAAAAGGATGGATAAAATTTCCGGCAGATTTCCCTTCGTCCCGCCAATAAACACAGCGTCCGGCGCAGGAAGGGAGTCTAATGCCTGCGGCGCTTTTCCAAAAACCACATGCAAATTCCCGCAGCCAAACCGCTCCCGGTTCTCCCCAATCAATTCTACTGCTTTTTCCTCACACTCAATCGCATACACGTCTGCCTGTCCTGCCATCAGCGAAAGTTCGACAGAAACAGAACCGGTTCCTGCACCGACATCATAAAGGACTTTCGCGCCTGCCGCCCCGAGCTTTGCAAGCGCAGCTGCACGCACCTCCTGTTTTGTCATTGGAACCTCTCCCCGGACAAACCAGTCATCCAAAAGTCCGGGACCAATATATTTAAAAACATCCAGTCCGCCCAAATAACGTTT
>ENA-ORNR01003295-ORNR01003295.1-human-gut-metagenome-genome-assembly--contig:-NODE-3295-length-12216-cov-4.380150_pt1 | contig 12216 bp, 9 predicted proteins | sample MGYA00242114_ERZ509020 | MGnify/ENA primary metagenome ERZ509020 (study PRJEB26280, sample SAMEA2338758) | human gut metagenome | biome: human gut; feature: human-associated habitat; material: faeces...
ACGCGCCGTCCATGGCGCGGTTTCTCCTCACCCCTGCGTCCATGCAGGGGTGTTTCTGTGTTCCTTGGGCATAATTTCTACAGTATCTAAGCCACTTCGCTATGCGCTTCCGCAAGAGTACGTGTGCGCCGCCGGTACCCGGGGCTTACGTCCCTTACGCTGTGGTAGATATGCGCTTACGTGTGCGCCATCGCTACGCTCGGCTTACGTTCGCTGCATTGTGGCAGAATGTTGGTTAATGTTGTTCAAATCAGTTCAAAGTACTAGACAAATTCCCTAAAATATTAGATAATGTATATAAATAATTTTACTTTTGCACCGCATAGGAATTCTTCAAAATTGATGGTTTATATGTAGATTTATCATAGTATACACATCGGTTTGTGATTATGAGATATAATACACATTGAGCGGATGCAGCATAGGAGGTCGGCATGAAGAAGAAAAAAATAGTTATTGCACTCGGACATGATGCTCTTGGAACAACTCTTCCGGAGCAGCACGAGGCTACAAAGCATACAGCAAAGGCAGTTGCAGATTTTATCAGGGACGATTATGAGGTTGTTATCACACACAGCAACGGACCGCAGGTGGGCATGATTCACACCGCTATGTCTGAGTTTTGCAGGATTTATCCTGAGTATACAGCTACACCTACAGCAGTCTGCTCTGCAATGAGCCAGGGCTATATAGGATATGATTTACAGAATGCTATCCGTACAGAGCTTCTTGGCAGAGGAATTTACAAGACCGTTTCAACAATACTTACACAGGTGGTTGTTGACCCATATGATGAGGCTTTTTATCATCCGACAAAGATCATTGGCCGTGTTATGACAGAGGCTGAGGCTGAGGAAGAGGAGAAGAAGGGCAACCATGTGACACAGGTTGAGGGAGGCTACAGAAGAGTTGTGGCAGCTCCAAAGCCTGTTGATATAGTGGAAAAGGATGCTATTAAGGCTCTTGTTGATGCGGATCAGGTTGTTATCGCATGTGGTGGCGGCGGAATCCCTGTTTTAGCACAGGACAATAAGCTTCAGGGCGCAAGCGCTGTTATCGAGAAGGATCTTGCAGCCGGAAAGCTTGCAGATACTCTTGATGCTGACAGACTTGTTATACTTACAAGCGTTGACAAGGTCTGCCTGAACTATGGCAAGGAGGATGAGAAGCCGCTTGATACCATGACTGTCGATGAGGCAAAGAAGTACCTTGCAGCAGGCGAGTTTGATGAAGGTACCATGGCTCCAAAGATTGAGGCGGCTATCGACTTTATCGGTGACTCTGCCATCCGTTCAGTGCTTATCACAAAGCTCAATAAAGAGGGCAAGACAGTTTCAGGTGGTATGGGCACTTTAATTACAAAGTAGAGCTTAATTGTTATAATTCACATATATCCCACACGTCTATATGCATTTTGCAGAGCAGATGTGTGGGATTCTAAATAAAAAGAGTAAGATAGAAGGTAACACAAAATGAGTGAGAAAAGGCTTCAAAAGAGAGATGAAATCTCAGACGAGTACAAATGGAAGCTTGAGGATATGTATGAGACAGATGAGCTGTGGGAGGCTGAGTGTGAAAAAGCGTCACAGATTGCAGAAAAGCTATCTGGATTTAAGGGACATCTGGCCGACAGTGCAGCAACGCTGCTTGATTTTTTTAAGAAGCAGGATGAGCTGTCTTATTATTTGGAGCGTATAGTGGTTTATGCGAATGAACGCTCGCATCAGGACACTGCCGTGTCGAAATATCAGGCATATGTGTCAAAGGCAGAGACGCTGACTGTTCAGGCATCAGGTGCGCTGGCATTTGCGAGTCCGGAGATTTTGCAGATAGATGATAAAAGGCTTGAGAGCTTTTACAGTGAGAGCAATGAGCTTATGCACTATAAGCGTGCGATTGATGAGATAATGCGTCAGAAAGAGCATACCTTATCGGCTGCAGAGGAGAATATCCTGGCGCAGTGCGGTGAGATGGCTGCAGCACCGGAGAATATATTCAGCATGTTCAACAACGCGGATATCAAATTCCCATATATCACTGATGTCGAGGGAAATAAAATACGTATCACGCACGGCAATTTCATAGACTTTTTAAGCAGCAAGGACAGAAGCTTGCGCAAGCAGGTGTTCCGAGGAGTGTATGATTCGTACAAGAAGTGGAGTAATACTGTTTCAATGATGTACATCAGCAAGCTGAAAAATGACACTTTTTATGCAAGGGTAAGAAAATATGACAGCGCAAGGGCCATGTATTTATCCGATGGCGATATTCCTGAGAGCGTATATGACAATCTGATCGAGACGGTTCACGCACATCTGCCGGCTCTGCACAGGTACATGGCGCTTAGGAAGAAGCTTTTAGGTGTGGAGCATCTGCATATGTATGATTTGTTTGCACCGATTGTGGACAATGTACAGACCACCTACACCTATGATGAGGCGAAAAAGCTTGTGGCAAAGGCGCTTGAGCCTATGGGCGATGAGTATGTCAGCACACTTAAGGCTGGCATGGAGAGTGGCTGGATAGATGTATATGAGAATGAGAACAAGAGAAGCGGTGCGTATTCATGGGGCGCTTACGGCACTCATCCGTATGTGCTTTTGAACTATGCCGACAATCTGGACAGTGTGTTTACGCTGGCTCATGAGATGGGACATGCGATGCATACATACTATTCAAATGAGCATCAGAGCATCACCTACGCAGGATACCTGATTTTTGTGGCAGAGGTTGCATCCACCTGCAATGAGTCGCTTCTAATGCACTATATGCTTGAGCATTGTGAGGATGAGAATGAGAGAAAATATCTCATGACACATTTTCTGGACGGCTTCAGGACGACACTTTTCAGGCAGGCGCAGTTTGCTGAGTTTGAGCATATAGCTCACCGGAAAATGCAAAAGGGCGAGCCGGTTACCAAGGATGTGCTAAATGAGCTATGGCATGAGCTGAATGTGCAGTACTACGGACCGGATATGCGCGTGGATGATGAGATATCATATGAGTGGATGCGCATACCGCATTTTTACACACCGTACTATGTATATCAGTACTCGACAGGCTATTCGGCAGCAGTTGCTTTTTCAAAAAAGATACTTGAGGAGGGAAAGCCTGCTGTGGATAAGTATATAGGAAATTTCCTGTGCGGTGGATGCTCGAAGAATCCAATCGAGCTGCTAAAGAGTGCCGGTGTTGATATGAGCACACCAAAGCCTGTGGATGATGCACTCAATGTATTTGAGGATTATCTGAAGCAGTTTGAGACAGCAACTAAGTAAGGAGAAACATTTTTATGGAAAGAATTAAAAGCTTTACAATTAATCATAATATTCTTAAACCTGGATTTTATATTTCAAGAAAAGACGGAGAAATCGTTACATATGACCTTCGTACAAGAAAACCTAATGCAGGAGATTATATGTCCAATTCAGCTATGCACTCAGTGGAGCATATGTTTGCAACATGTGTGAGAAACTCTGAGATTGCAGATGATGTGGTATATTTTGGACCGATGGGCTGTCAGACAGGCTTCTATCTCGTTGTGAGGGATGTCGAGCCGGGGAAGGTTTTTGAAATCACCAAAGAGGTCTTAAAACAGATACTTGAGTATGATGGACCGGTATTTGGTGCATCAGCCATAGAGTGCGGACATTACGAGAATCTGTCACTTGACGAGGCAAAGAAGGAGTGTCGTGCATATCTTAAGGTGCTTGAGAGTCAGACAAATATGGAGTTTACTTATCCACAGTAAACGAGGACTAAAAATATAATAGCAAGATAGCAGGAATGGAGAAATAAAATGACAATAGGTGTAATTGGTGCAATGCAGATGGAGGTCGATGACCTAAAGGCTCAGATGACAGACACACAGACAGAGGTTTACAGCGGTGTGGAGTTTGTTGAGGGTAAAATCGGTGATCAGTATGTAGTTGCGGCAAAATGCGGAATAGGAAAGGTATTTGCGGCAATATGTGCAGAGGCCATGATTTTGAAATATGATGTAGATATGATTGTCAATATCGGAGTGGCTGGTACTTTGACAAAGGACTTAAATGTGCTTGACGTGGCAGTAGCCACAAACGTGCTGCAGCACGATATGGATACATCGCCAATCGGAGATCCGAAGGGACTTCTTTCAGGCATCAATATGATTCTGCTTCCGGCAGATACAAAAATGGTGGAGCTCATGTGCTCATGCTTAGCTGACAGGAATATCCACTACAAAAAGGGCAATATCGCAACAGGAGATCAGTTTATTGCCACAAAGGAGCAGAAGGATTATATTTCGAATACCTTTGATGCAATCGCAGCAGAGATGGAGGGAGGCAGCATCGGTCATGTGTGCTATGTGAACAATGTGCCATTTGCTATTCTTCGCTCAATATCAGACGGCGATGGCGGCGAGACAGACTACCAGACCTTTGCGGAGAAGGCTGCGCATCAGTCGATTGAGGTAGTGCTTGAGTTTATCGGAAGGGCAGAAGAACTGAAATAGAGTTATTTCATTATTCATAATTTGTGATAATAAAGAATAGTATATAGCATGAGTGAATACAGAGCATACATGCAAAATACAAAACTACATAATGGGACAAAACGAAAGAAACGCCGACATAGATTCCTTTTTGGAGTGCTGCTGTCGGCGCTTCTTATTACAGGCGCTTTATATGGTAGAGAGTATGACATATCACAGCTGAAAAATATAGAGGTGATGGAGACACTTAGCAGTGCTGTGAGTCAGTTCGGGGACAGAAAGCTGCCTGTATATTCGGTTCAGACAACAGAAAAAAAGATAGCCCTTTCATTTGACTGTGCCTGGGGAGCAGAGGATTTTGACAGTATGATGGAGACACTTGACAAGCACAACGTAAAGGCTACATTTTTTATGACAGGAGGGTTTGTGAGTGATAATCCTGAATGTGTAAAGACGCTGGTTGAAAAAGGGCATGAGCCCGGAAATCACAGTGAGCACCACTATGATATGGCAACAATCACGGCAGGCGAGATGAAGACGGAGATAATGGATGTGCACAAAAAGGTCAAGGAGCTGACCGGAAAGGATATGAAGGTATTCAGACCGCCATACGGCTCGTACAACAATGAACTGATTGACACAGTGTATGGCTGTGACTATTATCCAATCCAGTGGGATGTGGATTCGCTCGACTGGAAAAACTATGGTGTGCAAAACATTATAGATACAGTGTGCAATCACAAAAGCCTGGATTGCGGTTCGATAATACTCTGCCATCTTGGCGCAAAATACACCTCGCAGGCACTCGATGAGATGCTCACGAAGCTGCAGGAAATGGGCTATGAGATAGTTCCGGTATCAAAGCTGATCATGACAGAAGGCTATCATATGGATGCAAACGGTATGCAGATCAAGGACTGAGCAATTTCATAAATCAATATTTTAGTCAATATTTAGTCAATAATTTAGCCCTTTACGATATTGTTATTTACAGACAAGTGTGTTAAACTAAAACTATATTTTAAAGAAGCTGTGAGACAGCTATGGGGGTAAATTATATGACAGATACAGGTTTTTTAGTAGCATTTTTTATAGTTATTTTTTTAGTTATCATCTTTGCGCTTGTCGCTGTAATCGGAGCCGTTACAAGTGCTGTTGCAGGTATCAATGATGATGAGGATGAGACAGAGGAAGAGGGCATCTGAAGCTGAAATAAATAAAAGATATTAAAAGACATTTAAGGACATTTAAGGACATCGAATTATATTAATCGTATAATTGGGTGTCTTTTTATTGTCAAAAACTCTTAAAAAAGTATAAACCAATTGAGTTGCAATCCGCCACATTGTATAATAAAAGTATAACAGCGAATTAAATTTATTGTGAAAATCGTAGTAATCACAATGTCTATCAAACTAAGGCAGGATATTATCAAGGAAAAGAAGAAGGAGGGGTCAGATGATATCAAGATATAGTGTAAAAAAGCCTTTTACTGTACTTGTAGGAGTACTGCTGGTAATAGTACTCGGTGTTGTATCACTTGGCAGGATGACGACAGATCTGCTGCCGGATATGAGCTTTCAGTATGCACTTATAGTGACAACAGATATGGGAGCAAGTCCACAGGAGGTGGAGAGCGATGTCACCGCGCCGCTTGAAGCAGCTATGGCAACTACGTCCAATATCAAAAACGTAAGCTCAATGTCATATAACAGCTATTCTCTGGTGACATGCGAGTATGAGCAGAATGCCAACATGGATTCTGTAGTGATAGAGATGCAGCAGAAAATAGATCAGGTCAAGGCTGGCTGGAAGGATGGAGTGGGTACTCCGACCATTATGAAGATAAATCCGGACATGCTTCCAATCATGATGACTGCTGTGGATATGGATGGGAAAAGCAAGTCGGAAATCACCGACTTTGTGGAAAACACACTTAAGCCTGCAATTGAGAGTACGGAGGGAGTCGCATCAGTGACTGCGACAGGTGAGCTCACCGAGCAGATACAGGTCACGATGAATCAGGCCAAGATAGATGCGCTCAATGAGAAAATAAATAATGCCGTTTCAAAGAAATTTGACGATGCAAAAAGTCAGATGGATGATGCAAGCGCAAAGATAGAGAGCGGACAAAACGCGATCACATCTGCATCGGATCAGATGAGCGCGGGAGTGGATACGCTAAAGGAGCAAAAGGCAAAGCTTGCAGAGCAGAAGACTCAGCTAGAGAGTACTCTTGCAAGCTTAAATGAGCAGAAAAGCCAGCTTGAAACAATTCAGTCAGCTCTTTCAGACTTCATGAATAGTGATACATATACAAAGACAATTCCGTCACTCAAAGAGGGCGCAAATGCACCGGGTGAAGCGGGCACAGCACTTAAAGCACAGCTTGAGCAGGTTGATAAGCAGATTGCAACACAGTTTTCAGGTCTCTCGGCGCTTGGAATCACCGTAAACACAGCAGATGATCTGCCTGCGGCAGCGTCAGCGATAGCACAGACTCTCATTCAGGTGAATACAGGTATAGAGCAGTGCCAAAGCGGGCTTGACCAGATAGCACAAGGAGAGACAGCACTTTTAGATGCCTATGATAATCTAAACAGTCAGGCAGCTATAAGCTCGATAAGCATAGGACAGCAGTCAGCACAGCTTGCAACAGCAGCGGCATCTCTTGACAGCTCAAAGAAGGAGCTTGAAAAGAGTAAGGATGATGCACTTGACAAGTCAAACTTAAATGCAGTTTTAACAATTGACTCGCTCTCTCAGCTGCTCGTCGCTCAGAATTTTGATATGCCTGCAGGCTATGTAAATGATTCAAATGGCACGCAGTACATAGTACAGGTGGGAGATGAGATAAAATCAATTGATGATTTAACAAATCTGGTGCTTATGGATATGAAGCTTGATGGAATAGCTCCTATTCATGTCGGTGATGTGGCAGATGTTGAGATGACTGACAACTCGGATGAGACATATGCGATAGTCAACGGTAATCCCGGAATAATGCTCTCCATGGAGAAGCAGACCGGCTACTCTACAGGAGACGTCACAGACCGTCTTTTGGACAAGCTTGATTCGCTGGAAAAGGAAAATGACGGATTACACACCACAGTGCTTATGAACCAGGGCGTATACATCGACATGGTTGTAAAAAGTGTGATGCAGAATATGATAGTGGGAGCAATACTTGCCATTTTCGTATTGCTTTTGTTCTTAAAGGATATAAAGCCAACACTTGTTATTGCAGCATCTATACCGCTATCGGTTATTGTGGCAGTGGTGCTTATGTATTTTACGGATATCACCTTAAATATCATTTCAATGTCGGGACTTGTGCTTGGAATAGGAATGCTGGTGGATAATTCAATCGTAGTAATCGAGAATATCTACAGATTAAGGGGAGAGGGATATTCGGTAAAGAAGGCGGCTGTTGAGGGTGCAAATCAGGTAGCAGGAGCCATTTTTGCATCTACACTTACCACGGTAAGTGTGTACGCGCCAATCATTTTTACTGATGGAATCACGAGACAGCTCTTTGTAGACCTGGCACTTACTGTGGCATTTACTCTTATGGCATCTCTTGTAGTGGCACTTACATTTGTACCGGCAATTGCTTCAGGCATGCTCAAAAAGACGAAGGATATAAAGCATCCATGGTTTGACCGTTTTAAGGACTGGTATGGAAATGTGCTCGGCATATGTCTTAGATTTAAGCCGGTGGTATTTATTGCGGCAGTAGTGCTTTTAGTCGGCAGTGGCGCACTTTGCATGTCAAGGGGAATGACATTTATGGATATGGACATGGAGTCAAATCAGATTTCACTTACCATAGAGGCAAAGGATGACGAAAAGCTTGACTTCAAGCAGCTTACAGAGCTGTCTGATAAGGTCATGGACAAAATATCTGATATAAAGGGCATAGACACAATAGGAGCTACAGCAGGCGGCAGCTCGACCATGAACCTGATGAGCTCAGGAAGCGACAGCGTGAGCATGTATATATTGCTTGATGAGAAGTCGGATGTTTCATCGGATAAGGTAATAGATGAAATTGAAAAACGCACAAAGAATCTGGACTGCAAGGTAACAGCATCTTCACAAGCTATGGATTCATCAGAGTTTTTCGGAAGTGGTCTCTCTGTCAGGATTAAGGGTAATGATATAGACAAGCTGCAGAAGCTTGCAGGTGATGTGGCAGATATCCTTAAGGATACAAAGGGCGTGACAGATATAGATGACGGTCTTGGCGATACAACCAATGAGCTTAAGATAACTGTGGATAAGGAAAAAGCAGCAAAGTATGGCTATACGGTGGCTCAGGTATACCAGCTCGTATCCGGTGAGATATCATCTCAAAAGAGCGCAACAACCATTACGACCGACATAAAGGACTATGAGGTATACTTACAATCTGCAGAGCAGTCTGATGTGACTGTGGACGACATCAAAAACCTTACATTTACCTATAAGGATAATGATGGCAGTGAAAAGGAGATTCCGCTCAGTGATATCTGCACTATTTCGCAGGAACAGACACTGAGTACCATTCATCGAGATGCTCAGACAAGATATATTACAGTATCAGGTGCGGTTGATGAAAACCATAATGTAACATTACTAAGCGATAAAATTAAATCAAAAATTAATAAACTTAGTATTCCTGATGGCTATTCAATAGATATGGAGGGCGAGGATGAGACAATAAATGAGTCAATGAGTCAGCTTGGACTTATGCTTGTGCTTGCAGTGATATTTATCTATCTTATCATGGTGGCGCAGTTCCAGTCATTGCTTTCACCGTTTATTATCATGTTCTGTATACCTCTTGCGTTTACAGGAGGCTTTATAGCTCTTTTCATCACGGGAAATGAGCTTGGAATCATATCAATGCTTGGCTTTATCATGCTGGCAGGTCTCATTGTAAATAATGGAATCGTGCTCATTGATTACATCAATCAGGCCAGGAGAGAGGGCATGAGCAAGCATGAGGCAATCATAGACGCAGGCCGTACAAGGCTTCGTCCAATACTGATGACAGCGATGACCACCATACTCGCAATGTTTACATCGGCGATAGGTATCGGAGATGGCTCAGATATGATAAAGCCGATGGCAATCGCAATAATAGGAGGTCTCGTATACGGAACCATCCTTACGCTTATAGTAATTCCATGTATCTATGATGCGTTCAACAGAGAGAAGAGCATGGTAGAGGAAGAGCTGTAGCAAGTAGATAATAATAGCTGACATATAAGGATAGAGCTGTACAATCACAGGATTAACTAAAAAACCGCTCGGAACGCAAAAAAAGTTCCGGGTGGTTTTTTATAATAAAAAGTAGTTTTATCTGCTTATTTTTTATGGCTATTGCATATTGCACAAAAAATGATTAATAAATTTAAACAAATAGCTGAAAATGCTTTTGCAACGTTATATACTATTGAAAAGTCAATGCTATAGTAATATAATACAAACAGAAGCCAAGAGAAAAACATAACGGCTTATATTTTTTACAACAATTAATTAACAAATTTAACTAACTATCAAGGAGGAAGCAATCATGAAGTATTTTCTGGACAGTGCAAAAATCGAAGAAATCAAGGAGGCCTACCATACATTTGGTATTGATGGAGTGACAACAAATCCACGCCACATAATGGTAAGCGGAAAGCCTTTCCTTACTGTAATCAGTGAGATGGCAGACTGGGTTAAGGCGGAAGGAATCGAGGGATACGAGAAATTCCCTATTTCCGTTGAAATCAACCCACACCTTGATGATGCAGATGAGATGGTAGCAGAGGCAAGAAAGATTTCAGCTATCTGCAGCAACTTTGTTATCAAGATTCCGTGCACAGAGGCCGGTATTCAGGCAGCAAGAAGACTCGAGGCAGAGGGAATCAGAACAAATGTGACACTCGTATTCTCACCAGCACAGGCTATTCTGCCGGCAAAGAATAATTCGCTTTTTGTTTCACCTTTCATCGGCTGGAAAGAGGCAAATGGAGAGGATTGTAAAGCGTACATTCAGGCTATTTCAGATATCTATGACAATTATGGATATAAGGGAAAGACACAGATTATCTGTGCGGCTATCCGTACACCTAAGCAGATTGTAGACTGTGCGGTTGCAGGAGCAGATATCGTTACAACAGGCCTTGCAGTATACAAGGACAGTATCAAACATGCATATACCAGACAGGGACTTGAGACATTCCAGAATGCATGGGATAATACAGTTACAGAATAGATGAAACAGGGAGGTGTTTGTAGGCAATGAAAATTGGATTTGTAGGACTCGGAATCATGGGGGAGTCCATGAGTGAGAATATAGTGAAGAAGCATGATGATGAGGTATATGTATTTGATTTCGTAAAGGAGAAGGTAGAGCTATTGGAGAGCAAGGGTGCAATCGGCTGCAGCAGTTCGCTTAAGCTGGCAGAAAAATCAGACGTAATTATATCAATGGTTCCAAAGTCAGAGCATTCGATGGCTGTTTATAAGGAGGTTTTACCGGCACTTGATGATACAAAGCTCTGTATTGATATGAGCACGATAGATCCATCTGTTTCTGTGGAGATTTCTGAAATGGTAAAGAAGACGGGCGCAGAGTTTGTGGACGCACCGGTTGTGAAATCGAAGCCTGCTGCTATTGCAGGAAAGCTCGGAATATATGTCGGTGGAGATGAAAAAGCATGTGAGAAGGCTATGCCGATTCTTTCCTATATGGGAGAAAATATCATCAGGATGGGTGGAAACGGAAAAGGTCTGGTCATGAAAATCTGCCATAACGCGCTTGTATCACAGATTCAAAATGGTGTAAATGAGACACTGACACTTGCAAGGGCATATGGAATAGATATAGAAAGCTATACTACAGCTATCTCATATGGCGGTGGACAGAACTTTTATCTGGATTCCAAAAATGTGCCAATCAAAAATGAGGATTACACCACTGCCTTTTCGATTGAAAACATGTACAAGGATGTGAATATCTGCATGAATATGGCAAAGGAGAGTGGATTAAAGCTTCAAGGAGAAAACGCTGCAAAGCAGGTATATGACAAGGCAATGGAACTTGGCTTTGGAAAAGAAGATTTCTGCGCTACTATAAAGGCTGTCAAGGCAATGCAAAGATAAGTGGGGGAAATATGTTAAAACATTTGAATGAAAAAAATTCTGTGACTATATACAGTGTCACTGATCCATGTTTTGAAACCTACGGAAGGGTGATTTCAAATATCAATTGCAACGAACTTATCTCATTTATGGAACAAAATACTGTAATTCCTGAGAAAGGAAATATATATGTGGCTTCAGTAGAAGAGCTTGAACGTACACATATAGCAGAGTTTTTTAAAAATCGTATATATGGAGAGATGCCTATACAGATAGGCTACTGTAATGGCAGAAACACCACATACAATGGTTTTGAGTACCATAAGGGCAGCGAAATCAATATAGCGGTAACTGACTTTATGCTGGTGCTGGGACATACCTGGGAGATAAAAGACAATACATACCGTATTGAAGATGCAAAGGTATTTTTTGTGGAAAAGGGTACAGCAATAGAGATGTACCAGACGACACTTCATCTATCACCATGCAGGGTGTCAGATATTGGATTTAAGGATGTTGTGATTCTTCCAAGGGGAACCAATACACCACTCAATAATGGAGGGACAGATGAAGCTGCTATAGGAGAAGAGAGACTGCTTTTGCAAAGAAATAAGTGGGTAATAGCA
>ENA-ORNR01003297-ORNR01003297.1-human-gut-metagenome-genome-assembly--contig:-NODE-3297-length-12209-cov-3.307224_pt1 | contig 12209 bp, 10 predicted proteins | sample MGYA00242114_ERZ509020 | MGnify/ENA primary metagenome ERZ509020 (study PRJEB26280, sample SAMEA2338758) | human gut metagenome | biome: human gut; feature: human-associated habitat; material: faeces...
CGAAGGCGCTAGATCCTAAGTCTAGTGCGTCTGCCAGTTCCGCCACGCCCGCATTGAAATGGTGACCCGCAGGCGACTCGAACGCCTGACCCTCTGATTAAAAGTCAGATGCTCTACCAACTGAGCTACAGGCACGTATGCACTGTGGTGTTCACAGCTTTACTATTATAGCAGGCAAAATGAAAATTGTCAATACGCTTTGTAAAACAAATTAGCCGGAAATCCGGCAAAATCCGAACGCGTTTGCCCGCCGCCCTCTTGCCAAATGCACAGCGGCGCGTTATAATAATACTTTAGTAAAAGATAAAACCGTAAAGGGGACAGGAAATATGGAAACTTTGGGCAGTCTGCGCCGCACAAACTATTGCGGCGAAGTCACGCTTGCCATGGCCGGTCAGGAAATGACCGTCTGCGGCTCCATCGCCCGCGCCCGCGACAAGGGCGGCATCATCTTTGCCGACCTGCGCGATACCACCGGCATTTTGCAGCTGGTGTTCGATGAGGATACGCCGAAGGACGTTTTCGCCAAGGCCGAGAGCCTGAAAAGCGAGTACGTTGTTATCTGCCGCGGCAAGCTGCGTGAGCGCGCCGCCAAGACCGATAAGATCGCAACCGGCGACGTAGAGCTCTACGTCAGCGAGCTGCGCATCCTGAGCGAGGCCCAGACCACGCCGTTTGAGCTGCGCGACGAGATCAACGTCAACGACGACCTGCGCCTGCGCTACCGCTATCTGGACCTGCGCCGTCCGTCTATGCATGAGCCCATCGTGCTGCGCAGCAAGATCATGCAGATCATCCGCAACTATTTCTGCGAGAACCATTTCACCGAGATCGAGACGCCCACCCTCATCAAGTCCACGCCCGAGGGCGCGCGCGATTATCTCGTTCCCAGCCGTGTGCAGCCGGGCCACTTCTACGCGCTGCCCCAGAGCCCGCAGCTCTACAAGCAGATTTTGATGCTGTCCGGCTTTGACCGCTACTTCCAGCTGGCCCACTGTTACCGCGACGAGGATCTGCGCGCAGACCGCCAGCCCGAGTTCACCCAGGTGGACGAGGAGATGAGCTTTGTCTCCGAGGACGACATCATGACCATCAACGAGGGTCTGATCAAGCGCCTGTGGAAAGAGATGCTGAACATCGACGTGCAGACCCCCTTCGTCCGCATGCCCTGGGACGAGGCCATGGGCCGCTTCGGCTCCGATAAGCCGGATACCCGCTTCGGCCTGGAGATCCAGGACGTGACCGAGGTGTTCAAGGGCACCGAGTTCAAGCCCTTTGCCGCTGTGCTGGAAGCTGGCGGTACCATCCGCGCCATCAACGCCAAGGGCCTTGCCGACAAGCTGTCCCGCAACAATATTGTAAGGAAAACACTCCCCCCTTCGATATATTCGGTTACCTCCTTAAAAAATTCCGATTTCACAAATCGTTTGTTTTTCTGTGCTGTAATCTCTCCTATCCGTTCTACGATCTCCCGTTGCAATGCCTCTGTTCGTTTTTCTATTTCCGTAGAAGTTTCCCGATTATTTTCTTCCTCGATTTCGATGTGTTGTTTATTCGGGATAATTTTCCTTCTAAAAAAATAAAACAGAAAAATACTCACTAAAACGACAACAACAGCTGTACAAACTATACTTAATACGGTTCGGTCATGTATTCTTCGGGAATATTCCACATTCATATTGTTTATCAACTCACCGTAAAATGCCGAATTGACTTTTGCCGGTTTTACCATTCCAGCGATAGAATCACACAGCGAATGATATAACTCGAAATATACACTATCGCCAGTCATAGCATACAAGCTCTCATAGGCCGAAGTCTTCGTATAGATATAGTCACTACGAGCAGCCTCTTTCGTGTAATAAATAGCAGAGTCAATATTTCCTTCTCCACAAAAGATACTACCTCTTACCAAACAACTTTTATAGAATAATACTGAATCACGACAAAGAGGTCTGATTTCAGAATTATATTTCATTGCGGAAGTATAATCTCCCGATATCAGAAAATAATAAGAAAGTGCATTTTTAGTTTTATAAAGTTCTTCCTCACTCTCAATTTGGGGAATCAACTCGATTGTTTTTAAAAGAGTTGTATCAATACCTCCCTCCTTATCTACATAGTAACATTTCCATAAACCACGATAAGACTCAGAAAGCTGGCTTTTATCCGAAAGCATGGAATTGAATGTAATAGCCTTTCGGAACATTTTTTCGGCCTCCTCATTTATATTGCTTTTAAAAAGCAACAAAGCAATCCGATTATAATAAGCCCCCAAAGCATCAAAGTCTGATATTCGACTGGAATCCAAGCTGCTAATTGCAGACAAATAATAAACGGCCGCCGAATCGAACATATTTTTATCCTCGAAAGCTACCCCCTTCTCAAAATAAGTCGAAGCCTTATCCGCCTCTACTACTCTGCCTGCACAAGAAAACAACAGAATAAAAAGGGGAAATACCGATATGTAATGAATTAGCCTCAACATCTTTTAAGAACCATAAATTACCCTTCTTGCAAATTTAGAGAAAATATCCAACCTTACAAACAGTGATACCCGTCTCAACCTTAATAAAATCACAAAAACACAGGGCTCCCGTTTCCGGGAGCCCTAAATATATCATTTTATAGAGAAGACAAACCGACTATTCGGCCACTCTCTCCAACCATTTAAGCATACCTAACATTACACCCATCGATATCAAACATACAGCAAAGAACACTGCCCAGCATTGCCAAATGGGCCAAGCGTTGTACATAAGGGGACCAATCCACAACAACAAATTGCCCAATGCAGTCGCTCCTAACCACAAACCCTGACAAAGTCCCAACAAATGTTTGGGAGCTACTTTGGATACAAACGACAAACCGAGAGGCGAGATGAACAACTCGGCTACCGTCAAGAAGAAGTAAGTTACGATAAGTACCCACCAATGTGCTTTCTGAGACATTTGCTCAGCGACCGGGAGAAGTTTGAAATCGTCGGCAGAAGGATAACCTTTTAATGCTGAATAGATCACCAAGAATAAGAATGCCAATCCGGCGATAAACATACCAATAGCAATCTTACGGGGTGTCGATATTTCTTTTCCCCGACGGCTCAACCAAGCGAACAAAGCCATAACAATAGGGGTAAGCGTAATAACGAAGAAAGGATTGATTGCCTGCCAAATCTCCGGAGCGACTGCGCTCGAATCTACAAAGTCGCGTGCAAAGAAAGAAAGAGACATACCATTTTGGTGGAACGAGAACCAAAAGAAAATAACGATACCCAAAACGGCGAACAAGGCAGCCATACGTTGTTTGATTTCTTTGGCCATTGCCCGTTTCTCCTCGGCGGTATACGATTGAGACTCCACTTTGGTCTTTTTGCCCGGAGTAGGAAAACGTCTCTGGTAAGCGACAAAAATTATCAAAGAGATAACCATAGCGACAACCGATGCTATAAACGAGTAGTGAATACCCTCGTTAAAAATTTGAAGATAGTTTTGACAAGCACTCGTCAGTTCCGCCACGTTACCGCCGGCTGCCGTCATAAGGGCATTAAGGTTATCCAATGCAGCCTGACTCATTTGGGCTCCATTGTTAATGAACTCGTGGCAAAGTGCCGGAAGTTGGGCATTATAGGCCATTCCATTCGCTCCCAACCACCATTCTCGCAAAAGGGGCGCAATAAAAGGAGCAATCAAACCACCCACATTAATAAATACATAAAAAATTTGGAATCCGCTATCCCGTTTGCTTTTCGCAATCTTCAAAGCCTCAGGACCTTGTTTTGCAGCCTCTGCCTCAAAATCGTCATACAACTGCCCCACAATAGCTTGCAAATTTCCCTTAAACAAACCATTGCCAAAAGCTATCATAAACAATGCAAAACAGGTAAGCGGAAGCAACCAAGCTATATTCGTACTCGTTGCTAAAATCGGAATAGACAACAGCACATAACCTGTCGCCATGATTATCAATCCGGTTCGAATCGTTCCTTTGTAATTCTGGGTACGGTCGGCGATAGCACCTCCCACCAAAGCCAACAAATAAATACCCGCATAAAAGAATGAATATATAGTACCCGATGTCTCCTCGCTTAGTCCGAATTTAGAACAAAGAAACAATACCAATACAGCATTCATAATGTAGTAGCCGAAACGCTCGCCCATATTCGCGAGAGCTGCCGCTATCAACCCCTTAGGATGTCCTTTAAACATAATAACAGATTTTAAGTATTAAATGAATTAATTGTTTTTCACTTTAAAAGCCAGAGCATACATGCGCATTTGTTTAACCATAGCCACAAGCCCGTTCGAGCGAGTCGGCGATAAATGCTCGTTCAACCCTATCCTGTCGATAAAATAAAGATGAGCATTCAAGATCTCATCGGGTGTATGGCCGGATAAAACCCGCACCAACAACGAAACTATCCCCTTCACGATAATCGCATCGCTCTCCGCTTCAAAATAAACGGAACCCTCTCTATAATCGGCCTGCAACCATACCCGGCTCTGGCAACCTTCGATTAAATTTTCGGGAGTCTTATATTTCTCGTCCAAAGGAGGAAGGGCATTGCCCAAATCGATCAGCAACGCATATTTGTCCATCCAATCGTCGAATACCGAAAACTCCTCTATAATCTCGTCTTGTATTTCGTCGATACTTTTCATATTATTCATTTTTCAATCATTCTTCATAAAGAACCGTCAACACGGTCTGGCCTACGGCTTTCAACGTCGACCGATCTATATTTCTCATTGTATCGTCCACCGTATGCCAATAAGGAGGAAAACCCGTCTCTGTATCTCGATGACATGGAATAATATCGATACTGGGTATTCCATAACGGTTTACATACAAATGGTCATCGGTAACATATCCGCCGTCCTCCTCGATAAAATAGTTTCCGTACCCCAATCGCTTCGCCGTATCCCATACTTGCGCCACAATTCCGGAAGCATAATACTTCGAAAATAACTCTCGTCGAAATTGTGCCCCGGCTCCGCCCACCATATCGAGTAAGATCCCGAATCGGGCCCGATATCCCGGCTTATGAGGCCGACGTGTCCAATACTGTGTACCCAATGCCCATGTGTTTTCGTCGCTCGACTCGCTCCAATAGGGAACACCGTAATCCTCGGCATCGAAAAAGGCTATATCGACACCCGTGTCGGGCTGTCTCTTCCCTATCTGACGAGCTATTTCAAGCAATACGCCCACTCCGCTCGCACCGTCGTCGGCTCCGGCGATAGGCTGACGATGTTTACTCTTATCCGGGTCGTTATCGGCGTATGGACGAGAATCCCAATGAGCGAACAATAAAATGCGATTTTTCTTTTCAGGAGAAAACGAACCTATGATATTCCGTATAGAAAGCTCTGTCCCGTCATAAGCCGTAACCGTTCCTTGCTGCACTTCTACGACAGCGCCATGCCGAGCCAGCTCGGAAGATAAATAATCGGCCGTTGCCAAATGTGCCGGAGTGTTGGGCACTCTGAAACCGAACTGCACTTGATGTTCGATATAAGCATAAGCACTATCCGAATCAAAAGAAGGAACCTCTATCGACACGCTATCCGTATCCTTTTCCTCGCTATTTTTCACCGACTTTGCAGAACAAGCGACCAACCCGACAATTAAAATTAAATACCCGGCCTTACGGTTTACTGTTTTCATCATGCTCAAAAATAAACATTCTGATAAAAACTCGCAAATATCCCGGCTATTTTGTACAAAAAGATAAATCCACTGACTGCTCGCCGACAGAAAACACGACATCTGCCCCTTCGATCATTGGCAAATTATCCGAGACATGTCCCACCGGAAAATCGAAACATACTGGATAATCATACTCATCGACCATTTTACGAATCAACTCACACAATGTACCACCCAAACCTTCGTTCTCGGTATACTCGGTAAACCTACCCACGATCAATCCCGACAACGAAGCCAAACGACCGGACAGTTTCAAGTTATAAAGCATGCGCTCTATTTTGTAAGGAGGCTCGGCTATATCTTCTATAAACAAAACCGTTCCGGGCAAAAATATATCATACGGAGTAGAAATCAATCCGCACAAAACCGCCATATTTCCACCCACCAACATTCCCCGACCCTCTCCACAACGGTTCAACGGGTGCGGATTTTCCTTGTATTCGGGAATTTCTCCGAATAAAATTTGCCGTAAATAGTGCGTACAACGATTATCCGCCGGCTCGGTAGTCAAATGCTTGCACATGGGAGCATGCAACGACATCACCCCACGACTCACACAGAGAGCATGCAAAGCCGATATGTCGCTAAATCCGATAATCCATTTCGGATTCCGAGCAATATCATCGGTCAATCCGTCCAACAAATGAACAGCCCCATATCCGCCACGGCTGCACAAGACAGCCTTCACAGCAGGATCGTACAACGCATGGCGGAAATCGTTCATTCGTTCATCTATCGTCCCCGAATAAACGCCCGAATGATCCAGACAGTGAGAAGAAACAGTCACACCGAGCGACCAACTTTCCAAAACGCCGGTCGCCCCTTTCACATAATCGGGATTGATAATACTCGCAGGCGAAACAATGGATACGCTATCGCCGGGACATAAAAATTGAGGTCTGTACATCATCAAAAATCCAATATTTTAAATAGTTTCTTATCCGACTCCTGTACATAATGTTGATAATGCCACCATTCATTAGGAAGCGGATAAAGCTCTTGTTCTCGCATGACTGCATACAAAAATCGTCGATTGTGATAAGCCGCCTCGCTTATCCTACCTGTCTTCAATAAATAATCGTCGTCGACCGTATGCGCTTCTTCTCCAAAAAAATCATACGGACTGCCCATATCCAATGCGACGCCATCGCTACCGAGTATCGATAAATCGACAGCCATGCCGTAATTATGGAAGCCTCCCTCATTGTAAGGATTAGCCACATACTGCTCTTGCGGTGTACCTCGCACTCGCTCGAACATTCTGCGCTGTATGCTTAACGGACGGGCGGCATCGTAAATCACCAACCTATATCCCAGCTTTAACTCTTGTAACCGGGCATGTACCTGGGCCAGCCGTGAAATCATATGAGGCAATAGATAGGCTTTTCTCAAATCGGGATATAAAATTTCACCCATAAAATTATCAGCCGTAGCGTATTTCAAATCTACGACCACATCGGGAATGGCAGTTTGAATATCGACCAACCCCGCCTGCTCGAAATATTCCTCATAGTTGATCACCATACGGCTGTAAATCCATTATTGGGTAATAAAATCTCATTATTGTTTTCTCCGTGCCTAAACGAGTATCTGTTATGGCCATACGACTCTATCCGATAATTATCGGTAAAACTTACTAAATGAAGCTCTTCCTTAGAGGAAGGTAAAGAAATAGACACATCGGCATGGCGTGTGAGCTCGGGCACTTTAAAGTAGAATTCCCGTCGTAATGTAGGATAAGAACATTTTATCTTAGCATCGAAATATACATACTCTCCATCGATACATAATACTTTGTCGGGAATATCAGAGGTAAGTTTGATACCTATTGTTGCCGAATTTTCCAACTTCACGAGCTCCACTTCTATGTCTCTTACGCAAATTGGAACATTTCCCAAATAAAATTCTACCGAATAGTTCAATAAAGAAACTGCATTTTCAACATTCAACGACTCAATAAAAGAAAGACACGACAATTCTTCTCTCAAAAAGAAAACCTCGCCTTGCTCTTTCTGGAAGAAAGGATTCTCATTAAAAGCAAAAAAGCATGAAAATTTGGTCAACTTATTTTCCGTTCCTTTCTTCAAATATTTCTTATAACGCAAAGATTGTGATATACAAAATCTAGCATCTTTACATCTCATATACCGTCCAGCTTCATCGTAGAGTTCGTCTTTTCGATTAGGAATAATTTGAATATCATATACCATATCGTCTCTGTATGACGGGTTCTTTAAGATGGACGAAAATACCCCCTGCATATTCTTCGCTAAAAGACTACCTAACAATCGCTCGCTACAATTATTCACGACATCAATCACTTCTTTGGAATCATACTTCTGAATAATATCCAATTCAGCGCCCAACGATTTAACAATACTATCATCGACCTCATTTCGAAACTCTTCCTTCACTCGTTGTTGCTGACGATCCAAAAGAGGTTTTATCTCTTCGACTATACTCTGGGCAGAGGTTCTTTTCGTAAGTAACTGATAGGTTAACGTAAACAAGAAAAATGCAATAGTCGTACTTATAATCGACGTTAACAAATCGTACAAAAATCCCTCCTGCATTTTCCATGCCTCACAAATAAAACCTATTACGGCGGCGGCCAATGCGACAGCAATGATAAAAAGGGCATACCAATAACGCTCCATCACATTCCGGAATTTACTTTCTCCCTTATCCTCCATATATAAAAACTTCTAAATAATTAAAATCAAGACTCTACTATTCACAAAAATAGCAATCTTTCAATAGTATTTAAAATATCTGTCCCGAAATCTGTGAGACTTCGGGACAAATGACAAAAGCTATAAACAGTTTTATTTTTCTCGCATGAAAATATTGATGGGTGTACCGCTGAAATTCCAATTCTCCCGTATCTTGTTTTCGAGATACCGTTTGTACGGGTCTTTCACCCATTGCGGCAAATTACAAAAGAACACGAACGTGGGGACGTAAGTCTCCCGCAACATGGTCACATATTTTATTTTTACATACTTGCCTTTATGTGCAGGAGGCGGATAATTTTCTATCGCACTCAGCAACACTTCGTTTAATTTCGAAGTGGGTATCTTGGTATGCCGGTTCTTATAAACCTGCACGGCGTTCTCCAAAACTTTATAGATACGTTGCTTAGTCAACGCCGAAGCATAGACAATGGGAAAATCGACAAAAGGAGCGAGACGTGCCCGTATGGCATTTTCGAAAGTTTGAATAGCCTTGTTCGATTTATCTTCGACCAAATCCCACTTGTTGACACAAACCACCAAGCCTTTTTTATTTTTCTGTATCAACGAAAAGATATTCAAATCCTGTCCTTCGATACCTCTTGTAGCATCGATCATCAAAATACAAACATCAGAGGCTTCGATAGCTCGTATGGAGCGAATCACCGAATAATATTCGAGGTCTTCGGTAACCTTCCCTTTCTTACGAATGCCGGCCGTATCTACCAAATAAAAATTGAATCCGAATTTATCGTATCGGGTATAAATCGAATCGCGAGTCGTACCGGCAATATCGGTAACAATATACCGGTCTTCGCCAATAAACGCATTGATGATAGAAGACTTTCCGGCATTAGGGCGTCCCACCACCGCAAAACGAGGAATATTTTCCTCTATCTCGGGTTCCGATTTTTTGGTAAAACGTTTCAATATCTCGTCCAACAAATCGCCCGTTCCCGAACCGCTGGCTGCCGACACACAAAAAGGATCGCCCAGCCCGAACGAATAAAATTCGGCAGCGTTATACTGCCACTCGTTCGAATCGGCTTTATTCGCTACCAAAATCACCGGTTTATCCGAACGGCGCAATATAGCTGCCACATGGTCGTCGAGGTCTACCGCGCCGGTTTTCACATCGACCATGAACAAAATAACATCGGCTTCCTCAATGGCCAAAGCCACTTGTTTGTTAATCTCTTCCTCAAAAATATCTTCCGAGTTAACAACCCAACCTCCGGTATCGATAACAGAGAATTCCTGACCGCACCACTCGACCTTACCGTATTGTCGATCCCGTGTCGTACCGGCTTCTTCGTTGACAATCGCCTTACGAGTTTGAGTCAGACGATTGAAAAGAGTCGATTTTCCCACATTCGGGCGTCCTACTATCGCTACTATATTTCCCATAATTCCACTTTCTTTTTACGGCTCTCACAGCCTTTATTTCTTAATCTTTTATTCAGGTATATACCCGAAACCTTTCAATTTATTTTCCCGACTACGCCAATCTTTCTCCACTTTTACATACAGTTCGAGAAAAACTTTTTTGTCAAAAAACACTTCGATATCTTTCCGGGCCAAAGTCCCTACCTTCTTCAAAGCCGAACCGCCTTTCCCGATAACGATTCCTTTCTGAGAATCTCGCTCCACATAGATAACAGCCATAATATGAATACGATTCTCTTCTTCATGGAATTGTTCTACCGCCACCTCACAAGCATACGGAATCTCTTTATCGTACGTCTGCAATATTTTCTCGCGGATAATTTCCGTTACGAAGAAACGAGCCGGCTTATCGGTCAAAGCATCTTTCTCGAAAAACGGAGGTGACGGAGGTAGTAATTCCTGAATACGCTTCAACAAATAGTCGAGGTTAAATTTATATTGTGCCGAAACCGGTATAATCTCGGCATTCGGCAACAACTGTTTCCACTCCTCTACCAACGTTTCAAGAACGCTCTGTTCTTTCAGCAAATCGACCTTGTTGATAACTACCAATACAGGAACTGTCTCCCGAGCCACCTTGTCGAGGAACGATTGGTTTTTCGCAGGAGCTTCCACCACATCGGTCACATAAAGCAAAATATCGGCATCGAGTAATGCCGACTGAGAAAAATTCAGCATCGACTCCTGCAACTTATAATTAGGGACAAGGACTCCCGGAGTATCGGAATAGACGATTTGCATATCCTCGGTATTCACTATTCCCATAATTCTATGACGAGTCGTCTGTGCTTTCGACGTAATAATCGAAATTCGTTCTCCGACCAGTGAATTCATCAACGTAGACTTACCTACATTGGGATTCCCGACAATATTTACAAATCCGGCCTTATGCATAATTCTGTTTTATTCGGTTACAAGTCAATAACTTCTGAATACAAAAGTAGTGAAAATATTCTACCCGACGAAACAACCTATAATCGCTTTTGTTCGAAAACAAGAAAAGACGCATCTCTTTCGCCAAAAGATGCGTCTTTCTTATATCTCGACAAATTTATTTTGCGTCGTATCCCCAAATGAGATAAAGAGCTCCCCATGTAAATCCTGCTCCAAAAGCCGTGAGGACAAGTTTATCTCCTTTTTTGAATTTATGCTCAAATTCGGCCATACACAAGGGGATAGACGATGCACTCGTATTCCCGTACTTTTGAATATTGACCAATAATTTTTCTTCCGGCAGCTTTATACGATCGGCAATAGCCTCTATAATACGCAAATTTGCTTGATGAGGAATAAAATAATCGATCGTATCTACGGACAAACCATTACGAGCCATCACGCTTTCCGAAGAAGTGAGCATATCGGTTACCGCATGCTTATATACAGCCCGACCTTCCTGATAAACAAAATGTTCATCATGATCTACCGTCTCGTGCGAAGCCGGATGAACAGCACCACCGGCTTTCATCAACAAATGAGGCAGTCCCATACCATCGGTATGCAACACGGCATCCTTCACTCCGACTTCCTCGTCGGTAGGTTCTAACATAACGCAAGCCGCAGCATCACCGAACAGTGGACAAGTAGAACGGTCCTTATAGTTAACCATCGACGACATCTTTTCTGCCGCCAAAACAACCACATGCTTATACAGTCCGCTCTTTATATAGGCAGTTCCTGCTTGCAAAGCAACGATAAACCCTGCACAAGCGGCTTGTATATCATACCCATAAGCTGTTTTTATTCCCAATTTTTCCAATACGATCGATGCCGTAGAAGGGAAACGATAATCGGGATTCGACGTAGCACAAATGAGTAAATCTACTTCACTGGGCTTTACTCCTGTTTTTTTCAACAATTCGGCTACTGCTTTTACACCCAAATCGGAAGATCCCGTTTCTTCTCCTTTTAAAATTCTACGTTCTTTAATACCTACACGAGTAGTAATCCACTCGTCGTTGGTATCGACCATATGCGACAACTCGTCGTTTGTCAAAACATAATCGGGAACATACGAGGCAATTCCCGTTATTTTTGCATTCTGCATAATAATAAAATCGGCTTAGTGTGTGAAAAAATGCCCTAAATCGCTTTAGGGCCATACATACTTATCGATAAGAGCTTAAACAGCAGCTTCTTTTTCGATTGCCAATTTTCCTCTGTAATAACCACACTCTCCACATACAGTATGGTATACATGCCAAGCACCACAGTTAGGACAAACTGCCAAAGTTGGAGCCACAGCTTTATCATGAGTTCTTCTTTTGGCTGTTCTCGTTTTCGATTGTTTTCTTTTAGGATGTGCCATTTTTCTATTACTTTAATTAT
>ENA-ORNR01003298-ORNR01003298.1-human-gut-metagenome-genome-assembly--contig:-NODE-3298-length-12206-cov-6.127068_pt1 | contig 12206 bp, 6 predicted proteins | sample MGYA00242114_ERZ509020 | MGnify/ENA primary metagenome ERZ509020 (study PRJEB26280, sample SAMEA2338758) | human gut metagenome | biome: human gut; feature: human-associated habitat; material: faeces...
CTGGAGTGCGCTGCTCGAAATGCAGGACAGGCTGTTCCGGCAGCAGATGCAGTTGGATGCAAACCTGAAAACGCTCCTAACGAGAGAGGACGCACAGGAGACCTTGACCGAGATGCAGATGAGTGCAGAGGAATTTTCGAGACAGGCTGGGAGCCTGAACGAGAAGTATTCTTCCGGCTGCAAGGCGCTGACCGAGACTACGAAGAACGCCCTGACTACGATTCTGGACGATACGAGGAAACAGCTTTCGGAGACAGTGCGGGAGACGAAAAAGAAAATCCGGACGTGCGCATGGATCTCAATTACGGCGGTGATCTGCTGCGCGGCGCTGTGCGCCTTGGCCGTGCTGTGGAGCAGATGACGGATGATGCGCCGCAGCACGACACAGCGACTATGCCGCTGCATATTGACAGCAAGCGCCGCAAGAAGCTCCGGCAAAAGAAAACCGCCCTCGGTCACGCCGAGGACGATCACGAAGAAATGCGAATGGACACGATGTAGACGTTGGGGGTGGCGAAGAAGAACTGCATGATTCCAATTCCCGCTGGGAATACTTACAAAAAAGGAGGTGGACAGCATCAGCACGCAGAGAAAGCCGTCGCCGGAGCAGGCAAAAAAGGAGCTTGCCGAACAGCTCTGGCTGAGCTACTACAATCAGGTTCTGTTTGAAGCCGGACTGATTACGGAGACGGAACGCAACCGCATGAAAAACAAAATCAGCGCATTGGCGCCGTCCGCCTCCAATGGAGTTGACAGGAGCGTCCTGACGTGATGCTCCTGTCAGAAACTCACACTTGCTTGTTTCACACAGGTGTGATATGGTAGAAAAAACATGATAAAACGAAAAACGAAGGAGCGCACCAAATGGACATACATACGATCAGAATGGAGCTAAGAACAAAGTCCATTTACGATTTGCCGCTGCGCGTGACCTACTATGCGCGTGTGTCGTCTGAGAGTGACGAGCAGCTGAACTCACTGGGCAATCAGGTTTCCTACTATGAGGATCTGATCCGAAGGAATCTCCCGTGGACATTCGTGCCGGGGTACATTGACGAGGGCTTGTCCGGTATCTCCACGAAAAAGCGCGAAAACTTCAACCGCATGATCGAAGACGCCGCCGAAGGTCAATTCGATCTAATTATCACCAAAGAAATCTCCCGCTTTGCCCGAAACACGCTTGATTCCATTCGGTACACGCGCCAGCTTTTGAGCTACGGTGTCGGTGTATTCTTCCAGAACGACAACATCAACACGTTCGATGAGGATGCCGAACTGCGCCTGTCCATCATGTCATCTATCGCGCAGGATGAACTGCGCAAGCTGTCCTCGCGTGTGAAATTCGGTCACCAGCAAGCCATCAAGTCGAGCGTCGTACTCGGCAACAGCCGCATTTTCGGCTACACAAAAGCGGACGGGAAGCTGGTCATTGACGAAACGGAAGCGCCGATGGTGCGGGAACTGTTTGAACTCTACGCAACCGGCGAATACTCGATGAAGCAGTTAGAGACACTGTTCTGGGACAAGGGCTATCGCAACCACAACGGCAAAAAAATCGCGCACACCACCATGTCCAACCTGATTTCCAACCCCAAATACAAGGGCTACTACGTCGGCAACAAGGTCAAGGTCGTGGACATGTTCACGAAGAAGCAGAAATTCCTCCCGCCGGAGGAATGGGTCATGTTCAAGGACGAAACAGGCGAGATCGTACCGGCGATCGTGTCTGAGGAGATCTGGGATGCGGCGAACGCCGTGCTGAAAAAGCGCAGCGAGGACGTGAAGGCTCGGCAGGGCGTCTGCAACCACGCCAATCTCCTGACAGGAAAGCTGTGGTGTACGGAGTGCGGGCAGCCCTACTACCGCCGCGAATCCGAGGACAAGAGCGGGAGAAAGAACAGTAAATGGCTCTGTTCCGGCAAGATCAAAAACGGCGCGGATTCCTGCAGATCCTTTGCCATCTACGAAAGCGAGATCAAGCCGCTGCTGTTCGAGGTGTTCCGTGACACGGCGGCAGACGCCGATGCGATGGTGGAAGAATATATCCGTATGTACAATGAGCTGACGCAGCACGGCTCGCTCCGGAAAAAGATCGAACAGCAGAATAACATCATCGATCAGGCAAATCGGAAGAAGAATAAGCTCCTGCAGCTTGCCGCAGACGACAGTATTACGAACGCGGATTTCAAGAAGATGACTGCTGACTGCAATCGTGAAATAGAAGAAGCCGAAAAGGAAATCACAGAACTGGAGCAGACAGCCGCCGATGGAGACGCCTTCAAGCAGAAGATCGATGAGATCCGCAGAGTCCTGACGAATGCCCAGCGTGACGCGGCGCAGGGAATCATCACGAAGGAGTTCATCGACAAGTATATCAGCAAGATCTTCGTGACACCGAAAGACGACACGACTATGCTGCTTCAGGTCAAGATCTTCACGGGGGAAACGACGGAAAAGTACCTCCGGAAACTCGAAAGCCGCACGGGTCACATCACCCGCGATTTGACTGAACAAGCAGAAAAGCCAGACGCTGCAAGGGTTTCCAGCCCTGACGATTCTATGGGTCACACGTTCAAGAAAATGATCGAGTCCTACGAGCGCAACATGAAGTAAGTCTTTTTCTCCGGAACACCGGAGGCGAAGACGGGGGCCGCTGCAAAAGCAGCGGCTCCTTTTCTGTGAAAAGGGGATTGAAAAGATTTCCTGAGTATGGTATGGTGGATATGGGAAAATATAGCCGTTTTTTGGAGCGGCAGAAAAGAAAGAGGGATATTGATGAAGAACCGTTTTACCAGTCTGACTGCGCTGCTGTGTGCGGCGGCGATCCTGCTGTGCAGTCTGCCCATGCAGGCGCTGGCGGCGGAATTCCAGCCGCAGACGACCTATGAAGACTCCCTGCTGGACGAACGGCCCGTTCAGGACGAGTCTGCTGTCCCAGAAGAGCCAGAGCCCTCAGAAGAACCTGAACGCCCAGAGCAGCCGGAAGCGGATGCGGATGCCTCCGCAGAGCCGGAAGCCGCTCCGGAGGCGCCCGCCGTCTCCGTCCTTTCCACCGGCAACAAATCCGGCGATTTTACATACAGCGTTCTGTCCGACAATACCGCGCAGATTACGGGGTATTCGGGAACGGCGGCAAATCTGATTGTTCCGGATAAACTGGACGGGTATACGGTAACAAGAATTGGCGATTCCGCGTTTCGAGGCAATTCCGCACTAACTGCTGTGAAACTGCCGGATTCTGTAACGCGCATAGACAGCTATGCATTTGCAGACTGCACAAATCTGTCGTCGGTCAATTTCCCCATGAGCTTGAATTATATAAGCCAGGGCGTTTTTAAAAACTGCAACAAGATCACATCCTTTGTGATTCCAGAAGGTATTACGAAAGTCCCGGAGAATATGTTCTGGAAGATGGAAGGATTGCGCTCTGTGAGCCTGCCGTCTACCCTTACACAAATCGGGAGCTGCGCATTTTATCAATGCACGGGGCTGACCTCTGTTATCCTGCCGAACGGGCTGGCTAGGATCGGCGGAAGCGCTTTTGGCGGATGCACCGAGCTGCGGCAGGTTGCATTCCTCGGCACAAGGTGTTCGTTCGGCGGGGATGTGTTCAAGAATTCGGCAAATGTCCTGTTCTACTGCCCGATGGTATCGGAGGAAGCACTGTACGCCATTGAAAACGAGATCCCGATCGTGCCGACCGGCGGCGTACAAGATGATCCGGCGAGCATACTGGATTACTCCGGCTGCTCCTACTTTGCGGAGCTTGGTTCTATGGCTGCAAACGGGCTTGTTTCCGTTACGGTGTGCTATGCGGTCAAGGACAGCATGAAAGCGGCTGTCGATAATAAAAGTCTGCGGCTGTATCTGCCCAGGACTGCGGAACTGTATGAAGAGACGCTGAAGCTTGACGGCGTACTCTGCACGGAATATACCTATGACGGGGGAAAAGTGCTGACGGTTCCGGTCGAAAAGGACAGCGGAACGCTTAAATTCTCTCTGCATGTGACCGCACAGGGCAATCTGTTCAGCTATGCCGCGCTGATCCGGACAAAAGATGGTGCGTCCGGAAAAGATATCATCGGCATCCTGAACGACAGCGTAAATGTGCTGACGCTGAACGTACCGGACACGGTCACAACGGATACCATGACGGTAAGCGGTCTTGCGCCTGCGTCCGCAGCCGTGAAGTTGTCAGTGAACGGAAGCGCGCAGCAGATGGTAACCGCCTCAAAGGCAGGTAGCTGGACAGGGACGGTCACACTTCCGTCTCCTGAGGATTACCACAGCTATACCGTTCTGGCCGAATGCCAGTCCGGCGATTCGCTTATGCAGCAAGCCGCTGCCGTCACCTATTATGCAGATGAGCCCTCCGTTACGGACTTCAAGATGTATTACAACGAAGGCGGCAAACTTCGTTCCTGCGATCTGTTGCATACCGGGACGATCCGGCCAAAGGTCTATTTCCTGCCCGGCACAGAGTTCCGCTTTGAACTCAAGATCGACCATCCGGAACAGATCGACACGCTTTATGTTACAAGCACCCGAAGCAATGAAGTCAAATATCTGCAGACGACATACGATGAAGCGCGCGGCCTGTTTACCACGAACGGTTATTTTGATGAAAATGATCACCGCTATGTCCCCGGCACGATCAGCTTCGAGTATACAAAGAAGGTCACACCGGTAACCGTTGACACAAGCTATGATTGGAGCGTTTTTGAGCCCCAGCTCCCTTCCGATAAAAAGGATGCCATCCGTTTCAGTCAATATACAGACTCAGACTGCACCGCACAAATCGATCTGGGCAGTGTTTACAGCGGCCTGAATGATGTTGTTGTCGATGCCACTGTGAGTGTATATGATGAACTGACTGACGGCGACCTTAAAGACTGGCTTGGTGTGTTCAAGGACTTCGATAAGATGGATTCCTATCTCGTCCCAGGCCAGAATGGAGAGGAATTCTATGTAACGATGGATGTGAGTGATCCATATTCCTATGTCATGCTTGTCCGCGACATTGCCGGGTCGAAGTTTGTAAAACTTATTCTGAAAGAGAAGCTTGACGACATACAAAATCTGAATACAACATGGTCGCTGGTGAAAATATCCAGCGCGTTGTCAACGGTAAGCACCATTACAAATGTCCTGTACAAACAGCATTCCATTGAAAAGGATATGGACAAGCTGCGCGAAGAGGTGCTGCAGACATCGTATGGCACATCACAGCAGCGGCAGGAGGCCCTGCGGCAGGTCGATGCTTTGGAGCACGACCAGTCGGCCTTCATGCTGCTTACAACGATCCTTCCGCTCGTCGTTGCGGGCGCACCCATCGCGCTTGGCGCGACAATGAGTGCAGCACCGGCCATTCTGTTCACTGCGATGCTTGGCGTCCTGACCTCCGTTGCACCGATGTTCTGGGAGCTTCGAACAGCACAGATCAAGGGGCAGAAGTTCCGTGTCGACTTCGTTGTTGACCCCAGCGGCTATGTGTATGATCGGGAGACAAACGAACGGCTCGAGGGCGTAAAGACGACGGCGTATTATATTCCGGAGCCCGAAGATGTGACCGAAGCATTTTGGAAGAACACGCCTGCTGCCAATACGTATGGGGAACTTTGGAATGGTGAGGAATACAACCAGAGCAACCCGCTTTATACCAATGCGGACGGAAAATACGCTTGGAACGTTCCATTTGGCTGGTGGCGCGTAAAGTACGAAAAAGAAGGCTATGAAACGGCGTGGAGCGACTGGATGACCGTTCCGCCCGAGCAGACCGAGGTCAACATCGGCCTGACGCCGATTGCGCCGGAATATACGGTCCGTGCACAGACCGTGACAGCGGAGCACGTCTCGGTGCGCGTGACGAGCGACAGCGCGGCGAAGCAGACGGCCCGCTGCGTGCTTGCGGCCTACGATACGGACGGGCGGCTGACGGCCACAGCTGTGCAGACGCTTTCGCCCGGAAGTTCAGTGGTGCTCACGCTTTCCGGACTGCCTGCGGACGGCACGGTCAAGCTGTTTATCCTGAACAGTACGACCGGCGAGCCGCTGCGCAGCAGCTTTGGATTCCGGCCCTGTATGCCGATGCAGACGACCGTCGCGCAGACGACCTCACACGCGTTATAGCCCGCACTCAGCTGGTTCCACAGCGCGAGCGACGGCGCATCCGCCGCGCTCAGATCGCTGACGGCCTGCGCCATCCAGTCATATCCCGGGTAGGCCAGCGGGTAATGTCATCAACTTAAGACCATAGACGGTTTGTTTTACGCAAAAACCGTTGAAATGCAACCGCAGTTGGTAGGGGCGGGGCTCTGCTCCGCCCGGCAGAATGCAGTGAATTCCTTCGAGAATTTGCGGCGAATCCGCAAGCAGTTACCTCTTTGGATGTAGGGGGCAGCTGTGAATTCGCCGAAGATTCCCGTAAAATCGGTACATCCCGCGGGCAGACAGAGTCGTCCGCCCCTACAGAGAGTGCGAAGGGTTGTTGTAGGGGCCGACGACTCTGTCGGCCCATTGAGAAGTTACAAATTCGCCGTAGATTCCCGTAAAAACGGTGCATTCTGCCGGGCCGATGTGGGCATCGGCCTCTACGGCCAAGCGGGTAAGTGCATACGGATTCGCCGAAGATTTTCGATAATTCGGTGTATCCTGCCGGGCGGAGCAGAGCCCCGCCCCTACCAACTGCATTTGTTTTGCCGTTTTTTCGCATAAAACAAATGCACCGGTCTTAAGTTGATGACATTGCCCCGGTGGGGAAGCCTTGGGCGCTCCCGCGCCGGTGCTTTACCGAAAAGAAAAGTTCTTAATGCTGCAGCGTACCACAGAAGCTATGAAACATCGCCATTGTGTTTAGGGTGTATCTGAAAACTCCCAACGCACCCGGACAGCGGGCCTTTTTGCGGTGCGCCGCGTCATTTTTCCTTGAAATACGTCAGTATTCCTGCGAAAAAATGTCTTGCGCAACGCAAAAATCCCTCGCTGCCGGTCACATCATGAATTTTCAGATACACCCTAAGGGAAGCTGTTTTGGGCGCGGTTAAAACAGATCCAGCATGGCGTCCAGATAGATGGCCTCGCGCACGTGCAGCTGATGCTCCGGCTTTGTCAGATAGTAGAGCAGAAATTCCAGAAGTATGGCGCTGCCGAGGCCGCGGCCTTCGAGCTTGAAATTGGTGAAGCCCATGGGCAGATAGACTGTCCGGATGTCCTGCGCGCTGATAAAGCCGAGGTTTTCCATGGCGCGGGAAAACCGGTAGCCGTCCGCTGCGCCGGGAGCGGTGCAGCGGTGCGGAGCGTCCTCGCCGAGCGTTTTCCGGCTGACGGCCTCGTAGCAGGCTTTGCGGTCTTTGCAGCCGAACCAGCAGCATTCGTTGCACAGAAATTCTGTCTTGTCCTTCAGCGACTGCGGCAGTGTGCGCAGCTGTTCAAAGGCCCTGTTCAGCCGGAAATCCGGCACGACGAAGCGGAACGCTTCGCGCTCCAGCTCCTTCCGGAGCTGGGGAAAGCCGGTCAGCACCTTTGTCGTAGAAGAGACAAAGTAGAATCGCGGATAGGCAGTGCGCAGATAGTCCAGCAGCAGGTCGGAATGGACGATCACGCCGTTCTGCGGCCCGCCGGGTTCCGAGAACAGGCGGCAGAGCGCATTGCAGGCTGGATCGGACAGATGGGCCTCCGTCAGAAGGGAATTGCTGAACGTCAGCCGGGCGGAAAGGCCGTATTCCTGCGTCAGCGCCAGAACCGCGCGCGGGTCCTGCTTGCCGCAGCCCACGCGTCCGCCGCCCCAAATGCAGCCCTCCGGCGCGCCATAAATCGAGGCGATCTCGCACCAATCATAAAAATATTCCCGGTGCGCCCGGTAGAGCGGCAGAAAGACGCGGTAAAACTCATAAAATTCAAACAGGCCGGGCAGATGCAGCTGCGCACGTTTCGGTTCGGTCATGTGGTTGTCCTCTGATACGAAGCCCCGGTTTCCAGACGGAAACCGGGGCATTGTGTGTGATGGGGCAGGGGAGATTAGGCCTCTTCCTCTTCCTTCTTTGCGTCTTCGATGATCTTGGCTTGGTTCATCTGCGGGACTTCCTCGTAGCGGACGAACTTGAGCGTGTAGCTGCCGCGGCCCTGGCTCATGGCGCGCAGGTCGATGGAATAGGTGGTCATTTCGCCGATGGGGACTTCCGCCTCAACGATCTGATAGCCGGGATTCTCGGGATCGGGGTTCATGCCCATGACACGGCCGCGGCGCTTGTTGAGGTCGCCGATGACGTCGCCCATGTTGTTGTCGGGGATGAGAACCTTGAGTTCGCCGATCGGCTCGAGCAGGGTCGGGCCGGCGGTGGGCAGACCTTCCTTGTAGGCGATGCCGGCAGCGGTCTGGAACGCCATATCGGAGGAGTCGACGGGATGGTAGGAGCCGAAGTACAGCGTGGACTTCAGGAACACGACCGGATAACCGGCCAGAACGCCCTTGCCGACGCAGTTGCGCAGGCCCTTTTCAACGGACGGGATGAAGTTCTTCGGCACGCAGCCGCCGACCGTCTCATCCGCGAAGATCATCTCTTCGGACTCAGACTGCGGCTCGAAGCGGATGTAAACATCGCCGAACTGGCCGTGACCGCCGGACTGCTTCTTGTGACGGCCGTGGATCTCGACCTTCTTCTTGATCGTCTCGCGGTACGCGATCTTGGCGGGCTTGAGAACAGCCTCGACCTTATACTTGCTCTGGAGCTTTGCCATGAGGACGGACAGCTGCATATCGCCGACGCCCGCAATGATGAGCTCCTTGGTCTCGGGATCGTTGCCGTAGGTGAAGGACTCGTCCTCTTCTTTCAGCTTGACAAGGCCGTTGGCGATCTTGTCTTCGGTGCCCTTGACCTTGGCGTAGACAGCCATCTTGTACATCGGCTCGTCGTAGGTCATGCCCTTGATGCGAACGGTCTTGCCCGGCAGGCCGAGGGTGTCGCCGGTCTTGACGGAGGCAAGCTTCGTGAAGACGCCGATGTCGCCGCAGCAGACCTTGGAGGTCTTGGTGTTGTCCTTGCCCTTCGGGAAGAACATATTGCCGAGCTTTTCAGAATCGCCGGTGCGGACGTTGGTGACGGTGAGGGTGTCCTCCATGTCGCCGGAGATGACCTTGAAGTAGGAGTTCTTGCCGTACTGGTCAGCCAGCGTGTTGAAAACGAACGCCATCGGGCTGCCGTTCGGGTTGAGCTTGAACTCGGACTCGCCGCCCTCGTCGTCGACCTTGGTCATGGGCTTGCCCTCGAGGGGGTTCGGCGCATACTTGACGATGTTGGCCATCAGGTTGGTGGTGCCGAGGCCGGTGTAGGCGCAGCCGCAGAAAACGGGGGTCACGCTGCGGTCCCGGATACCGGCCTTGATGCCGGTCTGAAGCTCTTCGGCGGTAAACGGCTCTTCCATGAAGAACTTCTCCATGAGGGACTCGTCAGTCTCCGCGACCTGCTCGTTGAGCTCGGCCATGTATTCTTCGATCCTGTCGTTGGCGTCTGCGGGCAGAGCGATCTCCTTGCCGTTTGCGTCATAGGCCTTCTTTTCAATCAGGTCGACCAGGCCGACAGCCGTTTCGCCCTGCATGATGGGGAAGGTGAACGGAATGACGGAAGCGCCGAACATTTCGCGCAGGGAATCGAGAACGTTGAAGAAGTTGGCGTGCTCCTCGTCGAGCTTGGAGACGTAGAACATGGCGGGAAGACCGGCCTTGGCGAGATACTTCCAGCCCTTTTCGGTGCCGACGCCGATGCCGCTCTTGGCGGTCAGGCAGATGAGACCCGCGTCAACCACGCGCAGGGACTGCACGATCTGACCGGCAAAGTCAAAATAGCCTGGATTGTCGATCACGTTGAGCTTGCACTTGTTATATTCAACGGGAATGACGGAAGAAGAAATGGAATACTGTCTCTTCTTCTCTTCGTCGTCAAAGTCAGAAACAGTGGTGCCATCAGCACGCTTGCCCAGACGGGTGATCGCCTTGGTGGTGAACAGCATACTCTCGCACAGAGCGGATTTGCCGTCGCCGCCGTGGCCAAGCAGGCAGATGTTGCGAATGTCATTGGCAGTATAGCCCATAGTAAAAATTACTCCTTTCTCCAGACGGGGCGCAAGACGGCGCGCTCCGTCCCTCGGCAGTTCTCATTTCGCCGACTCTTAAATTCCATTATATACGAAGCCTCATAGGATTGCAATTAGAATCTTGTCAAATCCCATGAAAATCTGCGATTTTTCACGCGCGGCTATGCGCGGCCCGCCAAAAGTCCGGCCAGAAGCCCCGGAAGGAGCCACAAAGCCGTGTACAAAAACAGGTTCCAGCACGACGCGGCGAGGTCTGCGCCGAGGAATGTCAGCACAAACATCAGCCCCGCGCCGAGGATGCTTCCCACAAGGGCAATGCAGATGCACAAAATCGCCGTGCTCCGCAGTCCCCGCGCCGCGACAACGCTCCCGGCGAAACTTGCAAAGCTGCTGCGGGCCATGAGCGCGCCCTGCGTTCCGCTGCGTACAGTCTCCGGCTCGGAAAGGGCCGCGCGCTCCTCCACGATGGGGAATTCAATGTGCTCGGGCGGGATCTTGTAGCGCTGCTTTAAAAACTGCGGCGTGATCATAAAATCGCGCGTGGCCAGCACCGGCACGAGCGCGCCTGCGCGCAGAACGGAGGCAAGACCGGCCCGGACGGATTCCGCTGGAGCGTAGTTGAGGGCGAAGACGGCGGTAAGCTCGCCGTTGACGGACAGATAGACTGCCTGCTTCAGCCGCGTCCCCTCCGGCACGCGCACACGCATGAGCTTCATGAACGCGATGGAGCCCATGAGCACAACGTCGCCCCGGATCGTCGCGCCGAGGCCGCCGCTTTCGTACCGGCGGAAGCTGTCGACGGTATAGCGCCTGCCGTTCTGGTCGTGCATCATCTGCTCGAACAGCGGGACAAGACCGCTGCCCGCCGTCTGTACGACGGCGTTGGCATAGCCGATGACCATGGGCGCGGGGCGGCTGCCGTAGAGCTTCATGCCGCCCTGCGTTACGTTCTGCGGCGGGAACAGGTCGGCGTCCTCAATGATCAGTCCGGCCTCACCGGACAAGATCCGTGCGCCCTGCCAGCCAGCGACGGCTGCGCCGACGCGGTACAGCTTTTTCGCAAACGTGGAAAACGGTTTGGCGTAGGCAATGAGCACGCCTGCGGGGAAGCCCGCCAGCAGCATGGCTGTCCACGACCAGAGAAAGCTCTTTCCGCCGCGCATCGCGGTCAGAATGGACAGCACGAGCGTCACCGCCGTCATGACAGGGGCATAGACGCGCATGATGCGGCTGCCCGCGTCCGGCATTTCCAGCTGGATGGCGAACTGTGCCGCGTCGCCCGGCGCACGGAAGATGCAGTCGTAGCCGTGCCACGCCTTTTCCTCCCGCACGGCGGCGACAGGCTCTTCCATGTTGCCTGCCGCGCGCAGCGACCTGCGCCGCGCCTCATATAATAAGCTCCGGCCCCAGAGGGCAAGCAGCAGCAGGACCGACGCGACCGTGCAGAACGGCGTTCTGCCCTGCATGACAGCAAAAAAAGCATCGACGATCACGGCACAGAGCACCACAAACAGCATACTGGTCTGATCGAACCGCAGACGCAGCGCCTGCATTACGCCGGACAGGCAGATATCATAGCTCAGAAGCGCCTGCGCAAGCAGAAGCCCCAGCATGATCGCGGAAAACACGCGAGAATAGCCGCTGAAATCCCCGATCACAGAGGATGCCGACAGAACCAGCAGCAGAATCGACGCCAGACACGTCAGTACGCTCAGCAGCAGCCGCAGCCGGACGCTGGAGGCGGCGGAATAGAACTGGTATGCAGCCTCCAGGGAAGAAAAGACGTGCTCAGGCTGCTCGGCGGCACGCTTTTTGCGGGCCTCCTTCTTCTGGAAGCGTTCGAGCTGACGGCGGCGCTTCTCGGCCTGCCGCCTTTCCCGGCGCTCAGCACGGGCGCGTTCACGCGCTTCTCTGGGGTCAGCTGCGGCTGGCTCCGGATCCGGTTCGCCCTGATAGGTCCAGACGGCGGGGCGCTCCGGCTCAGACTCTGTCTTTGTGTGGACGGGCGCAAAGCGGATGGTGTCGGCAGGCTCCTCGTCCTCCTCGGACGCAGGAGCATCGGGCGCACGTCCGGCTGGCGAAGCAAGCCGGACAGTCTCGCCGGGCTCTGCGGCCTG
>ENA-ORNR01003300-ORNR01003300.1-human-gut-metagenome-genome-assembly--contig:-NODE-3300-length-12200-cov-4.093125_pt1 | contig 12200 bp, 9 predicted proteins | sample MGYA00242114_ERZ509020 | MGnify/ENA primary metagenome ERZ509020 (study PRJEB26280, sample SAMEA2338758) | human gut metagenome | biome: human gut; feature: human-associated habitat; material: faeces...
CTAACAGTTTTTCTTTTGCATTATAAAACATAGAATATTCACCGCCAAATTCAAAGTTTATTTCCAAGGTCTTATTTTCCCTGTCCACCCTTTTGCCTTCCAATATTCAGCATCATGAGGATTAAAACCATTCTTCTGCATCAAATGCATAATCCAAAACATCCCCTTTGTTTTGATTCCGGGTTTAATGTTTCCAGAATTATATATGATTCTCTTTGCAATACTTGATGTTGCCTTCTCAATTGCTTTCTTTTTCTTTTCACTTACACCGTTCCAATCAACAGCTGCAACACCTACACCGTACTTATATCTTTTTGCCACTCCCCAGAAAAACAGACTATCCATCATATCTTTGTTAGTCGATTTCATACCTGCGCCTGCAGCTGTAGATATGCATACTCCTTGCTTTTTAAACATAGATTCTTCTGGACTGTGCACCATCCATCTGTATCCGTAATGGTCTAAAAAAGCTTTCATAGCTCCAGTCGTATGATATACATAAACCGGACTGGCTAAAATAATAACATTCGCCTCATCCATTGCGTCAGTTATTGGCTTTAGTTTTTCAAAATGAGGACATTTCTTCTCTGACTCAGTAAAACACTTTGTACACCCAACACAAAACTCTCCAAAATCTCTTGGAAGAAAAAATTCTTTTATATCTTCACTTATTTTTACTGCCAACATATGAGCAATGTGATAAGTTGAGCCTTTATGACTTTGACCATGTATAATTACTACCTTCATATTGCCTCCATTTACTTAGTAAAATTCAAAGTTTCTGTTCCTTACAAACTTCGATTTGTTAGACTGTTTTACCATACCATATCTGACTGGCTATTACAATAACTGCCCAGCCTCCGCCTACCGTATGCCACCTGTTGTCTAACAAAACATAACCGCGCGAAGCCGATGTCTGAGTCGGCATCTGCCCTGTTTTCAATAGCAGATGCCGGCGAGTTTCGGTTCGCGCGGTTTTATGATGTCTATGCGTGAGTGCAGTTAGTGCTGCCAGAAAGTCCGCTCATTGTCTGCTGCTTGACGGACAGCTTCCGCGGGGTGTTCAAACGTGGCAGAGACACGGAACCTAAGCCAACGATCGCACGGAAGAAATACGGGATTTTGCTCCAAAGAATGGACTGTGTCCGTTGTATTCTGAAACAAATGGGCTTCTCGCCTGCGTTATCATTCTCCGTATTCCCCTCTCCAAACGCGAAATGTTCTGTAACTGCGGCAGTGCTATGCCTCTTTCAAGCGGTCACACAGCCCGCTGTATCGTTTTTGCTGCGACGTGTTCTGTACCATCTGTGCAAATGTTACTTCATTGCCGACCAGCGTCACGCATTTCCGCGCACGGGTGACCGCTGTGTACAGCAGATTCCGGTTCATAAGCATCGACGGTCCGGACAAAAGCGGAATGACGACCGCCGGGTATTCGCTTCCCTGCGATTTATGTATGGTAATCGCGTACGCCAGTTCCAGCTCATCCAGCAGTTTGTATGGATATTCCACCATTCTGCCCTCATCAAATTCCACAGTCATCGTCTCCGCGAAATCATTGATCTCCCGGACAATTCCCATGTCTCCGTTGAATACTCCCGTCCCTTTATCCACAGACAGACCGTATTTTGTACGGATTTCCCACTCTAACTGGTAGTTGTTCCGTGTCTGCATGATCTTGTCCCCCTCGCGGAACAGAATATCGCCGTGTTCCTTTTCACGCTTCTGCGGAGACGGCGGATTCAGATAGCGCTGCAGTATTCCGTTTAACCGCTCTACGCCCAGCAGTCCCTTGCGCATCGGCGTCAACACCTGTATATCGTACGGCGTCGCGTCCACAAATTTGGGGAGTTTCTGCTTGATCAGCTGCAATACCACGCTGATAATCACATCCGCGTCATACCGCTTCAGGAAAAAGAAATCCATGCTTTTGTTGTCCAACGTCACTTCTTCGCCCTGATTGATCTTGTGCGCATTCACAATGATGTCGCTCGTGGATGCCTGGCGGAAAATCTTCGTCAGCATGACCACATTGCACTCGTGCGAGCGAATGATGTCCCGCAGAACACTTCCCGGTCCCACACTCGGCAGCTGATTGACATCCCCGACCAGAATCAGTCTCGTTCCAACGGCAACCGCCTTTAACAGTGCATGCATTAAGGAAATATCCACCATGGACATCTCGTCGATAATCACAACGTCCGTCTCAAGCGGATTCTGCTCATTCCGCTCAAACCCCGCCGCACCGTCCACACCGCCGTTCAGTTCCAGCATGCGGTGTATGGTTCTTGCCTCAAACCCGGTTGTCTCACTCATGCGCTTCGCCGCACGTCCGGTGGGCGCCGCGAGAAAAATATCAAGTCCTTCCATCTCAAAATACTTGATGATCGTATTGATCGTCGTCGTTTTTCCGGTACCCGGTCCTCCGGTGATAATCAGAAGTCCGTTGCGCACCGCCTCTTTGACCGCTGTCATCTGGTGCTCATCCAGTTCCATTCCGGTCTGCTTCTCAATTCTGCGAACACGCTCCTCGATTTCCAGATCCGGAACATCATAGCTGACATTGAGCTGTTTTAACATGGTTGCCGTATTTGCCTCCATGTAGTAAAAGGACGCCGCATAGATCTGCGTCTGGTTTTCGCCCTGCTTCATGATGATTTTCCGCTCGATCGCCAGATCCATATACTGCTTCTCGATCTGCTCCTCCCCGACCTCAAGAAGCTGTCCGGTTCTTCTGGTCAGTTCCTCCTCCGGCAGGTAGGTATGCCCCTCTGTGGATGCCTGAAGCAGCACATATAAAATTCCGCTCCGGATCCGGAAATCAGAATCCATGCGGATTCCTACCCGGACAGCAATCTCGTCTGCCGTGCGGAATCCCACACCCTCAATGTCGTCCGCCAGCCGATACGGATTCTCACGGATAATCCCGTATACCTCCTGTCCATACTGCTGATATACTTTCACTGCCAGGTTCATCGTGATGCCGTACTGCTGGAGGAAAATCATCGCCTGCCGCAGATCACGTTTTTCATTCACCTGATCCGCAATCTCCATCGCCTTGCGCTCGCTGATTCCCTTTACTTCCGCCAGCCGCTCCGGCTCCTCCTCGATAATCCGAAAGGTATCCGCCTTGAATCTGCGCACAATCCGCGCTGCCAGCGCCAGACCGATTCCGCGGATCGCCCCGGAACCGAGATAGCGTTCGATGGCTTCCTCGTCTTCCGGCGCTTTCTCCTCAAAACTTTCGACCTTAAACTGTTTACCGTAAGTAGGATGATCGGTATAGTCGCCGGATGCCTCAATGTTCTCCCCCTCTGCGATCGCCGAGAAGATTCCCACGCAGGTAATCTCCTCCTCCCCGCTCACCAGATTGAGAACCGTATATCCGTTGTCTGCATTTCTGTATATAATATGTTCCACATATCCTGCTAACTTTTCCAAATCATTCCTCCCGCCGAAAAAAGCAGAGAACCCGTCACCTCTAACGGTGACCGCCCTCTGCCTCGTTCATTCTTAACTGCCGGCATCTATTCTATGCCATAGTTCCGTTTCATCTGCTCATAAAGCTGCTGCGTATAATTTTCTCCCACCTGATCCACAATCTCATCTGCCACCAGTTCGATCGTGCTGTCCATGTGAAAATCTGTCAGCGTACTGAGAGAAGAATCCTTATCCTCGTCATCATCCGAAATGAGATTCTCCTTTACTTCCTTTAATACCTCTTCCACAAAGTAGGACTCAAAATCCTTGCAGACCGAGAGCAGTTCTTCCTCGCTCGAGCCGGAGGACACACTACTGATCGAATTCTTCAGTGCCGACGCGCTGCCTGCGGCTGCGCTGTTCTGTGCATTGCTGACCAATGACGAAATACCGTCTATCGAAAAACTCATACTTTACGCTCCATTCCGCTTATCATCCGCTTACCGTTCGCTTATCATCTGCTTATCGTTTCAGGTTGTTCGCCATCTCCAGCATCTCATCCGATGTCGTGATTGCCTTGGAGTTCAACTGATAGGCACGCTGTGCGATAATCATATTGACCATCTCGTCCGCCACCTGTACATTGGACGCCTCCAGATAATTCTGGCGAACCTGGCTTCTGGTAAGACCTGCTGTCGTATTCTCATTCATTGCCGCACCCGAAGCTGCTGTAACTTCCAGAAGGTTGTCACCCGTTTTCTCAAGGCCGCTCGGGTTGTTAAACTGGAACAGTCCGATCTGACGGTTCATATTCACATAAGTTCCATTTGCTGTCGTGTAACCGATTCTGCCGTCGCTCGATACTGTCACACTGCTGGAACTTATATTGGCCGGAAGAACGATCTGCTGGTTATTGCTGTCCAGCACCGGATAGCCGTCCGGATTGGTCAGTGTAACGCCGTTGGTTCCCACTGCCCACACAAAATCTCCCGCTCTGGTATAGCGTGTCTCGCCGTCTGCGCAGCGCACTGCAAAAAATCCGTCTCCGACGATTGCAAAATCGGTATCATTCTCACTCGCCTGCAGCGCTCCCTGTGTGTACACGGATGTGACTGCCGCAACTCTCGTTCCGAGTCCCACCTGTGCCGGAATCGGTTTCTGCTCTCCGTTTGCACTCGTTGTCTTCGTCTGAATGGTCTGGTAAAGCAGCGACTTAAACTCTGCCTTCTCCTGCTTGAATCCAACCGTATTCACATTGGAAAGATTGTTTGAAATATTGTCCACGTTCGTCTGCTGCGCAAGCATACCGGTTGCCGCAGTATAAAGTGCCCTCATCATATGTCAGCTACCTCCGTCTATACATTTCCGACCTGATTGACCGCCTTATCCAGTGTCTCATCAATCGTGTTAATAACCTTCTGTCCTGCCTGATATGCTCTGGAAATCGTAATCATATTGACCATCTCAGAAACAACATTCACATTGGACGACTCCAGCGTTCCCTGCACGATCCTGCCGTCCGCCGCCGTCACCGTTCCTCCGTTCACAAGGTCGTACATATTCTCACCGTACTTCGCCAGATAGTCATAATCCGCAAAATCGACGATGCCGATCGTTCCAACCTGCTGATCGTTCTGATAGATATTGCCAAGCTCATCCACGGTGATCTTCTGGGTCGGATCCACCTGAATCCGTCCGTTCACATTGCCGTTTCTGGCGTCATTTGCATTCAGGACATAATCGCCGTCCTTGGTCACCAGATAGCCCTGGGTGTTGACCGTGAACGCTCCGTCCCTTGTATATTTTACGGATGAATTTCCCTGCTTATCCGTGTAGGCAATCGCAAAAAATCCATCTCCCTTGATTGCAAAATCCGTACTGTTATCGGTAACCTTGAAACTTCCGGTACTGTAATCCGTATACGTCTCACCGATATGAACGCCCATGCTGATTGTACCCAGCTTCTGCGCAAGACCGTAAGACGATGTATCTTTGATCTTGATTGCCAGCTCATCTGCAAATGTCTGGGACGTTGTGCCTTCTTTCTTATAACCATTCGTATCTGCATTTGCAAGATTGTTGGAAAGCACATCCAGACGCTTCTGTTCATTTATCATTCCTGTATACGCTGTATACAATCCCTTTACCATAGACTGCTCCTTTTTCTGTTACCTCTTGTAACTTCTGCCTGCTTCTCACCAGAATCCATCAGACGCTCCCGCATCCCAAGGGCTCTTTGTTGTTTATATCGTCATAACTGCCGTCAAACTTAATCATCATCGCGCTTTCCGGACAGGAACTCCACGAACTTTCCGGTTCCGACTGCCACACAGGTCATCGGCTCCTCCGCTGTCATGGTATTGATTCCCGTCTTATCCTCGATCAGTTCCTCAAGTCCGCGAAGCAGTGATCCGCCTCCCGTGAGAACGATTCCGCGGTCTGCCACGTCCGCCGCAAGCTCAGGCGGCGTCTTCTCTAACACCGAGTGTACCGCTTCCACGATCTGCAGTGTCGGCTCCTTCAGCGCCTCTTCCGTCTCCTCGGAAGAAACGGTTACCGTCTTCGGCAGACCGGTTACCAGGTTACGGCCTCTGACGTCCATGGTCTCATTCTGTGCCAGTGGGAAACAGGAACCGATCTTGATCTTGATGACCTCTGCCGTACGCTCACCGATCTTGATGCCCAAGAGATCGCGCAGATGCATAGCGATAGCTTCATCGAGGCGATTGCCTGCCAAACGAAGCGAAGAGGACGTAACGATGCCGCCGAGCGAGATGACTGCCACTTCAGTGGTGCCACCGCCGATATCGACGACCATCGTGCCCATCGGGCGTCTGATATCAAGCCCCGCGCCGAGTGCCGCGGCGAGCGGCTCTTCTATAAGGCACGCCCTGCCCGCTCCTGCGGCGGTGACGAGATCGAGGATAGTTCTCTTTTCAAGGTTCGTGACGGTCGAGGGCATACAGACGACTATATTGGGCTTGAACACCATGTTTTTGCAGACTTTATAGAGCAGGACGCGGACTATCGCCTTAGTGGCGGTGAAATCCGAAATAACTCCGCTTCGCATGGGCTTGACGACGGTTATGGAATCGGGGTTGCGCCCTATCATATCCGCCGCTTTCTGACCGACCGCCAGGAGTCTGCCCGTATCGGTATCGAATGCGACGGCGCTCGGCTCGGAGACGACTATTCCCTTGCCCTCAACGAAGATGAGTATGGAAGTTGTGCCGAGGTCTATTCCGATGTTTGTTCCGAGCATTTTCCGTCCTCCTTTTTGGTTATCGCCGCGCTGACGCAATATACTTTATCCGCGCCGCGCAGAAGCAGGAGCTTTGCGCACTCGTTGAGCGTCGCTCCCGTTGTTGATATATCGTCGCAGAGCAGAACTGCGGCATTTTCTGTAATTTTGTTTTCGGCGCAATCGAACGCGCCGATGACTCCGCCGAAGCGCTCGATGCCGCCCAATGTTTTCTGCTCCTTTCCCTGAAACGGTCGGGAGAGCAGTTTTTCTTCAAACGGCACGCCGAGCTCTTTTGCAATTTCTTTTGCGAGCAGTGCGCTCTGGTTATATCCGCGCCTTTTGAGCGAAGATTCCGACAGGGGCACACAGCAGACAAAATCAAACTTCACATCCGCGAAATTCTTTTTAACGCTGTCCGACATAAACCGGGCGAGTCCCACGACGTTCTGAACACAGCCGTCAAATTTCAGGGCATGAACCGAACGCTTTGCGGCACCGGAATAATAAAACGGCGCGGTCTGCGATTCGAAAAAGCGTCGGTGAGACGAGCATGAACAATACTTTTTCTCCCTGCCACAGCGCGGGCACAGTTCGCCTTTTACATATTCGAGATCGGCTTCGCACTTTTCACACACGGGCATATCCGGCGGCACGACTTTGCCGCACAGGGCGCATCGGCGCGGGAAGAGAGCATATGAGATATATTCAAGCGCCGACATCTTCATTCTTCGTTCACCAGGAGAAAATATTCGAGTGCGGAATAGCGTCTGGCTTTTTTGTCGTTCGCCGCCATAGCGTAAATCTGACTCTGGCTGCCGACGAGGACAAGTATTTTTTTCGCGCGGGTGACGCCCGTATAGAGCAGGTTTCTGTATGCAAGGCGCGGCGGCACGCCGATTATCGGCATTATGACCGCGGGAAACTCGTTGCCCTGGCTCTTATGAACGGTCACGGCGTAGGCAAGCTCGAGCTCCTGCAAAGCTTCAAACGGGATAATCGCCTTGCGCTCGTCAAACATTATCTCCGCCATGCGCGAGCGAAGGTCGACATTTCTGAGAATACCTATATCGCCGTTGAAAATCCCCGTTCCGTCGCCGTCGGGGCCTGTCCACTCGATATCATAGTTGTTGCGCGTCTGCATGACCTTGTCGCCCGTACGGAACACTGTCGCGCCGACTGTAGTTTCGGGCTTCGAAGCATCCGGCGGATTAAGAGAAGCCTGCATGATGCGGTTGATATTGTTCGTTCCGCATTCACCCATTCTCGACGGGCAGATGATCTGGATATCGTCGAGCGGCGAATATCCATAGGCACGGGGCAGGCGCGTGGCACACAGATCCGAGACGGTCTTTGCCGCGATAAACGGCGAATCAGTCCGCATGAAGAAAAAGTCTTTGTCGCGCACGCCGAGCTTCGGCGGCTCGCCCTTGACTATTCTATGGGCGTTTTCGACTATAAGGCTCTCCATCGCCTGGCGGAAAACCTCGGTCAGCTCAACGACCGGAATAATCCCGGAGGCTATCATATCGTGCAGGACATTGCCTGCGCCGACCGGCGGCAGCTGATCCGAATCGCCGACCATAACAAGGCGGCAGCCTATCGGAAGCGCCTCGAGAAAGCTTGAAAAAAGAGTTATATCTACCATCGACAGCTCGTCGAGGATAACCGCCTGAGCGTCGAGAGGATTGCGTGCGTTGCGCGAGAACTGCGGACGATCGTGCTTGTCCCACTCGACCTCGAGCAGCCGGTGGATGGTCTTGGCGGGTCTGCCCGTGACCTCGCTCATGCGCTTTGCGGCGCGTCCCGTCGGTGCGGCGAGCGCGACCTTGAGCCCGTCATCCTCAAACAGCTGAAGGATCCCGTTCAGGGTCGTTGTTTTTCCCGTTCCGGGGCCGCCGGTCAGGATAAGCAGTCCGCGCTCAATGGCGGTGACTATCGCCTTTCGCTGGAGATCGCCGTATTTTATGCCGTTCTTTTTCTCTATTCTGTCAATCTCCCTGTCCGCCGCTTTTCTGCCTGCGGGAGGGAATCGGAGTATCTGTTTCATGCGCTCCGCTGAGGACTTTTCCGCCTTGTAGATATGCGGCAGAAATAAGAACTCGCGGTTATCGATAAACTCGCTGACAAGCCTGCCCGAGCCTATCAGTTCGTCGATGGTTATATCCACCGTGTCCTCATTAGTCGAGAGCAGCTCGGCGCACGGGGCGAACATCTTCTCGCGTGGGATGCAGGTATGCCCGTTCGAGAGGTTGTGGCTCATGACATGCAGAACGCCCGCCTGGAGCCGATACCCGTTATCGGGCGGGTCGGGAAGCTGATCCGCGATGAACTCGGCTCGCTCGAAGCTGAAGCCCACTCCCTCGCCGCACAGAGCATAGGGGTTTCGCTTGATTATATCTGCGGCGCGCACGCCGAACGCATTGAAAGCTTTGACACATTCGGCGGTCGTCATGCCGTATTTTTCGAGCGATATCATAATTTCGCGCACGGCGAACTGGCGCTTGAAATCCGCGCTGATCTGCTTCGCCTTTTCGGGCGATATGCCGCGAATCTGCGCAAGACGCTCGGGGTCGTTTTCGATTATATCAAGGGTGTTTTCGCCGAACTTGTCAACTATTTTGACCGCGAGCTTCGAGCCGATGCCCTTGACTCCGCCTGCTGCGAGATATCGGAGGATATCGCCGGCGGACGCGGGCATTTTATGCTCGCACAGCTCGACCCTGAACTGGCGGCCGAAGGAGGCATGAAAATCCCAATAACCGGAGAGTTCAAGCAACTCACCGGCTTTGAGCTCGGGCATGACGCCGACTGCGGTTATCAGCTCATCGCCGCTTTCGAGCTCGAGAACCGTGAACCCGTTTTCGGGATTCGCAAAGGTCACATCGTTTATCACGCCGCTTATGCGTATCCTCTCATGTTCCTCCATTTATATATCCTTTCGGGAAACGAACTTTTCAAATTCGCCGGGGGAGCAGAGATAAAGCCCCTCGCAGCTTCTGCACATTCTTCTGCACTCTTCGATCTGTTTTTCGTCCATACCGAGATCGAGAATCACAACGGCTTCCTTATCGCCGAGCATTCCGCTGCGAAGCCTTTGGGCATAGCCCTTCCCCGCAACATCGGTCATTCCCGCCCTCGCGGGGATAACGACGATATATCTGCCGTTTGAGCGCGAATGCAGAATTTTCAGCAGTATGTAATACGATATGCTGACCACGCCGATGAGCACGAACGACGCAAAGATGCCGAGAAGCACTCCGTCCGACATTGATATCACCTCAGCACATCATATGCCGGGGACACACGGCGGGTTACATATAGAATAAACCGGATAAGCGAGCAGGCCTGTAAGCCGAGTTTTGTCTTTTAAGGCAACTATCTGTCTAGGCGCACCGTTGCCGATACGCTCAAGCCACCTGTCGGAGAGAATTACGCCGAGCAAGCGCGGAGCTTTCGCTCCTCTCCGGTCGGTGTTGCTCCGGATAGGGTTTACATAGCCTTTGGGTCACCCCAAAGCTGGTGAGCTCTTACCTCGCCTTTCCACCCTTACCCCTTGCGGGGCGGTATCTCTCTGTTGCACTTTCCCGGGCGTCGCCGCCGGCTGCCGTTAGCAGTTATCCTGCCCTGTGGAGCTCGGACTTTCCTCATGCGGGGCCTTTCGGACACCCGCCCGCTGTTGTCCAGCTCACTCCTTCGGTTTTACGAGTATAACACACTGGCCATGTCAAAATCAAGCGTCCCCGGTAAGTTTGGCATTCACCGCCCGGAAAATCGCCTCATTCGCCTTACATACCTTGCGGTCATAGGTCAGCAGGCCGTTGCGCTCGCCCTCCACATCACTCACTTGGGTGTAAACGGCCGCGGCCAGCCCCCTCTCCTTGGCGGGGATGATCTGCTCCTCCATCAGCTTTTGGAACGCTCGGTTAAATTCCATCGGGTCAGCGATCTTCTTGTAGCCGAATTCTGCTCCCTCGCCCCAGCAGTGGCCGGGCACAGCGCAGTTGTAGCCGCCGTATTCCGTCAGGCAGATGGGCCGCTGCTCCTTGGGCGGCTGTTTGTGGTGATACGGCCGGAAATACCAGTGAATACTTTTGATGTCCCCGCCGCCTTGATCGTACCAGCCGCTGGCGTGGTCGATCGGCCGGGTATCATCCCGCTTTCGGATAAACTCCGCAGCTTTCAGGGCGTCAAACTGCCCCCAGCCCTCGTTAAAGGGCACCCACAGCGCCAAACTCACGGTATTGTACAGCAGGTCTATCATCTGTCCCAGCTCCTCGTAGTAGTGGGTGCGCCCCGCTTCATCGCTCCGGGAAAAATAGCGGTAGCGGTCGTCCTTGACCCGCAGCCCCAGGTTGGAGAATACATAGATAGACAGCGGGGAATAGCTCTCGCCGCCGTTCATCATATCCTGCCATACCAGCATCCCCAGCCGGTCACAGTGGTAGTACCAGCGCAGCGGCTCCACCTTGATGTGCTTGCGCAGCATATTAAAGCCCAGCCGCTTCATTTCAGCAATGTCATGGATCAGCGCCTCATCGCTGGGGGCGGTGTAGTAGCCATCGCTCCAGTAGCCCTGGTCCAGCAGTCCGTTCTGGAAATAGGGCTTTCCATTCAGCAGCAGCCGCGGCAGCCCCTTTTCGTCCTTCCCAATGCCGAAGGCCCGCATCCCGAAGTAGCTTTCCACCCGGTCGCCGCCCGGCAGGACGATGGAAACATCGTAAAGGAACGGATTCTCCGGGCTCCACAGGCGCAGTTCCTCCGCCGGGATGGTAAGCGTGCTCTCCCCATTTTCGTCGGTTTGCCCTTCGGCAATGATGCCCCCATCCCTGCAAATCGTGACAGCGGCCATAGCAGGGTCATCCGCCTCCAGCCGAATGTGGACCGCATTTTCCTCCGGCTTTGGGGTAATGCGCAGGGACCGCAGATAATTTTCCGGTACGCATTCCATCCACACCGTCTGCCAAATGCCAGACTGCGGCGTGTACCAGATGCCGGTGTTTTTCAGCCGCTGCTTGCCGCGGGAAAGGGAACCGGTATCGGTGGGGTCGGTGACACGAAGCTCCAGCGTAAAGGCATCGCCCTCAATAAGCTCGGTCACATCCAGGGCAAAGGGCAGGTAGCCCCCGATGTGACTGCCCGCTTCCTGGCCGTTGACCCACACGGTGCAGCGCTGGTCCACCGCCCCGAAATGAAGGAGCAGCCGGCCGCCCCGGAAAAAGCCCTCCGGCAGGGTGACGCTGCGGCGGTACCACAGGTACTCATCCGGCTGCAAGATGTGTCCCACCCCGGAAAGCGGGGTCTCCGGCGAAAAGGGCACCACGATCTCCCCCTGCATGGCAGCGGGCTTTTCGGCCGCTTTGGTAATGGCATATTCCCATATGCCGTTCAGGTTCAGGTAGCTGTTTCTCCTCAGCTGGGGGCGGGGGTATTCCGGCAGCGGGTGCTCCCGGTCAAGTGCCTCTCCCCAGGGTGTCAGCATGGCTTCGGTCGTGGCAGTTCCGCTGAAGATATCCGGCAGATGAATGAGTTCCTGAAA
>ENA-ORNR01003306-ORNR01003306.1-human-gut-metagenome-genome-assembly--contig:-NODE-3306-length-12188-cov-3.744334_pt1 | contig 12188 bp, 10 predicted proteins | sample MGYA00242114_ERZ509020 | MGnify/ENA primary metagenome ERZ509020 (study PRJEB26280, sample SAMEA2338758) | human gut metagenome | biome: human gut; feature: human-associated habitat; material: faeces...
AGGAGCAGGGCAAGGCAAAGAAATAGTCCTATTTTTTGTCTCATAGCTATAAGTCCTTTCTTAAGTTGTTATGCAATAAACATTGCCGTAAAATGTATTTTACACGAAAAGAGTGAAAAAGAAAATATAAAATTCCGCAAGGTGATTGTATCCTAAAATGAAATTTTCCTGAAAGTTAAAATTTTGGTTGACAGACACACTGTAGTGTATTAAACTGTTAATAAATTAAAGAGAAATAAAATCATTGAGCGAAGGTAAGTACAGCAGATGATTCCTTTCAGAGAGCCGGCGGCAGGTGTGAGCCGGCAGGATAGTTTGTCATGGAATGGATTCGTTAGATGCAAGGTGAAAGCGTAAGGCGAGTAGTTGAGCCGTTTCCCCACGTTACAGGGGCATGGATATCGAGACAAAGAGATTTTGTTTTCTGTATCACAAGAGGTTGCGTAATTGGTGGCAGTTATTTCCGGTTCGGGGATGGCTGCCTTTGTTATGTATCAGTTACGGAGCGAAGAAGGGTGGCACCACGAGGATAATCGTCCCTGATCCGGCAGCAGTCGGACCAGGGACGTTTTTTATTTGGAAAAAAGGAGCAGTAATATGAAGCGGAGATTACGGGTATACAAAAAGACAGTCAGCATTGTAAATGAAACAGCGATCGGCATGTATGAGAGTCTGGTAGGAAACAAAAAAGGATTTCTTCTGGAAAGTTATGATAAAAATTATGACAGATATACGTTTTTTGGAAAAGAACCGGAAGAGATCATTACTTCCAGCGGGGATGCACTCGTGATCCGGCGGAACAACGGGACGGAAGAAATCCGGCAGGGAAATCCGCTCGAACGTCTGAAAGAATATTACAGCGAGTTTGATATCGCAAAAGAAAACGAAGAGCTGTCTTTTTCCGGAGGACTGGTCGGAAATCTGGGATATGATTTTGTCCGCTATGCGGAAGTACTGCCGGATAACAATCCAGACGAGATTGGAATCGAGACCATCCAGATGATGCTCATGACAAAATTTATCCTGGTGGATCATGTGGCAGAGACGCTGACCGCAGTGATTCTTGGAGAAGATTCGGAAGACGGAAAAAAGAAAGCATTAGCAGAAGCAGCAGAACTGATTGAGGAGGCAAGAAAAAATGCCGGACAGATACCGGACAGAAATTTTACACATGACGGTGTGATTGTCAACCAGTCCGATACCTTAGAACAGTATTGCGAAAAAGTCGAAAAGATCAAGCAGTATATCCGGGAAGGACATATTTTCCAGACCGTGCTTTCCCAGAGATGGACGATTGAGACAAAACAGACCGGATTTGAGCTGTATAAAGAGCTCCGGGAACTGAATCCATCCCCGTATCTGTATTATTTCAATTATGGAGAGTTTGAAGTGATCGGAAGTTCCCCGGAAATGATTGTAAAGCAGCAGGGAAGCAGGGTGTATACCTGTCCGATCGCCGGAACCCGGCGCAGGGGTGTGGATGCCGAGGAGGATGCATTGCTTCGGGATGAATTGCTCCGGGATGAAAAGGAACGCGCCGAACATGTTATGCTGGTGGATCTTGCGAGAAATGACATGGGAAGGATCTCAGAATTTGGAACCGTCAAGGTGACACAGTTTATGGAAGTGCAGAATTATTCCCATGTAATGCACATCGTATCCATGGTGGAAGGAAAGAAAAAAGGAGAATTTCATCCGCTGGATCTGGTTTCTTCGTTCCTTCCGGCAGGAACGCTTTCTGGAGCACCGAAGATCCGCGCGATGGAGATTATCGATGAACTTGAGAGTGTGCGCAGAGGACTCTACGGAGGCGCAACCGGATACATTGATTTTTCCGGTGATATGGATTTCTGTATTACGATCCGGACAATGATCAAAAAGAAAAACCGTGTATATTTGCAGGCTGGAGCGGGAATAGTTGCAGATTCTGTTCCGGAAAATGAGTATCAGGAGTGCTGCAATAAAGTAATGGCACTGGCCAAGACGCTTATAGAGGAGGAAAATTTATGATTTTGCTGATTGATAACTATGATTCTTTTACTTATAACCTGTATCAGTATATCGGAATTTTTAACTCCGATATCAAAGTTGTCCGAAACGACAAGATTACCATTGATGAAATTACTGCGATGGACCCGGAGCGGATCGTGCTTTCTCCAGGACCGAAAAATCCAAAAGAGGCTGGCATTTGCATGGATGTTGTCCGGGAATTTACCGGAAAGAAACCGATTCTTGGTATCTGTCTGGGACATCAGTGTATTGGTGAGGCATTAGGGGGAACCGTTTCTTATGCAAAAGCACTGTTTCATGGCAAACAGTCACTGATTGAGCATGATGGAAGCAGCGTATTTACGGGAATCAATTCTCCGATCCGTGTGGCAAGGTATCATTCGCTTGCGGTACAGGAAAAAGATCTGCCAGATTGTCTGCGGGTGCTGGCACGGACAGACGATGGCGAGATCATGGCTATGCGTCATAAGGAATATCCGGTTGTCGGATTACAGTTCCATCCGGAATCCATTTATACCGAACACGGCAAACGCATCATCGAAAATTTTGTAAATGGAACGTGTTAGATTATAGTAGTTTATATTAGGGGAAAAAATATGATACTGGATGAAATTGTAGAAGATAAGAAAAAACGGCTTCCCGGGCACATGGCACGTATTCCGGAAACAGAAATGCGGCGCATGGCAGAGGAAACAAAGACGAGGGAGGCAGACTGTTTTTATAATCATTTAAAGAAACCGGGACTTTCGATTATCGGTGAATTTAAGAAAGCTTCCCCGAGTCTCGGAACGATTACCAGCAAGATTGATCTGATGGAGCGCATCAGTGAGTACAATGCATCGGTGGATGCCATTTCGTGTCTGACAGAGGAAGATCATTTTCACGGAAATGTTGCGTATTTAAAAGAAATCCGGGCAAAATCCAGCCTTCCGATTTTGCGGAAAGATTTCATGATCTGTGAGTATCAGTTTTATGAGGCAAAAGTGATCGGTGCAGATGCGGTACTTCTGATTACAGCGATTCTCGATGATGCACAGATGCATGATTTTTATCAGCTGGCAAGAGATCTTGAACTTGATGTGCTGGTTGAGACACATGATGAGGCAGAGGTGGAACGGGCGATGAAGATCAACCCGAGAATCATCGGGGTCAATAACCGTAATCTTAAGGATTTTACGATCTCTTTGGAACATACCAGACGGCTTCGCCCTTATGTGCCGGAAGATAAAGTATTTGTGGCAGAAAGTGGGATTACGGGAGATGAGGACGTGCGGTTCCTGCGAGACTGTGGGGTGGATGCCTTTTTGATCGGGCGTGCGTTTATGGAATCGGAAAATCCGAAAGCACTTGCACAAAAATGGAAGGAGCTGTATTAGGCATGAGACCAGAAGTAAAGATCTGTGGACTGAAAAAGCCTGCGGATGCGCAGTATGTAAATGATGCAGGGGCCGATTACGCAGGATTTGTTTTTTATGAGAAAAGCAGGCGGAATTTAAGCCGGCAACAGGCAGAAGAAATCATGAAAAAAATCAGTCCATGGATAAAAAAGGTTGCCGTAACCGTTTCCCCGGATGCGGCACAGATAAAGACACTGCAGCAGATGAAATTTGACATCATCCAGATGCACGGAAAGCTGTCAGAGGATGCCATAACGGCAGCAGAAATTCCTGTCTGGTATGCCATAAACCTCTCAGATCCGGAAGAGTTTGAGGCAAAAACAAAGAGCTTTTTTGAACTGCCGGAAGAACTGCAACAGAAAATTACAGCGATTGTCGTGGATGGTGCAGGCTATGGCGGCGGACAGCGTTTTGACTGGCAGAAGCAACTTCACATGGACCGGCAGGCGGGGATTTTCGCCGGAAGAAAATTTGTCCTGGCAGGAGGGTTACATGCCGGAAATGTTGCCGAAGGAATCCGGTTGTTTGACCCGGATATCGTGGATGTAAGTTCCGGAGTGGAAGAAAAAGATCAAAAAGAAGAAGCATTGATAAAACAATTTGTAACATGTGTCAAAGAGGAAGCAGAAGAAAGGAAAGAAAGATGAATAAGAAAGCATATTATGGACAGTTTGGCGGACAGTATGTGGCAGAGTCGCTGATGAATACCTTACAGGAACTGGATCAGGCATATGAGGAGGCTATTCATGATCCGGAGTTTATGAAGCAGTATCATTATTATCTGAAACAGTATGTCGGCAGAGAGACACCGCTTTACTATGCAGAGCGTCTGTCTGCAAAATACGGTACAAAAATTTACTTAAAGCGTGAAGATTTAAACCATACCGGTGCCCACAAGATCAACAATGTGATCGGTCAGATCCTTCTGGCAAAGCGTATGGGAAAGACAAAGGTAATCGCGGAGACCGGTGCAGGACAGCATGGTGTAGCTACTGCAACGGGAGCAGCACTGTTTGATATGGAATGTACGGTGTACATGGGAAAAGAAGATATCCAGAGACAGAAACTGAATGTGATGCGTATGGAGATGCTTGGTGCAAAAGTGGTATCCGTGGAATCCGGAAGCAATACCTTAAAAGACGCGACAAACGAAGCTATCCGTACCTGGGCCAAAACAGCGGAGGATACGTTCTATATTATCGGATCTGCGGTAGGACCGTATCCGTATCCGAAGATGGTGAAAGAGTTTCAGAGTGTGATCAGCCGGGAGGCAAAGCGTCAGCACATGGAAGCAGAAGGAAAGAATCCGGATGTGGTTATGGCATGTGTGGGCGGCGGTTCCAATTCCATCGGAATGTTTGCCGATTTTATTGATGAGCCGGAGGTGGAACTGATCGGTGTAGAAGCAGCGGGCCTTGGAATTGAGACCGGAAAACATGCCAGCGCCATGGCTTTGGGAGAGCCCGGAGTATTGCATGGCATGCGTTCGTATCTGTTGCAGGATACCGATGGAAATATCCAGCTGGCACACTCCATTTCCGCCGGACTGGATTATCCGGGAGTCGGACCGGAGCATGCATATCTGCGGGATACCGGACGTGCAAAATATGTGGCAATTACGGATGTGGAGGCAATGGATGCGCTGATGGAACTGTGTAAGTTAGAGGGAATTATTCCGGCAATTGAGAGTGCACATGCCGTTGCCTATGCATTTAAAAAGGCAAAAGAAATGACCATGGACCAGAGCATGGTTATCTGTCTGTCCGGTCGCGGAGATAAAGATGTAAACACCATTGCGGATTATCTTGACGGAAAAGGATATCTGAATTAAGGAGGGCATAACAGGGATGAATCGAATTGAGACAGCGCTTCAGGCGTTACAGGAAAAGGAAGAAAAGGCATTTATTACTTATATCACAGCAGGTCTGCCGGATTATGATAAGACAAAGGCGATCATCAAGGCACAGGAAGCGGCAGGAACGGACATTATTGAACTTGGAATTCCGTTTTCCGATCCGGTGGCAGACGGTCCGGTCATTCAGGCAGCTTCCTATGAGGCAATTCTCGGTGGGGCAAATCTGGAGAAAACATTTACCTGTATGAAAGAGATGCGGACCGATGGTGTGCAGATCCCGGTTGTATTTATGATGTATTACAACACGGTACTGCATTATGGCGTGGAAAAATTTGTAAAAGAGTGCAATGCCTGCGGGGTGGATGGACTGATCATTCCGGATCTGCCGCTGGAAGAGCAGGAAGAACTCCAGACACAGTTACAGAAAGAGGATGGAACCATTCTGATCCAGCTGGTTTCCCCGGTATCCAAAGACCGTGTGCCAAAAATCCTTAAAGATGCACGGGGATTTGTCTACTGTGTGTCTTCGATGGGAGTTACCGGACAGGAAGCAACCTTCCACCGTCAGATTTTAGAATACCTGACAGCGGTAAAGAAAGAGGCAAAAATTCCGGTTATGATGGGATTTGGTATCCGCACGGCGGAGGATGTACGTCCGATGAAAGAGATTATTGACGGAGCCATTGTAGGCTCTCATTTTATCACACTGATGCGGAAGCACGATTTTGATCCGCAGGCTGCAGCAGACTATTGCAGCACATTCAAAAAAGAGTTAAATGAAATGTAACGGAAAAGCGAATAAAACAAGGAGGATATCATAGATGAAAGAGATTCTGGCCAAACTGGTAGAGGGAAAAGATCTGACAAAAGAGGAAGCGATGAAAGCACAGGAGCTGATTCTGACCGGACAGGCAACAGAGGCGCAGATTGCATGTTTTCTGACAGCACTCCGCATGAAAGGGGAAACGCTGGATGAGATTACGGGACTGGCAACCGTATTGCGCAACAAGGCAAATACGATCAGTCCGAAGGTAGAGGATTATGTAGATTTTGTCGGTACCGGCGGAGACTGTACCTATTCGTTTAATATTTCCACAACATCAGCGTTCGTTGTGGCAGCAGCAGGGCTTCCGGTGGCAAAACATGGCAATCGTTCCATTTCTTCTAAAAGTGGTGCCGGAGATGTGTTAGAAGCACTTGGCGTAAATATTTCCGCAGATCCGGCTGTGGTAGAAAAGTGTGTGGAGACGGTCGGGATCGGATTTATGTTTGCACCGCATTTTAATCCTGCCATGAAGTATGTGGGACCGGTCAGAAAACAGCTGGGCATCCGCACGGTGTTTAATATTTTAGGACCGCTTTCCAATCCATCCCGTGCCAGGGCAATGCTTGTAGGGGTGTATTCCCCGGCACTTACGGAAGTGATTGCGGGAACCATGATGAACCTCGGGGTAGAACGGGGAATGGTTGTCAGCGGAGAGGATAACATGGATGAGATCACACTGACCGGCGAGACCACGGTATCTGAAATTAAAGACGGAAAAGTAACCACCTATACAATCACACCGGAACAGTTTGGATTAAAGCGGTGTGAAATCGCAAAACTGCAGGGTGGGGAAGGAGCCGTAAACGCACAGATCACCAGAGATATTCTTTCCGGAAAGGAACAGGGACCAAAGAGGGAGATTGTGCTTTTGAATGCAGGAGCCGCTTTGTATATTGGGAAAAAGGCAGACAGTATTGCAGATGGCATTGCACTTGCAGCAAAGACGATCGATTCGGGAGCAGCGGTCAGAACCCTTGAGGCAATGGTACAGGCAACAAACGCATAAGGGTTTGCCTGATACGGAAAACAAAAAAAGAGGCATTTCATGGCATAAAACATGGAATGTCTTTTTTCTTCGTCTTATTTCACAAAATATTGAAAAAAACTTAGTGATTTTTCCAATTTACAGATACATAAAATTAAAATATAATGAATTACGAAAAAAAGCGAAAATAATATATTTCAGGGAGGAGAGAGGGAATGCAGCAAAGGATTCCATATGATGGAAATGATCTGGGTGCTGTGTACACAAAGAAATATACAGCGTTCCGGCTCTGGGCTCCGACTGCGGATGCAGTAACACTGTGTCTGTATCGGGAAGGAGACGGGGACTGCCTGTCGGATACACTTCCGATGAAACGGGATGTACAGGGAACCTGGACGATTCGGGTAGACGGAGATTTGCGGCATGTTTATTATACATACCGTCTGGAGAGAAGCGGCAAGACCGTGGAGTCACAGGATCCATATTCGGTAGCTGTCGGTGTGAACGGGCAGCGGAGTATGGTGCTGGACCTAAAAGAAACCGATCCGGAGAATTTTAAGGAGGATCATGGACCGGTTTTTTCAAACCGTACGGATCTGGTGATCTGTGAGATTTCTGTTCTGGACAGTACCGCGGATGGCTCTTCCGGGGTAAAATATCCGGGAAAGTATCTGGGACTGGCAGAAAAGGGAACCAAAAACAAAGAGGGAGAAGCTACCGGGCTGGATTATCTGAAATCGCTCGGTATTACGCATGTGCAGATCATGCCAATGTATGATTTTGCAAGTATTGATGAGGCGGCACCAAAGAAGCGGGAGTATAACTGGGGATACGATCCGCTGAATTATAACGTACCGGAGGGATCTTTTTCAACAGATCCGTTCCATGGGGAGGTGCGTATCCGGGAAATGAAAGAAATGATTGCGGCTTTTCACAGGGAGGGTATCGGAGTGATCATGGATGTGGTGTACAATCACACCTATGATCTGGACAGCTGTCTGCAGAAATGTGAGCCGGATTATTATTACCGGATGAACGGAACCAGATATTCCAATGCATCTGCCTGTGGCAATGAAATTGCTTCGGAGCAGCCGATGATGCGCAAATACATCGTAGAATCTGTCTGTTACTGGGCAAGGGAATATCATGTGGATGGGTTCCGGTTTGATCTGATGGGTGTTCTTGATATTGATACCATGAATGAGATCAGCCGCAGGTTAAAAGAAATCAATCCATATATCATTCTGTATGGAGAGGGCTGGACAGGCGGTACTTCAACCATGCCGGAATTTAGGCGTGCCATGAAGAGAAACGCGCGTATGCTGGACGGCATCGGAATGTTTTCGGATGATATCCGGGACATGGTGCGCGGACATGTGTTTTATAACAAAGACTGCGGCTATGTCAGCGGAAAGGAAAAAATGAAAGTTGCGGTGCGTTACTGTGCAACAGGAGGTGTGTGGCATCCACAGGTAGATTATGCAGCTTATACCTATGCAGCCGGCGGCACATGGACGGATACACCGGAGAAAGTGATCAATTATGTTTCCTGTCACGACAATCTGACCTTGTGGGATAAACTGCAGATTTCCAGACCGGATTGTGATGCAGGCGAACGCCTTGCAATGAACCGTCTGGCGGCTGCGATGGTATTTACCGCACAGGGAGTTCCGTTTTTCCTGGGGGGAGAAGAGTTTGCACGAACCAAACCGGCCGGAAAAAATGGTGAGATATCCGAGAACAGTTATAATCTGCCGTATGAAACAAATGTACTGCGCTATGACTGGAGCGATGGACAAAAAGGGCTGCAGCAGTATTACAGGGGACTGATTGCTTTCCGGAAAGCACATAAAGGATTGCGTATGACAGACGCAGAGGAGATCCGCCAGAATATTCTGTTTATGGAAATGACATCCGAACAGACCATCGCGTTTACAATCCGCCAGCCGGAAGAGACACTTCTGGTGGCATACAATGCATCCGGCAGAAAAGAAACACTCCTGCTGCCGGATGACAGGACATGGACGTTATATATTGATGACCTGCATGCAGGAACCCGGCCAATCGGTTCGGTTCATTCGAACATGGAATTGCCGGCGACTGGCTGTGTGGTTCTTGGGATTAATGAGTTGTCTTGTTGATGTAACTGGTTTTGTATTTGGAGTACACAATCTTCTGGCTCCGGTACAGACCAAAGTATCCGGAGAGCATATAGCTGAAAGCGACAGCCAGAAGAAAATACGGCATGCCGTCATAACCGAACAATTCAAAACTGATTAACAGTGAAGTGATCGGACAGTTTGTGACACCACAGAATACGGCAGTCATGCCGACAGCCGTACAAAGTGTCGGGGATATGCCGGTCAGCGTTCCAAACAGGCAGCCAAAGGCCGCGCCGGTGAAAAAGGAAGGAACAATTTCTCCGCCTTTGTAACCGGCACCAAGAGTCAGTGCGGTAAAGATCATCTTTAACAGGAAGGCTTCCGGACGGACCGTTCCATCAATGCACATCTGGATGATGCCGATACCGGTACCGTTGTAATTCTGGTTGCCGACAAGCATCGTCAGAATGACAACAATACATCCACCGGCAAAGATGCGGATGTAGGGATTCTGGAACAGTTTGCGGTAAATTTCTTCACTTTTGTGCAGAAGAACACAAAAAACAATACTTACCAGTGCGCAGAGCACGGCAAGGATGGAAATCTGCACGGCAGGAAGAATGCCAAAGTCCGGGATGTGCTCGATGGAAAACCATTGGTTGGAAACACCAAACAGGTAAGCAACTCCGTGTGCGACAAGAGAACTGATCACACATGGAACAAGGGCGGTATAGTACATGACGCCGACACTTACAATTTCCATTGGAAGGATGGCAGCAGCCATCGGGGTACCAAAGAGAGCGGAAAACGCAGCACTCATGCCGCACATGATCATGACATGTTTATCTTTATCGTCAAAACGGAAGAATTTTCCGATTGCGTTTCCGATACTGCCACCCATCTGCAGGGCGGCACCTTCACGGCCGGCAGATCCGCCAAACAGGTGCGTGATCAGTGTGGAAATAAAGATCAAAGGAGCCATGCGAAGGGGCAGCTCGTCATCCGAGTGGATGGCAGAGATGACCAGATTGGTCCCGGTATCTTTTTCGTCCCGCAGAAGATGGTAGGCACCGACAATGATCAGTCCCCCGACAGGGAGCAGATATAAAAGCCACGGATTCTGTCCACGCAGTACGGTGACAAATGTCAGGCAAAAGTAAAATGCCGTGCCGCACAGCCCGACGATACCGCCGACAAGAATTGCAAAAATTACCCATTTGACAGATACCAGTGCACGGTGTGCATTGTGTTTGATTTTATGTTTTATGACATTGTTCATAATTCTTCACCTCGTAATCCCTTTCTTTCATACTAGCATTGAAAAATGCTTTTTACAAGGGGACAAAAAGGTGGTATGATATAATTATAGATTATAGATTGGATCTTAGGAGGAATCACTTATGAGAACAAGTGGCGTACTTATGCCGATATCTTCCCTGCCATCACCGTATGGCATTGGAACTATGGGAAAATCAGCCAGAAAATTTGTAGACTTTCTGGTAAAAGGAGGTCAGACTTACTGGCAGATTCTGCCGATCTGTCCGACCAGTTACGGAGATTCACCGTATCAGTCGTTTTCCAGTTTTGCGGGAAATCCGTACTTTATCGATCTGGACATTCTCTGCAAGGAAAATTTATTAAAGAAAAAGGAATGTGAGTCATTTGACTGGGGCACAAGCGAGGAATACATTGATTATGGAACCATGTATGTATCACGCTATGCATTGCTGCATAAAGCATATGCCCGTTTTGTAAAAAATATGCCGGAAGATTTTTCGTCATTTTGTGAGGCGGAAAAAGACTGGCTGGAAGATTATACGCTGTTTATGGCATTAAAAGATGCAAATGACGGAAAAGCATGGGCTCAGTGGGATGAGAAACTTCGTGTGCGTGACGCAGCGGCATTGGATGAGGCAAGAAAAAAGTACGCAGAAGATATTGAGTTTTATAAGATGCTTCAGTATCTGTTCTTTAAACAGTGGAGAGAGTTAAAGGCATATGCCAATGAAAACGGAATCGAGATTATCGGAGATGTGCCGATCTATGTGGCAGGAGACAGTGCGGATGTATGGGCAAATCCGAAACAGTTTTATCTGGATGAAGATTTAAATCCGATTGAAGTGGCAGGATGTCCTCCGGACGGATTTTCGGCAGATGGACAGCTCTGGGGCAATCCGCTGTTCCGCTGGGATGAAATGAAAAAAGATAACTATGCATGGTGGACCAAACGAATCAAAGCGATGAGCGAGCTGTATGATATTATCCGCATCGATCATTTCCGCGGATTTGAGCAGTACTATGCAATTCCATATGGTGAAGAAACTGCTATGCACGGAAAATGGAAGAAGGGACCAAATGAGGATCTGTTCCTTCGTATGCAGGAAGTATTTGGCAAGGATCTTCCGATCTGGGCTGAAGATCTTGGCATCATCACTCCTCGCGTTGAGAAGTTAAGAAATGACTTTAACCTGCCTGGCATGAAAGTATTACAGTTTGCATTTGGTGATCCAAAAGACAATGACATTCTTCCGCATCGTTTCACCACTGAGAACTGCATTTGCTACACAGGAACACATGACAATGACACCACCATGGGCTGGTATCAGACTCTTAAGCCAGCTTTGCAGGATCGTGTTCGCCGCTACTTAAATACTGACGGAAATATCATTCATTATGATATGATTCGTGCGGCTATGGGTTCTATCGCACGCTACGCTATTTATCCTATTCAGGATCTTCTTGGTTTTGGCAGTGACTGTCGTATGAACACGCCATCTGTTGCCGGCGGCAACTGGGCATTCCGCTTCCGCAAGGATCACCTGACTCCTGAGTTAGCAGCAAATCTTCGCAAGATGACTGAGCTGTTTGGCAGATGCGAGCCGCTTGAGCCAATCGAGGAGGAGGAAGGACCAGAAGGCTCCATTAAGCCTGGTGAGACTGCACCTGGACTTGCTCCAGAGGAATAAATTGAATTGAGGTTTCCATGATAAGACTTATACTAGTTTTGCTTATT
>ENA-ORNR01003310-ORNR01003310.1-human-gut-metagenome-genome-assembly--contig:-NODE-3310-length-12177-cov-6.505362_pt1 | contig 12177 bp, 9 predicted proteins | sample MGYA00242114_ERZ509020 | MGnify/ENA primary metagenome ERZ509020 (study PRJEB26280, sample SAMEA2338758) | human gut metagenome | biome: human gut; feature: human-associated habitat; material: faeces...
TCGGGCGCGAAATTGCCGGCTGCATCCTTGAATGCGTTCAGCTTTTCCGCGATCACGATCTGTACGGTGTAGTTTGCGCCTGCCAGATTGTCCAGACCGACCAGCTGCGCGAGCTTGATGACCGTCTCGCTGCTCAGGCCGACGATGTACTGAAGCGGCTGCTGAACCGCGTAGTACAGACCCATCATGATGGGGAGCGGAATGAACTGGGGCAGGCAGCCGCTCATCGGGCTGACGCCGCGGCGTTCATAGAGCGCCTGGATTTCCTCGTTGAGCTTGGCTCGGTTGTTCGCGTACTTCTTCTGAAGCTGCTGCATCTCCGCGTTGAGCGCGGTCATGGCGAGCATGCTCTTCTTGCCCTTGATGGCGAGCGGTACGCAGCACAGCTTGACGATCAGCGCGAACAGGATAACGGCAAGGCCGTAGTTATGCACGAAATTGTACAGGCTGAGCAGGATCAGACCGAACGGTCTGACGATGAGATAACCAAAGATATTGGGGTCTTTGATCAGGTTGGAAAGTTGATCGATGGTCATAAGAACCTCCAGAAATGCGCGCTCTGGGCGCGTTTATGGCCGGAAAATATTTCCCCGGCAATGAGAGCCCTTCCCTGCCTCACGGCACCGGGTCATAGGGGCCTCGTTTAGAGAAGGGATGGCATCGGCAGATGCGCCTCAGCGCAAGCCAGCCTCCCTTCAGAGCGCCGTACTTCTCGATCGCCTCGAGGGCGTACTGCGAGCAGGTCGGCGTATAAGGGCAGTGCACCCTCTTCAGAGGAGACAGGTACTTCTGATAAAACCGGATACCTTTTATCAATACCGTCTTCATTCTTCTGTTTCCTTTAATATATGATGCAGTTTTCCCAGATGCAAAAGTGCTCCCTCTATCTCGAAATACGTACAGTTTTTTGCATTAACTCTTGCGATCACAACTACATCCATTCCACACTGAAATTCCTCTTCATGCAGACGATAACTCTCCCGGATCAGTCTCGCCAGATGGTGGCGCACAACGCTGTTTCCCACCTTTTTGCTTACTGAAATTCCAATCCGGTTCCGTCCCAGCTGATTTTTCTTCACATACATGACCAGAAATCGGTTTGCAAACGATGTTCCCTGCTTATAAACCAGCTGAAAATCTCTGTTTTTTTTCAGGCTTTCCGAATATTTCATGAATCCATTCTTTCCTTCATGATTTGTCTAAATTTTCTTTTCCTTGAATAGCTTTAGATAGAAGAAAAGACCACATAAATTTTATGCGGCCTTTGGTTTTATGCTGATAATTTTTTTCTTCCTTTTAATCTTCTTGCAGCTAAAACTTTTCTTCCACCTTTTGTGCTCATTCTTGCTCTGAATCCGTGAACTTTAGCTCTGGATCTTTTTTTCGGCTGAAATGTCATTTTCATAAGATAAGGCACCTCCTTTAAATTCTAATCAATAACTGCCTGCAAGGCAGTATTTCACTACATGTATGACAGAAAACATCATTTCAATTATATTCATAAACCCCCATTTCGTCAACCCTAAAATCAATAATTTTCGCAGTTTTTTTCGGGAAAAATGCCGCTCTAACGCGGTTTTCCGGTCTGCCGCTGCCCGTGCCTTCCGTGTGCTGATTTTCGGTTTATCCACAACTTATCCACACTGTCCGCCACACGCGTACAAATACCAGTTCGATTTTTGCGCTTTCCACACGATATCTTGTAACCGTAATCAACATTATCCACAATCTGTGGATAACCTTGTGGATAACTTTCGGTTTTGCTGTGTACAACCTGTGGGCATTTCCAATTTTTCCAGTATTTACGCCATGTATAATGTGTATATAAGTTTTCCAGACTTTACACATTTCGGTTTTTCCAGCCCTCTATCCACAATTTTATCAACATAAGATTCCCTGTTATCCACAAACTATCCTCCATTTCATCAACAGGAAAATTTTTTACACATTCTGTGGATAAAAAAATAATTATCCACATTTTTGGGTTGAATAAAACGGCATTTTATTATATCATATAGAAGTAAAAATGCGACTATTCGGGGAAAATTTCGTTTTCCACACAGAAGTTATCGTTACTGTTCACTCAGCAGTGAAACACTTGCTGTTTCGCTGCGTAAGAAAATGATTCAGGTGTGAGCAGCCCTCCTTTTGCATAGCAAAACTTTAAATGAGGGCTGCGAATGTTACAGTTCACAGAGTAGCTGTGAACTGTAACAAGTTATCCCCAAAAAGCAATGATTATAGAAGCGGAGCGACAGAAAAAGCATGGAAATCGTACAAGATAAATGGAAAGAAATACTGCAGAGAGTGCGGGACGAGCACGAATTATCTGAGATCTCCTTTACTACATGGATTGAACCACTTACGATCCATTCGGTTGAGGACAATCTGATCACAATCCTGGTTCCATCCGAAAAAATGGGTCTCGATTACGTGAGCAAAAAATATACTCTTCCTATTAAAGTGGCAATCGCGGAAATCACAGGTGTCAACTATGAGATCCGCTTTATTCTTCCGGAAGAAGTGAAACAGGAAAAAGCGCCTGCTCCCGTCCAGAAAAATCTCTATGTGCCGAACCTGAATCCAAAGTATACCTTTGATACCTTCGTGGTCGGCAGCAATAACAAATTTGCCCATGCAGCTTCTCTCGCCGTGGCCGAATCCCCGGGAGAAATCTACAATCCGCTGTTTTTATACGGTGGTGTTGGACTGGGCAAAACCCATCTGATGCACTCGATCGCACATTTTATTCTTCAGAAAAACCCGTCTTCGCGGATTCTCTACGTAACGAGTGAAGAATTTACCAATGAAGTCATCGAGGCCATCCGAAACAGCAACAACACCGCAATGACCAAATTCCGTGAGAAATACCGCAATATCGACGTACTTCTCATCGATGATGTGCAGTTTATTATAGGAAAGGAATCCACGCAGGAAGAGTTTTTCCATACCTTCAATACGCTGCACGGCGCCAACAAACAGATCATCCTTTCTTCGGATCGTCCCCCGAAAGACATGGATATCCTGGAAGACCGCATCCGTTCCCGTTTCGAATGGGGACTCCTTGCCGATATCCAGAGCCCGGATTATGAGACGCGAATCGCCATTCTCCGAAAGAAACAGGAATTAGACAGCTATTCCGTCAGCGACGATGTGATCGAATACATCGCTTCCAATATTAAATCGAACATCCGTGAGTTGGAAGGCGCTCTCAACAAAATCATTGCATACGCAAACCTTGAAAAACGTGAAATCAACATTGATCTTGCAGAGCAGGTGCTGCGCGACATCATCTCCCCGAACGAGAAGAAGGTGATCACGCCGGAATTTATCATCGACACCGTTGCAGATCACTTCGATATTACGCCGTCCGACATTGTCGGCAGCAAGCGGAGCAGCAAAATCGTATTCCCGCGCCAGATCGCAATGTATCTGTGCCGCGAAATGCTCGATGCCCCGCTGACCGGAATCGGAAAAATGATGGGCGACCGCGATCATACCACTGTCATGCACGGCATTGAGAAGATCGAAAAGGAAATGAGTGCTAAAGACAGTGTCCGCAACACGGTAGACATCTTAAAGAAGAAGATCAACCCGTCGAAATAGGCGGAGCCTTTGTAACTCTGTCAAAACGGTTAAAAACGATTTACATTTATATAAGAAGAAACTCATCGGTTGACAGGCCCTTATTTATACACAAACCGATGTGGAAAGCCTGTGGATGAATTGTGGACAAATTTGGGGCCTGAAGTTATCAACATTTCATACACAGGTTCACGTTCGATTATTCACAGAGTTATACAGATCGATTTTTCCAGTATTTCCGCATTCTTGACGGGGTTTTCCACATATCCACAGCCTCTACGACTAAGACTACGGATTTTTACTATATTTTTTCTTTATAAGCAGACTCACCAAGCAGTGAGGAAAGGAGAGTTATCCACAATTATGAAATTAGTGTTTGACAAAGCAGACCTTGTAAAAAGCGTTGGTATCGCTATGAAAGCTGTCTCCGGTAAAACAACCATGCCGATTCTGGAATGCATTCTGATTGATGCATCTTCCAACGTGATCAAATTTACCTCCAACGATATGGAACTCGGAATCGAAACCATCGTCACAGGTATGATTCTGGAACGCGGTATTGTTGCTCTGGATGCAAAGATTTTTTCTGAGATTGTAAGAAAACTTCCGGATAATCAGGTTACAATAGAAACAGATGAAAATCTGGTAACCACGATTACATGTGAAAAAGCAAAATTCAACATTCCGGGACAGTCAGGAGAAGATTTTTCCTATCTGCCGATTCTCGAAACTTCCGATTGTGTTTCCATTTCCCAGTTCACCTTAAAAGAACTGATCCGTCAGACCATTTTCTCCATTGCAGCCAATGAGAACAACAAACTGATGACCGGTGAGCTTTTTGAAATCAAAGATAACACACTTCGCGTCGTATCTCTGGACGGACACCGTATTGCGATCCGCAGAATTGAGCTGAAAGATTCGTATCCGGACCGAAAAGTCGTTGTTCCGGGAAAAACCCTGAACGAAATCAGCAAAATTCTGTCCGGTGAGATGGATGATCAGATTGATATTTACTTCTCGGAAAACCACATTATGTTCAAGTTCGATGATACAACGGTCGTTTCCAGACTGATCGACGGTGAATATTTCCGCATCGACCAGATGCTTTCGAGTGATTACGAGACAAAAGTGACGATCAACAAAAAAGAATTCTTAAGCTGTATCGACCGTGCGACGCTTCTTGTCAAAGAAGGCGACAAAAAACCGATCATCATCGACATCCAGGATGGAGCGATGGAACTGCAGATCAACTCCGCGATGGGTTCCATGAAAGAAGAGATCGATATCAACAAAGAAGGCAAGGATATTATGATCGGTTTTAACCCGAAATTCCTGATCGATGCACTTCGTGTTATTGATGACGAGGAGATTTCGATTTATCTGGTCAACCCGAAGGCTCCATGTTTTATCCGGAACGAAGAAGAGAGCTATATCTATCTGATTCTGCCGGTAAACTTCAATTCCGTGAGATAAGTCACATAAGTTTGAAATCTGCCGGAACCTTTTCTGAAAGAACTTTCAGCGGTTTTACAGCCACACAGGTTGAAAACTGCGAACTTACGTGAGGAAAAGGCACGGCAGTGCAGGAGGAAAAAATGGAAATTATTACGCTGCGTGAAGATTACATCAAACTGGGCCAGGCATTAAAAGCTGCGGCTCTGGTAGAAGACGGCGTGGAAGCAAAGCTCGTCATCAAGGACGGCGAAGTGACCGTAAACGGTGAAGTAGATACCCGCCGCGGCCGCAAGCTCTATGACGGAGATGTTGTCTGCTACAATGGAAATGAGATACAAATTAAAAAATAAGGCTTAAAAACTTAAGCTGATTTTTCACGGACGAGTGCTCATGTATATCAAATCTTTAGAACTGAAGAACTATCGGAATTATGAGAGTTTATGCATAAATATCAGCCCCGGAACGAATATTCTCTACGGCGACAATGCCCAGGGAAAGACGAATATTCTCGAGGCTTTATATCTCGCGGGTACGACAAAATCGCACCGCGGCAGCAAGGACCGCGAAATCATCCAGTTTGACCGGGAGGAAGCCCATATCCGGATGATGGTGGAGCGGAACGGCAGCACGCATAAAATCGATATGCATCTAAAAAAAAATAAATCCAAGGGAATCGCCATTGATGGAGTTCCGATCCGCAAAGCGTCGGAACTTTTTGGCATTGTAAATATTGTGTTTTTCTCTCCGGAGGATCTGAATATCATCAAAAACGGTCCTGCGGAGCGCCGGCGTTTCCTGGATAGCGAAATTTGTCAATTGTCAAGACTATACATGATCGAGCTTGCCAATTATAATAAAGTGGTGGCGCAGAGAAACAAGCTGCTTAAAGAGATTTCGTTTTCCGGCAGAATGGCGGATACGCTCGAGATCTGGGATGAGCAGATGGTCCGCTATGGAACAAGCATTATTTCCGAGCGGAAAAAGTTTATCAGCCGCCTGAATGATATTTTATCCGAGATCCATCAGAATCTGACCGGAGGAAAGGAGCAGATTCTGATTACCTATGAACCGAATGTGTCCGAGGAAGCGTTTTCCGAAGAGTTAAAAGCTGGAAGAGAGCGTGATCTGCGTTTCGGACAGTCCTACACCGGGCCGCACCGGGACGATTTCTGTGTGCGGGTCAACGACATTGATATCCGTAAATACGGTTCCCAGGGGCAGCAGAGGACGGCGGCGCTTTCGCTGAAACTGGCGGAGATCCGTCTGGTCGAGGAGGAAATTCACGATACACCGGTTTTACTGCTGGATGATGTTTTGTCAGAGCTGGACGGCAGCCGGCAGAATTATCTTCTGCAGAGCATTCACAGCATACAGACACTGATTACCTGTACCGGACTGGACGAGTTTGTCGAAAATCATTTTGAGGCAAACAGCGTATTCCAGGTGGTCGAGGGATCTGTGTTTCACAAAGAAACAGGAGGAATCTAAATGAGTACAGAGAACATGGAAAAGACAGAGTATGGTGCAGACCAGATTCAGATTCTGGAGGGTCTGGAAGCCGTACGGAAGCGCCCAGGTATGTATATCGGCAGTACCTCCGCACGGGGACTTCACCATCTGGTTTATGAGATTGTCGACAACTCGGTAGACGAGGCACTGGCAGGATACTGCAAAAATATTGACGTTACGATTAACCCGGACAACTCCATCACTGTCATCGACGACGGCCGTGGTATTCCGGTCGGCATCAATCATAAGTCGGGCCTTCCGGCCGTTGAGGTTGTCTTTACGGTGCTGCACGCAGGCGGAAAGTTCGGCGGCGGAGGGTACAAGGTATCCGGCGGTCTGCACGGCGTTGGTGCATCCGTTGTAAATGCGCTGTCCAACTGGCTTGAGGTGCGCGTTTATCACGATGGAAAGGTTTACTTCCAGCGGTATGAGCGCGGAAAAACCATGAATAAGCTGGAGGTCATCGATACCTGTCCGATCGAAAAAACAGGTACCGAGGTCCGTTTCCTGCCGGATGACACGATGTTCGAGGAGACGGTTTATGATTACGACGTTTTAAAAACAAGACTCCGCGAGACCGCATTTCTGACCAAGGGACTGCGCATTGTTCTGCGCGATCTGCGCACGGATCCGGTAGTGGAAAAAGCATTCCACTACGAGGGCGGTATCAAAGAGTTTGTCAGCTACCTGAACAAGAGCAAAACGGCGCTCTACCCGGACATCATCTACTGCGAGGGAGAAAGAGACGGCGTTCTTGTTGAGGTTGCAATGCAGCACAACGATTCCTATCAGGAAAATACGTATGGTTTTGTCAACAACATTACGACACCGGAGGGCGGTACCCATATCGTGGGCTTCCGAAATGCGCTGACGAAAACCTTTAATGAATATGCAAGAGCAAATAAACTGTTAAAAGACAGCGAACCGAACCTGACCGGAGAAGACATCCGCGAGGGTATGACGGCGATTGTCAGCATCAAAATCGAGGAGCCGCAGTTCGAGGGCCAGACGAAGCAGAAACTCGGAAACAGCGAGGCGAGAGGAGCTGTCGATAATATCGTGAGCACACAGCTCGAACTGTTCCTGGAGCAGAACCCGGCTGTTGCAAAGACGATTATCGAAAAATCCCTGCTTTCCCAGCGTGCCAGAGAGGCCGCAAGAAAAGCGCGTGACCTGACGAGAAGAAAATCCGCACTGGATGGCATGTCCCTGCCTGGAAAACTGGCAGACTGTACCGACAAGGATCCGAAAAACTGTGAGATCTTCCTGGTTGAGGGAGATTCCGCGGGTGGTTCCGCAAAATCCGCAAGAAGCCGTGCAACGCAGGCAATCCTGCCTCTGCGTGGAAAAATTCTGAACGTAGAGAAGGCACGTCTCGATAAAATTTATGCGAATGCCGAGATCAAAGCGATGATTACGGCATTCGGAACCGGAATCCACGACGATTTCGATATCACCAAACTGCGCTACGACAAGATCATCATCATGACCGATGCCGATGTCGACGGCGCTCACATTGATACCCTGATGCTGACGTTCCTGTACCGTTTCATGCCGGAACTGATCAAACAGGGCCACGTTTATCTAGCACAGCCGCCGCTGTTTAAGATCGAAAAAAACAAAAAAGTATGGTATGCATACGACGACGATCAGATGAATCAGATCCTCAATGAGATTGGACGTGGAGACAATAAGATCCAGCGTTACAAAGGACTGGGAGAGATGGATGCGGAGCAGCTCTGGGAGACCACCATGGATCCGGAACGCCGTGTTCTGCGCCGCGTTGTGTTCGATGAAGAGTATTCTTCTGAAATTGATCTTACCTTCAATACGCTCATGGGCGACAAGGTAGAACCGCGCCGTGACTTTATCGAAGAGAGAGCAAAATACGCAAACAACCTGGATATCTAAAAAGTCCTGTGAACTGAAGTGGAGGAAAAGATGGAAGATAATGTTTTTGATAAAATTCACGAGGTCGATCTGAAAGACACGATGGAGGAATCCTACATCAACTACGCGATGAGCGTAATTGCATCCCGTGCACTTCCAGACGTCCGCGATGGCTTAAAGCCGGTACAGAGACGTATTCTGTACTCCATGAGCGAGCTGAACAATACGCCGGATAAGCCGCACCGTAAGTGCGCGCGTATCGTCGGTGATACGATGGGTAAATATCACCCGCACGGCGACAGCTCTATCTACGGAGCACTCGTCAACATGGCACAGGACTGGGCAACCCGTTATCCGATGGTGGACGGCCATGGAAACTTCGGTTCCGTCGACGGCGACGGCGCTGCGGCTATGCGATACACCGAGGCACGTTTAAGCAAAATCTCGATGGAGATGCTGGCGGATATCAACAAAGACACCGTAGACTTCGCCCCGAACTTTGATGAAACCGAAAAAGAGCCTGTTGTTATGCCGGCCCGCTACCCGAACCTTCTGGTAAACGGTACTTCCGGTATCGCAGTCGGTATGGCAACGAACATCCCGCCGCACAATCTGCGCGAGGTGGTAAGTGCCATTGTAAAAATTATTGATAATATCATCGAGGAGGACCGTACGACAGATCTCGAGGAGATTCTCGGCATTGTAAAAGGCCCTGACTTCCCGACCGGAGCAGAAATCCTCGGCACCCGCGGCATCGACGAGGCCTACCGTACCGGCCGCGGTAAAATCCGTGTTCGTGCGGTATCAAACATCGAGACACTGCCGAACGGAAAGAGCGAGATCATCGTAACCGAGATCCCGTACATGGTAAACAAGGCGCGCCTGATCGAGAACATCGCCGCGCTGGTAAGAGATAAAAAGATCGACGGCATCACCGGCATTGCGGACCACTCCAACCGTGAGGGTATGCGCATCTGTATCGAACTGCGCCGCGACGCCAATGCAAACGTCATCTTAAACCAGCTGTACAAACATACTCAGATGCAGGATACCTTTGGTGTGATCATGCTTGCACTGGTAAACAATCAGCCGAAAGTCATGAACCTTCTGGAGATGCTGACGTATTATCTGCAGCACCAGGAAGAGGTTGTGACGAGAAGAACGAAATACGACCTGAACAAAGCGCAGGAGAGAAGCCATATTCTGGAAGGACTCTTAAAAGCGCTTGACCATATTGACGAAGTGATCCATATCATCCGTGCATCCGCGAATGCGGCAGAGGCGAAGAAGAACCTGATGGAACGCTTCGATCTGAGTGATGCCCAGGCCCAGGCAATCGTAGACATGCGTCTGCGCGCTCTGACCGGTCTGGAACGGGAGAAGCTCGAGAACGAGTACAAAGAGCTGATGGCGCGCATCGAGCAGTTAAAAGCCATCCTCGCAGACCGCAAGGTGCTTCTTGGCGTTATCCGCAGGGAGATTCTGACCGTATCCGAAAAATACGGCGATGACAGAAGAACTTCCATCGGCTTTGATGAGTACGATCTCTCCATGGAGGATCTGATTCCGCGCGAGAATACCGTCATCACCATGACGAAACTGGGCTATATCAAACGTATGACCGTTGACAACTTCCGCAGCCAAAACCGCGGCGGCAAGGGAATCAAGGGTATGCAGACCATCGAGGACGACTACATCGAGGAGCTTCTGATGACGACGACCCATCATTACCTGATGTTCTTTACGAATACGGGAAGAGTCTACCGTCTGAAAGCATACGAGATTCCGGAGGCGTCCAGAACCGCAAGAGGAACGGCGATTGTCAACCTTCTCCAGCTGCAGCCGGGAGAGAAGATTACCGCTGTTATTCCAATGCGCAAATATGAGAAGGGCCATTATCTGTTTATGGCAACGAAAAAGGGACTGGTGAAGAAGACGCCGCTCGAAGAATACGAGAACGTCAGAAAAACGGGTCTTGCTGCCATTGCGCTCCGCGATGATGATGAACTGATTGAAGTTAAGACAACTGATAACGAGAAAGAGATTATTCTGGTAACGAAATTCGGCCAGTGTATCCGCTTCAAGGAAAACGATGTGCGTACGACAGGCCGTGTTTCTATGGGTGTACGCGGCATCAACCTTCTGGACGGCGATGAAGTAGTCGGCATGCAGATCTGCACGCAGGGAGACTATCTCCTTGTCGTATCCGAAAACGGCATGGGCAAACGGACGCCGATGGCAGAGTTTACCGTACAGCTCCGCGGCGGCAAGGGTGTCAAATGCTATAAGATTACCGAAAAGACCGGAAACCTGATCGGTTCCAAGGCGGTCAACGAGGATAATGAGATCATGATGATCACCACAGAGGGAATCATCATCCGTACGCCATGCTCCGGCATTTCTGTGATGGGACGGATCACATCCGGCGTTAAGCTGATGGATGTGGACGGCGAAATCAAGGTTGCCAGCATTGCAAAAGTAAGAGACAAAGAGGCGTCCGAGGAGACTCCGGTTTCGGAGAAAGAGAACGAAACGGCTTCTGAGAAAACGCAGGAATAATACAGCGTCGCAAAACGTGCCTGAGAGAAAAAAGCTCAGGCACGTTTTGCTCGTTTGGGGAAGGGGAGAAAAACATGAAACGAATTTTACTGATGGTGCTGCGGAATCTGCTTCTGGTTCCGTGGATGTGGTGCCGGCTCTGTTACCATGCAGCGCATCCGGACAAGTACAGTCTGGAAGAGCACTTTAAAATGCTGCGCTTTGTTGTACAGCGGGCGAACAAAGGCGGAAACGTCATTGTGGAATCCTATGGAGCAGAAAATCTTCCGGAGCAGGACGGTTTTGTGATGTATCCGAATCACCAGGGACTGTACGATGTGCTGGCGATCGCAGGAGCGTGCTCGCGTACCTTTACAGTTGTTGCCAAAAAAGAGGTAGAGCATATTCCGTTTTTAAAACAGGTCTTTGCGTGCATCCACGCGCTGTTTATGGACCGGGAGAATCTGCGGCAGTCAATGCAGGTTATCAATGAGGCGGCCGATGTCGTAAAAGAAGGCAAAAACGTCATTCTGTTTCCGGAAGGAACGAGGAGCAGAAAGGGAAACCAGCTGCTGGAGTTTAAAAGCGGCAGCTTCAAGATCGCAGTAAAAGCAAAATGCCCGATCGTGCCGGTTGCGTTAAAAAACTGTTTTGTTCCGTTTGACTCCAATACCGTCCGTCCCGTAACGGTAGAAGTCCATTTTCTCGACCCGATCCCATATGAGGAATACCAGGGAATGAAGACAACAGAGATTGCCGAGATGGTAAAGAAGAGAATTGAAGCCGTCGTAACCGCGTAGCGGTTTCAGAAAAGAGCGTGATATGCGCTCTTTTCTGCTATTCTGGGGGCTGATTTGGGTTCTGTAAGGCATATTTTCTATAATAGTAAGAAAAAAACAAAAAAATCGAAAAAACGGGTTGACAAGAACGTAAGGTTTTTGTATAATAAACCATGCGTCACGAATGAGTGACCGCACATATCATTTTATATTTAGGCATTTGGAGAAGTACTCAAGTGGCTGAAGAGGCGCCCCTGCTAAGGGTGTAGGTCGGGTAACCGGCGCGAGGGTTCAAATCCCTCTTTCTCCGTTCTTGTTTATGAAATGTAGAAAAGAAATCTTAGCAACATCAAGATTCTTTTTTTTCGCCCAGCCGAAACTACATAAAAATAAATAAGAAAACATATTGACAGAAATGAAA
>ENA-ORNR01003315-ORNR01003315.1-human-gut-metagenome-genome-assembly--contig:-NODE-3315-length-12163-cov-15.135861_pt1 | contig 12163 bp, 15 predicted proteins | sample MGYA00242114_ERZ509020 | MGnify/ENA primary metagenome ERZ509020 (study PRJEB26280, sample SAMEA2338758) | human gut metagenome | biome: human gut; feature: human-associated habitat; material: faeces...
TTTGTAAAATCTATGCTATAATACTTCCCGGAAAGTCTGTTTCAGGGCGGGGTGTGATTCCCCACCGGCGGTGAGCGGCATGGCCCGCAAGCCCGCGACCAGCTGCAAATGCGGCTGCTGACCCGGTGTGATTCCGGGGCCGACGGTTAAAGTCCGGATGAAAGAAACGGAAAGCTGTTTGCTTTGCTTTTTTGCGCCCTGTCGTATATTTTGCGGCAGGGCGTTTTGTTTTCGCGAGGGCAGGGCAGAGCCTCCCGGGTTCGTGAGCTGACTTTCACAAATTTTTACGGGAGGCATCTTCTCATGCAAAACAAGACTACCAACATCCGCAAGCTCACCGGCACCGCTATGCTCGGCGCTGTCGCCGCCGTACTTATGTACATGGAGTTTCCAATCCCCATCATGCCGTCCTTCGTCAAGCTGGACGTGTCCGAGCTGCCCGCGCTGCTGGCTGCCTACGCCTACGGGCCGGTGTCCGGCATCGCCGTGTGCCTGATCAAAAACCTCATCAAGCTGCCTAGCACCAGCACTGCTGCGGTGGGTGAACTGTTCAATTTTGTCATGGGTGCGTTGTTTGTGGGCGTCGCCGGCTTTGTGTACAAGCGCAGCAAGACCCGCCGCAGCGCACTCATCGGCGCAGGGCTGGGCGCACTGATCATGGCCGTTGTGTCCGTGCCGTACAACTACTTCATCGTCTACCCGGCCTATGTGGTTTTGTATCATCTGCCGCTCGAGGCTATCATCGGCATGTATCAGGCCATCAACCCAAGCGTGGACGGCCTGCTGACCTGCCTGATCACCTTCAACTTCCCGTTTACCTTGTTTAAAGGTCTGCTGGACGCGGCGCTCTGCTTCCTGATTTACAAGCCGCTGTCTGGCGTGCTGCACGGGAGAAAGTGAGAAAGGCTTCCCCCGCGCAGGGGGAAGCTGTCACCGAAGGTGACTGATGAGGGCCGGGTTTGCGCAGCAACCCTTTTACGGGCAATCACGGCAAGCTCGCCCCTCATCCGGCCTCGGCCACCTTCCCCCGATGGGGAAGGCTCTCCTCCAAAACCACACACGCTGCCGCATCTGACCCACTTTTGTGCAAACCGCCTGAACTGCACAACGAAATATCGTTGACTTTGCCAAAAACCTGTGGTACACTAACTTCACAACAACAGAATAGCAACTTATCAAGAGCGGCTGAGGGAACAGGCCCGATGAAGCCCGACAACCTGCGTGTATGCGCAAGGTGCCAAGTCCTGCGGGAAACCGAAAGATAAGCGTTACCGCGCGCAGTCTTTCCGGCTGCGCGCTTTTTGTTTCCACGGTTGCGTTTCTGCCGAATATTTTATAGGAGGCTTTCCCCAATGTCCAAAGTTCTTTTCACGTCCGAATCCGTCACCGAGGGGCATCCCGACAAAATCTGCGACCAGATCTCCGACGCCATCCTCGACGCCATCCTGGCGCAGGACCCCGGTGCCCGCGTTGCCTGCGAGACGACCTGCTCCACCGGCCTCGTCCACATCATGGGCGAGATCACGACCAGCTGCTACGTGGACATCCCCGGCACGGCGCGCGAGGTCATCCGCTCCATCGGCTATGACCGCGCCAAGTACGGCTTTGACTGCGACACCTGCGGCGTCATCACCAACATCGACGGCCAGAGCCCCGACATTGCGCTGGGCACCAACGACGACGTGGCCGGTGCGGGCGACCAGGGCATGATGTTCGGCTACGCCTGCAACGAGACGCCCGAGCTGATGCCGCTGCCCATCAGCCTGGCCCATAAGCTGGCCAAGCGCCTGACCGAGGTGCGCAAGAACGGCACGCTGGATTACCTGCGCCCGGACGGTAAGAGCCAGGTCACCGTGGAGTACGACGACGGCAAGCCCGTGCGCATCGACGCGGTGGTCATTTCCAGCCAGCACAGCCCCGACATCAGCCAGGAGCAGCTGCATGAGGACATCCGCCGCGAGGTCATTGAAAAGGTCATTCCCGCCGAGCTGCTGGACGAGAACACGAAATACTACATCAACCCCACGGGCCGCTTTGTTGTGGGCGGCCCGCAGGGCGACTCCGGCCTGACGGGCCGTAAGATCATCGTGGACACCTACGGCGGCTATGCCCGCCATGGCGGCGGTGCGTTCAGCGGCAAGGACCCCAGCAAGGTGGACCGTTCCGCCGCGTATGCCGCGCGCTGGGTCGCCAAAAACGTGGTTGCCGCGGGCCTGGCTACCAAGTGCGAGGTCGAGCTGGCCTATGCCATCGGCGTGGCCCGTCCTGTCAGCGTCCTGGTGGAGACCTTCGGCACCGGCGTGGTGTCCGACGAGGCTCTGGAGCAGGCCGTGGAGCAGGTGTTTGACCTGCGGCCCACCGCCATCATCCGGGACCTGGACCTGCGCCGTCCCATCTATCGCCAGCTGGCGGCCTACGGCCACATGGGCCGGGAGGACCTGGGCGTCACCTGGGAGCGCACCGACCGGGTGGACCAGCTGAAGGCCGCTCTGAATCTCCGGTAAAAAAGTCGGAAATCCGGCGGAAAGCCCTTGACTTTTCCGGAAAAACCAGTATAATATATGAGTCTGCTTATGCGGACATATCCTTGCTCTCACAGGAAGTGAGGGCCATAAGTCCAAAAGGAGGTGCAAAAGTATGGCTAAGATTTCCGCCAACTACGAGGTCGTTTACATCATTGACCCGGCACAGAGTGAGGAGGCTATTGCCGCTACCGTGGCAAAGTTCCAGACCCTGGCTGAGCAGAACGGCTCCGACGTGGTCGTGGACGAGTGGGGCAAGCGCCGTCTTGCTTACGCCATCGACTACAAGACCGAAGGCTACTATGTGCTGATGAGCTTCACCAGCGGCCCGGAATTCCCCAAGGAACTGGATCGTATCCTGGGCATTACCGAGGGCATCATGCGTTCCATGATCGTCTGCAAGGGCGAGTAAGGGAGGCAGTTTTATGCTCAACAAGATTTTCATCATGGGTCGTCTGACCCGGGACCCTGAGCTGCGCCGTACCCAGAACGGTACCGCCGTCACCAGCTTCTCCCTGGCCGTGGACCGGGACTTCAAGTCCCAGAGCGGCGAGAAGGAGACCGATTTCATCGACGTGGTGGCCTGGCGCAGCACAGCCGAGTTCGTGGCCAAATATTTCACCAAGGGCCGCATGGCCGTGGTGGAGGGCCGGCTCCAGATCCGTGACTGGAAAGACCGCGAAGGCAACAACCGCAGAAGTGCGGAAGTGGTTGCCGACAACGTCTATTTCGGCGACTCCAAGCGGGACGGTGCTCCCGCCGGCGGCAGCTTCTCCGCTCCTCCGGCCTATGGCGCACCCACCGGCGGCTACACCGCTCCTGTGGGCGGCAGTTCCGAATTTGCCGAGATCGACGAGGAGGACGGCGACCTGCCGTTCTGATCACCCCCAGGTTACACCTGATTCTATAAAGGAGGAATTCTTCCATGGCTATGGAACGCGAAAATAGAGCCCCCCGGGGCACCGGCCGCAAGCGCAAGAAGGTCTGCCAGTTCTGCGTGGATAAGTGCGAGCACATCGACTACAAGGATGCCGCCAAGCTGCGCCGCTTCATTTCCGAGCGGTCCAAGATTCTGCCCCGCAGAACCACCGGCACCTGCGCCATGCATCAGCGTCAGCTGACCGAGGCCATCAAGCGGGCCCGTCAGATCGCTCTGCTGCCCTTCGTCACCGAGTAAAATATTGCTCCTGCAAGGGCCTCGCAAGTTGAATCAAAAATCCCTCCGCCGTAATGGTCGGGGGTCATAAGAAAGTAATATCGTATTTTCTCAGGAACGGCGTGGCTTCGGTCACGCCGTTTCCTGTTTCAGCAGTTCTTCCACGGGGATAAAGCCCACAAGGTCATAGGAAATGCGGATGCCCTGATGCCGCTTGCCGCTGGACTTGTCCGGAGCTTCAATGTAGATTGCCTTGACAAGCTCCCGCAGCGCATAGGGGGTAAGCTCGTCCAAATCCTCATATTTGCGTACCCGCTGGATAAACTGCTTCAAATTTTCAATCTGTCGTTCCTGTACTTCAATTTCCTTCTGCAAAGTCTGAATTTCCTCTTTAAGCTGTGCTTGTTCGTCCTCATAGGTCTTGCTCATCATAGAGAACTTTTCATCTGTGATGCGCCCCGCCACATTGTCCTCATAAATGCGGATAAACAGATGGTCAAGCTCTCCCAGACGCTTTTCAGCCTGTGCCAGACGCTTCTTGTGTCCGCGGATTGCGGCTTCGCTGGACAGCCGGAGCTTCTGCTCCATGACGGCGCGGAAATGATCCTCATACCGACTGACATAGGAAATCACAGTTCTCATGTGCATCCAGACCAAATCTTCCAGAACAACCGCCCGGATAAAGTGTGCCGAACAGCTTCCCGTATTGCTGCGGTAGTTGGCGCATACAAAATGATCCTGCCGCTTTTCAATGTAGTTGGTAGTGCAGTAGCGCATTTTTGCTCCACAATCAGCGCAATAGACCATACCGGAAAACAGGCTGCTCTTGCCCGTCTTTGTCCTGCGGTGACGCTGCTGACGGATCTCCTGCACCTTGTCAAAGACCTCCTGCTCAATGATCGCCGGGTGGGTGTTGTAGAAAACAGCCTGCTTTTCAATGGGCGTTTCCCGCTGCTTTTTGTCCCAGATGGAATTGGTGTAGGTCTTGAAATTGACGGTGCATCCTGTGTATTCCCGCCGTTCCAGAATGTGAACGACCGTGTTGGTGTTCCAATGGTACGGATCGGCGGTTTCCGGGCTGGGTGTCTTGATGCCCTCGCGCTTTTTGTAGGCGGTAGGGTTAAGTACCTTTTCCTCCTGCAAGAGCTTTGCGATCTGCATCGGGCCTCGCCCTTCCATGCACAGCTTGAAAATGCGCTTGACTACCAACGCCGCCGCTTCATCCACGACCCACTTCATCTTGTCCTCCGGGTCTTTACGGTAGCCGAACGGAACATTGGTGGTCAGGGGAACGCCGCGTTCGCCCTTCGCCTTATTGACAGCACGAATTTTGCGGCTGGTGTCCTTGGCAAAAAACTCGTTGAACCAGTTCTTGATACCCGCAATGTCGCTGTCGGTACTGTTGGGATCGATGGTGTCAAAGTGATCGTTGATGGCAATATAACGCACATTGTACTTCGGGAACGTGAAGTTGATATACAGCCCTGTCAGCGAAGAATTTCGTCCCAGTCTGGATAGGTCTTTGGTAATACAGACTGCCACCCGTCCCGCTTCGATCTCCGCAAGCATGGCTTGGAAGCCGGGGCGGTCATAGTTCGTCCCGCTATACCCATCGTCCACAAAAAAGGTTGGGTTCGGGAAACGGTGCGCCTTTGCGTATTGGAGCAGGATCATTTTCTGATTCTGGATGCTGTTGGATTCGTCCTCTTTGCCGCCCTTCTTATCCTCTTTCAAATCTTCCACGGATAAACGGCAGTAAAGCGCGGTGATTTTATCAGTTGCCCGTAACATTTCTGTTTCCTCCTTCAAAGGAACAACTGTCAGTACAGGATTGGTTGCTTCTATTGTACCAAGAGACTCTGTATTTGTCATTCAGGATCCTCCATCTTTTCTGCAAACTTTTCGCCCATGATGCGCTCCATCTTTCTATCCAGCGTTTCCACGCCGTCATAGCTGCCTGTGACGGTGTAGACTGTGCCGCCGATTTCCTTTTGCAAGGTGAACTCCGGCAGCCAGAACGCAGACAGGTTTTTCGCGCAGAGATGCCCGTCCTCGTTAAAGTAGCAGTTGTGTCGGGGATGGTCGGGCGGCAGGGGCTGCGGTTTCAGATACGGGTCTGGATTGGAGAAGTAATATTCCGCTGGCTCGTCGTGTTCTGCTTTTTCCCATTCCTCGATTTCTGCCAGCAGATCAGGGTCGTTTTCGTGTTCAAATTCTTTGTTCTCGTTCATGGTGGTGTCCTTTCTCCGATGGGTTATCGGTCTATACCGTGATGTTTGTTTTTTGCCTTTTGCGGCGCGTCCGCTTTCAGGGCAACATCCACATAGCGGCGTACCTTTTGCAGCTCGGTAACTTCCTCCCGCTGGGCTTTCAGCCTCGCATACTCTGCTTCGTTTTCGGCGGTCAGTGCTGCAAGCTCGGTCTGCCACGCTTTTGGCGTCAGCTTCATATCCGGCAGATTTGCCCGCAGATAGCGATTTGCCGCATCCCATATTGCAAGATCGGCGCGGTGTGCTTCCGCAAACTTTTCCTGCTTGCCCTTCCAGCGGATTTGCTTGCATTCATCGTGAATGGGCTGTGTCTCTCGTAGGTTCTGTGCCTGTTCCATGAGCTTTTGAAGCTGGCGGATGCGCATCTCTCTCGGTTTCATGCCGTTGCGGATTTCGCTTGCCTTGTCATGGACAACGGACAGGGCTGCATCCAGTTCTTCCAGCGTATAGATACCTTTTTCTGAAAGAAGATTGACAGCTTTGGAAATTGCTTTGAGTTCGTCTGCGGTGTGCTGTTGCTGCCAGCTTTGGGAATACTTCCCGCTTTTGGCTTTCTGAATATCCAGATAGCGGAACAGCAGCGTGGAGAGGTCGGTGGATTTCGGCTGCGGCGGCTCGGAACGCAAGCTCTCCTTTGCCTTGAACACATCAAGCAGCCATTCTTTCAGCTTGCCGATCTGTGCCTTGATGTCACGGAGCAGACGGTTTGCCGCCTTGATGCTGCGGTTCAGCTCACCGCGCTCGGTGGCGATGCCTTTCTTCTCCATCTGTGACGCTGCCACACCGATATGAACGGTTGGGATTTGGTCGATTCCCTGCCGCTCGTAGCTGCGGTGGTCGATGCGCTCCGGGCGGTTGTTCTGTTCCAAAAACTCATTGGCAAGGTCAGCCCACACCTTGCGCCAGACCTTGGCGTTCTCCTGACTGTTCCAGTCCACAAGGTCAATCTTGCGGGTTTTGTATCTGCCGCTGGACAGACGGATTCTCTCGCCGTTTTCGTCCAGCACATATTCCTTTTTGGACTTCGGAAGCCACTTGCCCTGTTCGTCCATTGGGCGCATGGTGAGAAGAATATGGGCGTGCGGATTGCCGCCGCCTGTGTCATGGATGTTGAAGTCCGCGCACATTCCCCTGGAAACGAATTGAGAGGAACAGTACGCACGGACAAGCCGTACCTGTTCCTCTCTGGATAACTCTATGGGCAGTGCAACCTCCAATTCCCGCGCCAGTTGGGAGTTGCACGCCTTTTCAATTTGCTCCACGCTGTTCCACAGTGTTCCCCGGTCTTGAAAGTCCGGGGGAGCGTTGGGCGGCAGCAGGATTTCCGAATGGACGATGCCGCGCTTTCGGGTGTAGTCATGGATCATGCCGTCCCATTCGTTTGTGATTTTCTCGCCGCTTCGGTAGGCAGCAGCGGCAACGGCTGACTTGCCATTCCCCCGGCTGATGATCTTGATGCTGCAATGATAGATTGCGATAACGGTTTACCTCCGATCTTCGTGATTCAGCCCCATGAAACGGAACAGCTTGCCGCAGCAAGGTGTTCCGTTTCGTGGGGGCGCAAAAGGGTAGACAGCAAAGGCTGTCGCAGGGAAAATGCAGTTTTCCCTGTGCGGCGCAAGCCGCCAATGTGGGTGCGTGGAGATTTCCATGCGCCCACAAGCCCTCGGCAGAGCGCACAACACCCGCAAGGGTGTATAAGTGCGCCCTTGTTACCAAGGGTATTATCCAGCCTCCACCCCCTCGGCGCGTTTTTTCAAATACTCCTGTGCTTCCGTACTCTTTGCGATGTGATACAGGAAGTCCTTTCCCTCGTCCTCCGTCATGGTTTTCAGTTCCGGCACAAGGCTTTCCATGAAGCCGCCAAACAGGAAAATACGGTGATTGCGCTCCCTGCGTTTTTCGGCGGACAGCTTGCGGTTAAGCATCTTGTTTCGGTTTTCATACTGCTGTAATAGCTTCTGTGTGCGTTCCAGTTCGGCGTTACATTCCTCGATGGTCTGCGGTAGTTTTTTCTTTGACATAGGTAGTCGCTCCTTTCTTGATTTTTGGGGCAAACGAAAAGAGCAGCTGTTTTCTATGCGAAAATAGCTGCTCTTTTCTAATATTTATATACTTCAGCTGTTATCTGTTCAAATTTCTCTCAATCCATCCGCGCATTTGGCTGTCAATTTTGAAGTAGGACATTGTGCCTCCGCCCTCAATCCAGTCATAGTTTGGATAGAAGGAGATAAAGAAGCGCAAGCCAGAGGCGGTTTCGATTCGGAGATTTCTTCGATCATCGGCAAAAGCAGCGTGCGCTTCCTGTTGATTTTCTTCGGGGATACCATCAAATACTTCCGTCTGGAAGTCATCGTTTCCATAACTCACAAGTGTAATCGTCATGTGATAGAACTCAGTGATTTCCTGCCGATTTGTTACCGGTGAGCCAACTTCTTGTTCGTTGTTCCACTTCATTTCTGTAATGGATGCAATATCGTCTGCGCTCTCAATACCATACACGCGATAAAGCTCGGTGAACGAACAGTTTGTGTTGCTGTCAAACTGATAGAAGTTGCAGAACAGCGCGGCATACCATGTGTCACCGTCTCGCAGAACATATACGCCATCACAAACAGCAGGTGCATACCGGTATAGCTCGATGTCAGTCTGGCTGACAGTGCTTTTATAGCCAATGCCTCCGTCAGATTTCAGGTAGGAAATGTGTTCGCCAGCCATATCGGCGGTGATTTTAGGGGGCAGACCATACTTCTCAAGCACCTCCGGAAGTTTGACGGCCTCGTAAAATTTGCCGTTGTACTCAAGTGCGGCAATGTTCTGCGCGGGGTCTTGGGTGTCAGGGCCGCCCTTATGGTGAAGCACAGGGATGGCGATAATCACCGCCAGACACAGGCAGGCTGCAACAGCTCCCCATTTAACCCACTTGCGCTTCGGTTTTGCATCGGCTCGGACTTTGTTGGTCTCCTCGATAATATCATCGTTCAGCATATTCAAAGCGTCGCTGATCTGCTCTTTCTTCATAGTTCATAGCCCTCCTTTTCCAAATATTTTTTTAGTCCCTGCCTTGTTCGGTAGAGCATACTCTTGACCTTTGGCTCGCTTACGCCGTAGTAGTCTGCGACTTCTCGGATAGAATCCGCAAAGTAGTATCTGCCGACAAATGTGTTTCGTGCTTCTGCTGGGAGCGTGTAGAGATAGGTATTGATTGCTTCCGCAAGCAGTTTCAATTCTACGCTCTGCTCCGTGGTTTCGCTGCCGGAAATACAATCCTCCAGCTCGGAAAGAGAGACTGCATATTCCGAGTGCTTCCGTTTATCCCTGTTGCGTGTGCGGAACGCATCAATGGATAGTTGCCGTGTGATTTTTCCTAAATAGGTGGAGAGAACACCGGGCTTGTGCGTCGGCATGGAGTTCCACGCCTTTAAGTAGGTGTCGTTGACGGTTTCCTTGCTGTCCTCCCAGTCGGAGAGGATATTGTAGGCGATCTTTGAAAGATACCGCCCGTATTTCCGCTCCGTTTCGCTGATGGCTTTCTCGTCTCTTTTCCAGTATAAGGCAACAATCATCTCGTCCTGCATAGGCGAACCTCCTTTCTCATCTGCTGTCAGATGCTTTCACCATATAACCCGACAAAAATCGGGTTTGGTTTCACGATTTTCAAAATTTCCTCAAAAAAATTATAGCAGATTTTTGTGAATGCTTCTACCCATGCCGTTTACGCTGTTTTTCTTCGCTGCTTCACTCGCCGCCCTGCGCCTTTCCTCGCTATACGGTGCAGTCAGCCGAAAACTCAACCGTCCTTTTTCAATTTCAAAGGTCAGCCCTCCTTCCTCATCATCGTCGGTCTGGCGGCAGCATTGCGGGTGCTTTGCCGCAAATGCTGTCAGCCGCTTTTTGAAATCGGTGTTGTGGGTCTGCACCTCAATGATGCGGCTATGCTCGTCAAAATAAATCACGGTTGTCTTTTGCTTCTTGGTAAGCCCTGTTCTCATAAAACCTCCTGTTTTTCACTAATTTTTCCCAGCTCTTGAATTGGAAAAGTGCTGCGATTTTTTGATGGAAACGCCCCAAACGATGCGGAGTACATTTTGCCTCGTTCTATCGGCTGATTTGCCACTTTTCCAGCTCTTGACTGCATTTTCATGGTGTTCTGTTTGTGTGGCTTTTCAGCCACTCCACCAGCTCATTTTTCATCACCAATTTGCGCCCGCCGATCCGCAAGGTCGGGAAATCTGGGCTGCTCAAAAGGTTGTATGCCCCCGCTTTGGAAATCTGTAACGATTCGGCAAGCTGCTTTGCGTCCATCACATCGGGCATGGCTTCAAACGGTTCTCTGCTCATAAAATCTCCTTTCCCGCATGAAAAAGCAGCCACGATTTCTCGTGACTGCTATGATTGGTATTTATTCTACGATTGATAGTGTTGATAAGTATTCACGAAGTTTTGCGTTTACGGAAGAGAACTCTTTCTCAATTTCCTTTATAACAGCTTTGTCTTCATCGGTGACTAACGCATCAAAATCAAGTTTCTTAAATGCATACTCCTGCATTCTTTTCTCATAAAGCCAAAACAAATCATTTGCTTTACTGTAAATTACATCATACTGTTCAAAGATATCTTTTGGAATAAATGCTGCATTTTCGTACAAAGCATTTTGTGCAGCACTCGTTACTTCGACCATGCGCATAAATTCATTGATTTTTATATCCCGGTTCTCTTTTGGCGCATCTTTTAATTCAAGCGTTCCTTCGGTAAATGATGATAGTTTTACTATCATCGAGAGGAACGATTTTGAGAGCTGATGATAAATTTCAAATTCTTTATCAAATTGAGTTTTTGTTATGTGTCTGTTTCGCTCTAACTCTACTTTATATTTTTCAAGCTCTTTATTCAACCTTTGTTCATATTTTGCATCTAAGTGTTTTGCAATTCGATTGCACACAAATCCAGACACAGCACAGATAATTACACCTGCGCCACCTATGCTGGCAATAATTGCTCCTGCGATAGACCATATATCTTGCGTATTCATCACACGCCCTCCTCGGGATGCCCGTCCAAATATTTTCTGTATTCCACAGTCAAAAAATCCTCATAAGCGTCTGCGATCCTGGCAATCCGCTTATGGACTGCGCTGGCGGTCTTGTAGCCAACCTTGTCCGCAATCTCCTGTTCGGTCAAGCCGTCCATGCGCAGCTTCAATATTTCCCGATCTTTCTCGGTAATGCTCTGCTCGGCAAAGGCGGCAATCTGCATTTCGGAGATTACCTTTTGCTCAAACTCGCCGCGAGGATCGGCAACTTCAAAAATGTCGCCGTCCTCGTTTTCCATCATCTCGTCAAGAGAAATCGGCTTGCCGGAGCGGTTATGATGCCACTTCCGCATGAAATCGGTCTTAACGGTGCTGCTGGTGGTTTCGTAGTCCTCTACGGTGCGGTTTTCCCAGATCGCGTCGATCATCGGCTGCCAGTTCTGCTCTGCAATCACCATGTCGGTGACATTACCGATCAGATTGCTGAACTGCTGATAGGTCAGCCACGGCACCTCCACGCCCTGCGGGATGTTATATAGGTTTTGAAAGCCCAATCCGTTCTGCTCAAATTTCATGCGGATGTAGGGAATGATACTGTACGACAGCCGCCACAAGGGGAAATATCCTGCGTACTGATTCCAGTTACCGGGAATGTCGCGGTAGTTGCCATTACGGTCTTGTACTTGAAAGAACTGCCATGCACACCATGCGTAGCAATCCCACACAAGCAGCTTGAACATATCGTCACATACGATGTGGTCATATTTGTCCGTCCACAAAATCTCATACGGACAGCGGGGCAGCTCATAGGCTGGTTTCCATTTCTCCGCAAGCTCTCGCGGCAAGCTGTAAAACAGCGTCAGCCATGATTTGTCGCTGTCCTGTGGTATCTCGATGATCTCACCGGGCAGCACCACAAGAAAACCTTTTGGGCCTGTCTGCTTGTCCATCAGCGTCACCTCCAATCGCTTTCGTATTCAGCCCTCTACTATATATGGCATGAGAAAGGCTGAATTGTTCCAATGCTTTCAAACTTTTTTGAGATTTTTTGAAAAAATCTCGGGATGAATGGGATAGGATTGATTTAAGGCAATTATACCTGAAAGCTGTGAATAAATCCATTGCTTCTCGTGACGGCAAAAAAATAGCGGGTATCCGGCGCTCACCGGATACCCGTTATTTC
>ENA-ORNR01003321-ORNR01003321.1-human-gut-metagenome-genome-assembly--contig:-NODE-3321-length-12157-cov-2.663114_pt1 | contig 12157 bp, 12 predicted proteins | sample MGYA00242114_ERZ509020 | MGnify/ENA primary metagenome ERZ509020 (study PRJEB26280, sample SAMEA2338758) | human gut metagenome | biome: human gut; feature: human-associated habitat; material: faeces...
ATAGCCAAAAAGAAACGGGCGTTAACTCAGACAAACGAGGAGGATTCTTAATGGAGGGAGCAGGTATGACCGAAATGGAACGCTGGCTTGGCCTTGAAGAAATAGCAAGGCATCTGGGAGTCAGCAAGGAAACCATCCGGTCGTGGATCAGAAAAGAAACGATCCCGTACCACAAAGTTGGAAGACAGTACAAATTTAAGGCGTCTGAAGTAGACCAGTCGTCCAGACAGGATATGGAACAGGAGAGAGTACATAATTTCCGGGATTCCATGCAGTCTGCACAACAGGTTGAGGATAGTGTTATCCAGTCATTGATTGATTATGAACAGCCTGTCAGTGTGAACAATATCCAGGCAGCAGAATTATTACTTATGGAGAGAGGTTCCCTCTATAAGCAGATATTTGGAAGAAGCGGTGCTGCCAGCGTAGAAAATGACACGAGTGTCAATGATGCTTTTGATTCTGTCGGAGATATAGAACATGATACTCTATGGCAGAAGGCAGAGGATGCAGCCAATAACCTGACAGATAAGAGCAGTGCAGTCAGTGCATATCAGGAGCTGATTGGAGAAGCAGTCAGTGCAGTTGAAAATATGGTTCATACCTCTGACAATATCGTTGATGTGAAAGCTGCACAGATGTTGTATAAGGGCTTGTCTCTTGCAGGCAATCTTGCCAGGGAAGAAAATTATGAGCTTCCTGTTAATATCAAGGGTGAGTTGACATCCATTAACCTGAAAATATATCATAACAGCAGTCAGATGGGTAAAGTCACTGTTACGATGGATACAGATACACTTGGCAAAGTGGCAGCGGATTTTGATATCAGTGAAGAGAAGATTTCAGGTATGATCGCCTATGATAAGAAAACATCCGAACAGGATATAAAAATATTACAGGACAATCTTCAAGAACAATTCTCCAAAGCACAGCAGGAGAGTGGTCAGAACAAAAAGATATCCATTAGTCTGGCTGAAACAAAGACACTTGATCTGAACAGATTCGGACAGGATAGGGACGTAGAAGAGTCTGAAAAATTATCTACCAGGGAATTGTATCAGACAGCAAAAGCCTTTATTACAGCTTTAAAGAGTCTGGATCAGCAGTACGAAGCCTGACAGAATAACATTGCATAAAAGATAGGAGAGAAAGAACATGAGAATTAATTACAATATATCATCCATCATTGCAAGAAATTGCCTGAACAACAATGATACCCGTTTATCAGACTCTATCAAGAGATTATCAAGCGGCTACAAGATCAACAGTGCGGCAGATGATGCAGCAGGTCTGGCTATCTCCTTGAAGATGAGTGCACAGCTCCGATGCCTGAAACAGGCAAATAATAATGCCAATGATGGTGTATCTGTTGTAAATACAGCAGATGGTGCAATGACAGAGATGCATGAAATTCTACAGAGAATGAACGAACTGGCAATTCAGGCAGCCAATGGTACCAATGCGGATTCTGACCGTGAACAGATCCAGCTGGAGATTGACCAGCTGGTACAGGAGTTGGACAGAATTGCAGAAACAACACAGTTCAATGCACAGAATCTGCTGGATGGCAGTTTTGCCTATAAAGGATATACCAATACAGAGAATGTAAAAGTAATGTCCTATAGTGATGGCGTAACAAGTGGTACTTATATGATCAAGGGACTGGAATATTATCATGATGAAGATACCATTAAAGACTTTGATGCCTATATTAAACAGGATGCAAATGGTGAAGTAACACACGAAGACAGATATTCTGCAACAAGCGCAGATAAGGTACGCAATGCACTTGTAACGACAACAACGATCAATTCAGGTCTGAAGGCATTTCCGGATGGTTCCAGAGTTATTCTTGAAGATGAGAATATTGTAATCAAGGGTGAGAATGATTTCGAAGTGAAGCTTACCCTGAACAATCGCACCGCAGTGAAAGGCAGTGGTGTAACCACTACAAGTACAGTGAAATATTTCTCTACAGACAGCTTTAGAAATGTAACAGTACAGAGTCCTGACGGTACTGTAAAATACAATATCAGCGAAGTAAATTTTGTAAAGGAAACAGACAAGAACGGCAAACAGCTTCAAAACACGACAACCACGATCAATTCCGGTGCAACACAGAATCCATACAGTGGCTTGTCAGAGGACTTTGCGAATGCCTTTACAGATGAATTCGGCAATAAGGCGATTAAAGTCACGGACTGCAAGTTTGATAAGGCAACCGGTGAATTCATAGTCACAGCTGCAGCAACCGATGATCTGAAGACGACAAAGGAGAAGAAATTTAAGGTAGTCATAGAGAATCCGAATGGCTGGGACGAAACCAAGAGTGGCAAGTATGTGGATACACTGCCTACGACAGTTCAGGCTAATTATCTGAACAACTATCTGTATACGCACACAGATACGACAAGAACTACCTATACAGTAGGCAATACTGCTGATGATTCTAACAGCATTCTTCTGGATCTTACCGGAAAAGGCGCAATGCGTCTCCAGGTAGGAGCCAACGAAGGACAGGTGATCCAGGTAGAAATTCCAGCTCTGCAGGCGTTGTATCTGGGGGTAAAGGATCTGGATATTACAACGGAGGATAAGGCAACAGCGGCAATTGATATCGTAGGAGATGCAATCAACCAGTTGTCCGGTATCCGCGCTAAGATAGGTGCCTATGCGAACCGAATCGAACACACAATTACGAATCTTGACAACACAGAAGAGAATATGACAGCTGCTTATTCCCGTATTATGGATGTGGACATGGCAACAGAAATGACAGAGTATTCTACAGTACAGGTACTGGTGCAGTCTTCTACTGCCATGCTTGCACAGGCAAATGAAAGACCACAGTCCGTATTACAGCTGTTGCAGTAAAAATTGGGGATTTGTGTGTGTCTGTACATACTTGACATAAATTCAATATGCGCAAATAACATGCACAGAAATGAGGATTAGTATGACAACAGAGAAAAAGCAGATGTTCACAAGAAGGATTACACAGGCGAACAAAACACAGCTGACAGTAATTGTTTACGAAATGCTGTCAGCATATCTGGAAGATGCCAGGGCAGCACATGATGCCGGACAAACACAAGAGCTTGTCCAGAATATAGATCTTGCCAGAGCATGTATCGGGCAGCTGCGCAGCAGCCTTGACTTCCAGTATGAACTGGCGGGCAACCTGTTCTCACTGTACTGTTATGCAGACAGAGAGCTGGCACGGGATATGTTCAGCCTGAAAGTAGACAATCTGGATACGATTGAGATGATCTTTACAAAGCTTAGAGATGCCTATCAGCAGATCAGTAGTCAGGATCAGTCCGGTCCATTGATGGAGAATATCCAGTCTGTGTATGCAGGACTTACCTATGGCAGAACAGATCTCAATGAAAGTCTTGTTAATTATGATGCAAAGAGAGGCTTCCTCGTATAGAGGGAGCTTTTTCTATTTGTTCCTCTTCTAAAAACAATTCCATCCGCTGTGCCTGATTCAACAGGAAACGATATCTCTTTAAAGCGGAATTCACCTCATAAATATAGCAGTCAATCAGATCAGGGTCTGTTGCGTAATCAAATCCACAATAGGCAACCTCCAATGCATGCTGTGTCTTGGCAATATCAGCAAGAAGCTTATCCCTTGCAGAAGGTATTTCAGGATTGGCAGGAGCCGGAGGATAATTATTCAGGATACTTTTCAGACTAAAGTAGGTTTTCATGAACATCTACATCCTTTCAGTGAAGTTATTATAGTATAGGCATCATCATTCTAATCTATGCAAAATACTGGAAATTAGTACGAGTTTTTACATTTGAAACGAGTTTTTACATTTCGGGTAGACAAAAAATTGTTGTCTGTTATAATCGAACCCTGTCAGGAAGACCGGTCAAAGAATCTGACGGGAAGGTATGAAATCAAAATGGAACTATTAATTGGAATACTGATTGTAGCGGCATTCATGGATATGTGGCACTATAAAATTCCAAACTGGTGCATTGCACCGGGAATGGCAGCCGGACTGTTTCTTAGCTGGCAGCAGGGTGCAGAAGTATTGCTTGTAGTTCTGGTACAGACAGCACTGATCTTTGCAGTGTTCTATCCCTTTTATCTCATGGGAGGAATCGGTGCAGGAGATGTGAAGCTCTTTATGCTGCTTGGCTGTTATCTTGAGCAGCATAAGCTTATGGTCTGTATTGGCATAGCAATGATGTTGGCAGGAGCTGCTGCACTGGTAAGGATTATCTGCTCAAAAGAATGCAGACAGCATGTAAAAGAAGTGTTGTGTTATGTTTATAAAATGTTACGGACGGGTGCCATGACTGATGATATGCCTCTTAAATCCAGGGCTGCAGTAATCCGTCTGGCAGTACCCGTTCTATGCAGCACATTGCTTTGTATGGGAGGTGTGTTGTAATGCGGGAGAAGCTGCTTGCAGTATGTGATAAAGATGAGAGATATCTACAGGGAATGCAGGAGTATTTTCAACGAAAGGGGACAGCAGATTTTCAGATTGTGACTTTTACAGCCCTGGAACAGGTCATCAGTTATAGTCAGAATAAACCGATAGAAATCCTCCTGATCGGAGAGAATGCTTATGCTGAGGAAGCCGAAAATGTACGGGCAGGTAAAATCTATCTTTTGTCAGAAAATGGTCACAATGTAAATGCAGAATATCCAGCCATAACCAAATTTCAATCCATGGCAGGAATCTTTGCACAGATCATGGAAGAATATGCGCAGGATATTTCCTGTAGTGGTGCAAGTGTACGTAACAGAAAAAGAACGAAGCTGGTCAGCTTCTATTCTCCAGACCGGGCAGATGCACAGACAGCAACAGCTCTGGCAGCGGGACAAATGCTATCCAATGCAGGAAGTAAGACATTATATCTGAATCTGAGAGCCTTTGCCGGCTTTGAAGAATTATTGCATACAGAATTTGAAGCAGATGTGACGGATTATTTCTACTTTGTGCTGCAATATGCAGATAAGGCACTGTACAAGCTGGAAAGCATGAGAAAGACGCTGGGTGAATTACATTATCTTCCGCCGGCTCTGGATTATGCGGATCTGCTGCAGATTACAGAACAGCAATGGGAGCAGGCGATTGATGTATTGTTGGATAGTGGGCATTATGAAGTGATTCTGCTGGATCTGTCTGAAATCTGCCAGGGATTTTATTCCTTGTTGGCAAGAAGTGACAAGATTGTTTTTCTACAGGGAGATTCCAGACAGTCACAGGCAATGAAAATGCAGTATCAGAAATTATTGGAAGCAAGAGGAGCAGTTAAAATAACAGACAAGACATGCTATAGCACTTTGCCGGAGAATTGGGAGAAGGAATGCTGCAATTATGAACGGCTGGCTGCGACCAGGATGGGGGAACTTATGAAACGTGAATTATGGGATATCAGGGACAGGGGAGCAGTCAATGGAGAGATATGAGCAGTGCAGACAGACTGTAGAAGAAGGATTGCGGCAGAAGATTGACCTGTCCAGGGAAGTATCTGATGAAGAAGTCAGGGAAATGATTGATGAGATGGTCATTCATTGTTCCAGACAGTATGCTCTTTCCCTAAAGGACAGACAGCAGCTGGGGCGTGAGATCTTTGATGCCATCAGACGTATGGATATTCTACAGGAGCTTGTGGAAGAGGAAGAAGTGACCGAGATCATGATCAACGGTACGCAGGGAATTTTCATAGAACGGAAAGGCAGACTCTTCCAGTGGGATAAGAACTTTGCATCAAAAGAGAAGCTGGAAGATGTCATACAGCAGATTGTTGCAAAATGCAACAGGGCAGTGAATGAGGCGTCTCCTATCGTAGATGCAAGACTGGAAAATGGAGCCCGCGTGAATATCGTATTGGCGCCGGTAGCTTTGAATGGACCAATCGTAACCATACGAAGGTTTCCGTCCCATCCAATCGGTATGACGGATCTGCTTGCATATGGCTCTCTTACGAATGAGGCCGCCCGGGATCTGGAGAAATGGGTCAAGGCTGGCTACAACATTATAATCAGTGGTGGGACAGGCTCTGGTAAAACGACATTTTTAAATGCCCTTTCCCAGTATATTCCATCCACAGACAGAGTGATAACCATAGAAGATTCAGCAGAATTACAGCTTCAGGGAATCCCCAATCTGGTGAGACTGGAGACAAGAGACAGTAAAGGAGAAGGTACAATGGCAATTACTATAAGAGATCTGATCAGAAGCTCACTGCGTATGCGTCCTGACAGGATCATCGTAGGAGAGGTCAGAGGCAGCGAGGCAATTGATATGCTGCAGGCACTTAACACCGGGCATGATGGCTCTCTTAGCACCGGTCATGCCAATTCTGCAACAGATATGCTCATGCGTCTGGAGACGATGGTGCTTATGGGAATGGAGCTCCCGTTAAGTGCCGTGAGAAGACAGATAGCATCAGGAGTGGACATTATCGTGCAGCTTGGAAGACTTCGTGACAAATCCCGTAAGGTTCTGGAAATAGTGGAGATCACAGGCTATGAGGATGGTGAGATCGTGACCAGACCATTGTATCAGTTTCAGGAGACGGGGACAGATGAGGCGGGACACGTTATGGGACAGCTGCAGATGTGTAATCCTCTGATGCATACAGATAAGCTTTTGGCAGCCGGATTATAGTTACGGTTATTTTATTTTTTGACTTTAATACTAACAGAAATTATGAGATTAACAATAAATAATAAATTAACAAAAAATATTTTTATAACAAAAGAAAAAAGCGGACAGGGAACAGAAATCAATTATGAAGAGTATTTCTTTTCCACAAGAGAACTGATAATCAACGTATTGCTGGGTATAGCAGGAATTGCGGTAATCAGTTGGATGTTTTTTGACAGCATGGTTGCATTTATCCTGTTATTGCCTGCTGTATATCTTTTCCTGGTAAAAAGACGGGATAAGCTGTGCAGGAACAGAAAGCAGAAGCTGGAAAAGGAGTTCCGAGATGTTATTTTATCAGTATCTGCAAATCTTGGGGCAGGGTATTCTGTAGAAAATGCGTTTAGGGAATCCTATCAGGATATCAGTATGCTGTATGGAGAGAACAGCCTTATGGCTGGGGAATTATATCTGATGATGCGGAGACTTCGCAATAACGACCAGCTGGAAGATATTCTGCTGAGTCTTGGCATACGCAGTGATGTGAAAGATATCCGGGATTTTGCAGAGATATTCCGGATTGCGAAACGTAACGGAGGCAGTCTGTCAGGCATGATCGGGAATACCGCCAGAATGATCGAAGGGAAAAGCGAGGTACGCAGAGAAATTGATACGATCATGAGTGAGAAAAGGCTGGAACAGAGGATTATGGAGCTGATGCCCTTTGGCATGATGTTGTATGTATCCCTTACTTCACCGGGGTTCTTCAACAGTCTGTATCACAACCTGACAGGAGTATTGCTGATGGGTGTCTGCCTGATTCTGTACGTGGTGGCTTGTCTGATGGCTGAGAAAATATTAAAGATAGAGGTATAGGCAAAGGAATGGGAGAAAAGATAGCACAGAAACTGTATCAATGGCTGGAACAGCTGCCCCATAAACCGGACTGGCTTCTCTATAACGGTAACGTGCGGGAAGATATTCTTGCGCTGGAGCCGACAGCGGATGTGACACGCAGGCAGAGACAATATGTCATAGAGAAACTGTCCTTGTGCTGCCTGATTATGGCAGCTGGTGTATTTCTATCCCTTGTTGTGTGGATAAAAGGCAACCAGGACACACAGATTGTGGATAACCGTTTATACAGAGAAGATTATGATGGAAGCAGTCAGAGTCTGAAACTGACAGCAGATAATGGAGAGACAAAAGCACAGTTTGATCTGGAGCTGATGCCAAGGGAACTGTCCGAACAGGAGATGAACAGATTATATGAAGAGTTTATTCCCCGATTGGAAGAGCAGATTCTGGGACTAAATGAAACGCTGGACCGTATTGAATATGATATGAACCTGATAACCTCGATGGATGGATATCCTTTTCAGGTAGAGTGGACAGTGCCAGACCAGTATATGGATATGAAGGGAAAGCTATTGCAGGAAGAAATGGTGCAGCCAGTGGTAGAGGAGCTTGGTGCGAGAATCAGTTATGGTTCTTTTGTTATGAACTATACCCTTGCCTGTTGTATCCATCAGAGGGCAGAGCCTTTTACCCTGAAGGAGAAGATAGCAGCACAACTGTTGAGTCTGGAAGAGGCAGACCGTAAGAAAGAATATATTACGCTTCCAACGGATTATGGTGATACAGAACTAAAATGGAGCGGGACAAAAAACCATACAGGGTTGTTGATTCTCTTTCTGACGCCTGTATTGACGGTTATGATCTATATGATGAAAGACAAGGATCTGCATAAAGAAGTGGAGCGCCGGGGAGAACAGATGCAGGAAGATTATGCTGATATTGTCAGCAAGATATCGTTGCTGATCAGTGCCGGAATGACCGTTCAGGGAGCGTGGGGCAGAGTAGCAGGAGATTACCGCAGAGAACGGGAACAGACAGGAAGAAAGCGACATGCCTATGAAGAGATGCTTCTCGCGATACATGAGATAGAGAATGGAACTTCAGCCAGAAATGCATTAGAGCAATTTGGGCGCAGATGCAGACTGCCCGGTTATACGAGACTGGCAACGTTACTGGCACAGAACCTGTCAAAGGGCAGTGCAAATCTGACATCTATGTTACAGGCAGAGGCAGCGGATGCCTTTGAAGAACGGAAACACACAGCCAGGAAGCTGGGAGAAAAGGCGGGAACGAAAATGTTGGTTCCTATGATGATGTTATTGGGTATTGTCATGGTAATTATCACAGTACCTGCACTGACATCTTATTAAAAATAAAAGAATGGAGAATAAGAAAATGAGAAATTTAAGAACATTTATGAAGGAAGAAGACGGAATGGGAACAGTGGAGGTTATTCTGATCATTGTAGTTTTGATCAGTCTGGTTGCCTTATTTAAGAAGGACATTACAAGTATTGTGACAGACATTATGAAGAAGATCAAATCCAATGCGAACAGTATCTAAGCCTAAGGGCTATCTGACGGTATATCTGTCGCTTGTGTTTGCAATTGTGCTCTCTCTGCTGCTTACACTTATTGAGGGGGCAGCAGTAGGAGCCACAAGACTGCAGGCGGAGCTGGCAGCAGATCTTGGATTGGATTCTGTGTTTGCAGAATATCACAGGGAGTTAATGAAGCAGTATGGTGTATTTTACATAGATGATTCCTATGGCAATGAAAAAGGCGGCATCAGCAGAGTAGAACAGCATCTGGAGAGTTATCTGCGATATAACTGTAATCCCAATACGGATGGAAAGCTTCCTGTCGGACATAGTCTGATCAGGCTTACCAATCCGTATCTGGAGATTGAACAGGCTGCTTTTGCAACAGATGGATACGGACAGGTTTGGAAGGCACAGGCGATTGAGTGCATGAAAGAAAAATATGGGATCAGTTATATCAATGATATCAGGAATTATCTGAATATCATTGAAGCCAATGGTCTGGTCAATAGAGATATCATGTCGGAAATTGATCAGAAGAAGCAGGAATTCGAGAGAGAATTAGAGCAGGAAGAGATAACGGAAACAGATGTCAGTACAGATGGAGGCTATTCTTATGGGCAGGTTAACGGCTGGCTTAGTGTATTGCATAGAATTGGCGTAACACAGCTGATTGCAGAGGACATGTCCAGTCAGCAGATTCAGGCAGGGCAATATATCAGCGCCAGGGCAAAAGCCGGAAATATGAATCAGGGCTGTGGACTGACTGAAGGTATAGAGACTCCTGATGGAATAGATGATGAACTGTTCTATGGCCAGTATCTGCTAGATCGATATGGTAATTACACCAATCAGAAAGAACAGAGCCTTTTGAAATACCAGGTAGAGTATATCCTGTATGGAAGTGACAGTGATGCGGTAAATCTGCAGTCTATGGTCAGAAGATTGCTGGCAATGAGAGCAGTGTCCAATTTTATTTATCTGAATGCGACAGACCATGCCAAAAAAGATGAGGTTAAGATAATTTGTGAAATACTTTGTACATTGCTTCTGGTGCCGGAGGTCAGCGATGTATTGACCTATGTTGTCTTAGGCGTATGGTCATATATTGAAGCAGTAGCAGATGTGAAAGGGCTTTTGCAGGGATACCGTATTCCTTTGTTAAAGGACAGGGGGCAGTGGAGTACTAATCTATGGGATATGTTAAAAGGTACTGTGTCAGTGGAATCCATATCGCCCAATACCACCAATGCAGGCCTTTCCTATGAAGACCATCTGAGAGTATTTCTGATGCTTATGAACAGACAGGATAAGGTTATGCGAAGCCTTGACATTGTGGAAATGGATATCAGGCAGACCCCGGGAAATGAGCATTTCAGAATTGACCAGTGCATTTCTTATCTGAAGGTAGGCTTCGGATTCTCTGATGCAGGAAAAAGGGAGTACGTATTTGACCGTGCCATGGGGTATCAATAAAGGAAAGGAGCAGACAGATATTTTCTTACAGGAATTAAGTATGAATCAAATCAATAATAAGAAAGGAAGAACAAAGAATTTCCGGACGAAGTACAGACAAACGCTTTTGGCATATGTAACAGTTCTCTGCAAGAAGATATCTGTCTGCGTCCTTTCCGGATATAAACGTAAGGCAGCAAAAGGCAGTATGACAGTAGAAGCTGCATTTGTACTTCCCTTTTGCCTGTATGCCATGGTAAATCTCATGTCTATTATGGAATTATACAGGCTACAGGGCAATTTAAGTGCAGCTATGCATAACACGGCTAAGGATATGGCGGTCTATGCACATTCCATTGAGAATAATTCTACGGCATTGAATGCTACGTATGCCGGAATTAAGACGGAGTCTGAGCTGGGAGAGAAATATCTGAATCATTCACCTGTAACAGGAGGTGCGATGGGTATACTATGGCTGCAGTCCAGATTTCTACAGGAAGATGAATGTATTGATCTGGTGGCTTCTTATCATGTGGGACCGACCTTTCGATTGATGGGGTATTCCGGCTTTGCCATGTATAACCGGACAAGAACAAGAGCTTGGACAGGGTATGATAATGCAGGGGCAGCAGGCAATGGCAGGAACGAGGAACAGCTTGTATACATTACACCAAGTGGAAGTGCTTATCATTTGTCAAAGAACTGTTCTTATCTGAAACTGTCGATACAGGGTGTGGATAAGGATATAGTGGGCGAGCTTCGTAATAAGGATGGAAGTATTTACTATGCCTGTGATGATTGTGGCAATCGGGACAGCAGCAGGGTATTTGTGACAGACTATGGAAACCGCTATCATACGACGTTACAGTGCAGCGGTCTTAAAAGGACAATTTATCTGGTTCCGATATCTCAGGCACAAGGGCGTACACCTTGTAGTAAGTGTAATTGAAATTGAAATGAGGATGAATATGGAAATAATATACGCAATAACAATAGGAGTTATGTTTCTGCTGACAGCAGAGGATATTCGAACAAAAGAGATGGGCTGGTGGAAGCTGGGTATGCTGGCATGCATCTGTCTGATTGGGTGTATCTATATGCCGCAGAAGAATCTCTGGAGTATGGCAGGAGGTGGAATGATTGGATTGTGCATGATAGGGATTTCTTTTCTTAGTAAAGAACAGATCGGTATTGGGGACGGAGTTGTGACAGGTTTGCTCGGATGTCTGCTTGGGGCAAGGGGATGTCTGGTTATGCTGTGTATCGCTTCCTGCCTTATGGCTGTTATATCCATAGGTATTTTAATCTTGAAAAAGGGCAGTCGAAGGACAACACTGCCTTTTGCACCGGCATTACTGGGAGGATATATTGCAGCGCTGGCGGTGCTTGGATGATAAAGAGAAGAATGGGTGGATATTTTACAGTTGAGGCAGCGCTGATTTTACCAATGGTAATACTGTTCATGACAACTATGCTTTTTGTAGGGTTCTATGTATATGACAGATGCATGCTGGAGCATTGTGCCTATGAGGCGGCGGTGAGAGGAAGCAGCAGCCTGTACCGCAGTAATGAGGAGGCTTATGAAGCTACACTGGACGCAGTGAATCTCATGGTAAAGGATAAAATATTTGCAGCCAGGAATCTGGAATATTATATAACAGTGACCGGCTCGGATATTGAA
>ENA-ORNR01003328-ORNR01003328.1-human-gut-metagenome-genome-assembly--contig:-NODE-3328-length-12127-cov-6.802932_pt1 | contig 12127 bp, 11 predicted proteins | sample MGYA00242114_ERZ509020 | MGnify/ENA primary metagenome ERZ509020 (study PRJEB26280, sample SAMEA2338758) | human gut metagenome | biome: human gut; feature: human-associated habitat; material: faeces...
ATGTCCGTTGGGCAGGCGGTATTTGAGTGCGACGACCGTGATTCCTTCGGCCGAGAGCCACTCGCCCACTTCGTGCCCTTCGCGCGGCATCGAGACGAAGCGGTAGCCGCCGCCCGGGCAGACGACGACGGCCTGTCCGGTCGCCTTGTCCGGCGCTGTGGGATAGATGAAGAGTTCGGTGTCGACCGTGTTGTAGAGGTTGCCGTTTTTCTCTTTCTGGGGGCCTGCATCCTCGTTGGAGTGGGGTGCCGAGGCATTGTCCCACAATTTGACCACCTTGACCTGGGCGGAGGCGGTCAGCGTCGCCGCGAGGGCGACGAGCGTCAGCAATCGTTTCATGGTTATCGGGGTTTAGAAGTTGGTTTCTGATTTTCGTGTGCAAGCATGGCCAGCCAGTCGAGAATGTCGGCGCGCCACTGTGCACGGTAGATATGGGCGGGGTCGAGTGCGCCGCCGTGGCCGCCGCTGGGGTAGATTCGCAGCGAGGCCGGTATGCCGTAGCGCTTGAGCGCCAGACGCTTCCACTTGGCGAGGCTCTGCACGACCTGCGCGTTGTGGCCGACGTCGGGGATATCGAAGCTGACGGGGCGCTCCACGCCGTTGAGGTTATCGTTCAGACCGGAATTTTCTTCCACGAAGAGGGGAGCGGAAACGCGGCGCAGATTGAGCGCGTTGCTCAGGTTGACCTGAAAATTACTCTTGATGAATTCAATGGCGCGCTGCATCTCGTAAACGTTCAGCGGCGTGTGATAGTGGGCGGGAATGTAGGTCTTGCTCATTGCCGGTTCACTCCTTCAAAATGTTTGTATGTTTGATATGGATAAAAAACGCAAATTTGATTATAGCAAGTTACACAAAAAAATCAAGAAGAAAATGTGTAGAAAGCGTAAAGTTTCTTTGGCCCGAAATCCCTTGACGCTGCGGGCGAAAAACGGTATCATAAGCGGAGTCTACAGAAGAAACAGCGGAGGAGATCGGATTTGGAAGAGAAGAAGTGGAATGCGGGCAGCATCGGCCTGACCTTTGCAGGCTCCTTTCTCGGCGCGGGCTATGTGTCGGGGCAGGAGCTGTGGCAGTTTTTCGGCTCGTTCGGCGGCGGGGGACTGCTCGGTGTGCTTGCGGCGTTGGCGTTGCTTGCGGTGTTTGGGCTGGCGCTGATGTACATCATTTCCCGCACCGGCATCGCGGAGATGGACGCGGTGCTCGTGCCGTGGAAGAGGCTGGCGTGGCTGCGGTCGATGGTCAAAAAGTCCTGCCCGACGCAGCTCTCGTCCGTGCCGAAGAGCTTTTCCGCCGCGGGGTTGATACTCAGCACATGCTCTTTTTCATCGAGCAGCACAAGCCCTTCGCGCATGCTGCTTGTGATCTGCGAAAATTCCGTCTGCTGGCGCTGAAGTTCGTCCATCTGCTCGTCGATCTGCAAGTGCTGGCGGTTGATGCGCCCGAGCAGCGGGGCGAGCTCTTCATAGGCGTCATTTTCAAGCGGATGCTCAAGGTCCAGCTTGTTGAGCGGCTGGACGATGCGGTGCGACAGGCTCTTGGCTAAAACAGAGGACAGGATCAGCGCCACGATCAGCACCACTAAAATGGGCTGCCCCATGCCGACGAGCAGCACGCCCGCCGTCGCGCGGCTCATTGAAATGCGCAGCACGCTCCCGTCCGCGAGCCTTTCCGCGCAGTACATCGTCTTTTGCAGCAGCGTCGAGGAATAGCGCGTGCTCTCGCCCTCGCCGTATTCCAGCGCTTGCTTGACCTCCACGCGGTCGGCGTGATTTTCAAGGCTTTCGGCATCGGTCACGGTGTCGTAGAGCACCGTGCCGTCGTTTTCGATCCACGTCAGGCGGTAGCGCTCGGAGGAGAGCTGAGAGAGATACTCCGCCCCGTTTTCCTTCACGGCGACGGCGGCAAGCTCCAGCTCGTCGCGCAGCTGCTTTTTTTCGACGCTCCCGAAGTATTCGTACAGGCAGCCCATGATGACGAGCAGGCTCGCCAGCAGCACCGTGCCCGCCACAAGCAGGATGGAGTGAAAGATCTTTTTTGTCATGCCTTGCCCTCCATCCGGTAGCCCACGCCGCGCACGGTCTCGATCTTCTCGCCGTACGCGCCGAGCTTCTGCCGCAGCGTGCGGATGTGCATGTCCACCGTGCGCGTCTCGCCGCAGTAGTCCGTGCCCCACACGTCCGCCATGAGCTGGTCGCGCGAAAACGCCGTGCCGGGATGCGAGAGGAACAGGCGCAGCAGTTCGAATTCCTTGTATGTCAGCGCGACGCTCTCTCCATCCGCCGTGACGGTGTGGCTCTCTTCGTCGAGCACCAGACCGCCGCAGCGGAACTGGGATGCGCTCTTTGTGCCACAGCGGCGCAGCACCGCTTTGACGCAGGAGACGAGCTCCATCACGCCGAACGGCTTTGTCAGATAGTAGTCTGCACCGAGGTCGAGACCGCGGATCTTGTCGTATTCCGCGCCCTTGGCCGTCGCCATGACGACAGGGATATCGGAAAGCGCCGCGTCCGCGCGCATGCGGCGCAGCAGCTCCATCCCGTCGATGCCGGGGAGCATCACATCGAGCACGACGAGCTCGGGTCTTCCCGTGCGCAGCGCCTCCCAGAATGAGGTACCGTCTTCAAAGCCCTTGGCCTCAAAGCCGGTCGATTGCAGGGCATATACCTCGATATCGCGGATACTGGCATCGTCTTCCACGCACCAGATCATACTTTACCCCTCCTTATGCTCTCCTGTCACAGAGAAAATGACCCATTCGGCGATGTTCGTCGCATGGTCGCCGATGCGCTCAAAATACTTGGCGATCATCAGCAGGTCGAGTGCGAATTCACCATCATCAGGGTCCTGCGCGATGCGTTTGATGAGGTCCTTCTTCACGCGCGCGAAATAGTCGTCCACGGTGTCGTCCTCAGCGATGACATGATCGGCAAGCGCCGTGTCGTGCTTGACATAGGCGTCCACGCTCTCGGTCACCATCTTGATGGTCGAGCGCGCCATCTCGCGCAGGAGATTACTGTTTTCCGCACCGCGCCCGCCGAGGAACGTGATGATCTCGGCAATATCCTCGGCCTGGTCGCCGATGCGCTCCATGTCCGTGATCATCTTGAGCGCCGCCGAGATCTGGCGCAGGTCCTTTGCCACGGGCTGCTGCTGCAAAAGAAGCTTTAGGCACAGCGACTCGATCTCGCGCTCCTTGCGGTCGATCTCCTGATCGAGCGGTGCGACGCGCGCGGCCAGCTCCGCGTTGCCCTCCGTCAACGCCTGTGCCGAAAGGGCGATGACCTCCTCGCACAGCGCGCCCATCTCAATGAGCTCGCGGTTCAAAAGCGCAAGCTGTTCATCAAACCGGCTTCTCATTTAACCGAACCTCCCCGTGATGTAATCTTCTGTCCGCTTGTCCTGCGGCTGGGAGAAGAGCTTCTCCGTCTCGCCGTACTCTACGAGCTCGCCGAGCAGGAAGAACGCCGTGTGGTCGGAAATACGCACCGCCTGCTGCATGTTGTGCGTGACGATGACGATGGTGTACTTCTCCTTGAGCTCCATCGCGAGCTCTTCGATCTTCGACGTCGAAATGGGGTCGAGCGCACTTGTCGGCTCGTCCATCAGCAACACCTCGGGCTCGACCGCGAGCGCGCGGGCGATGCAAAGGCGCTGCTGCTGGCCGCCGGAGAGGCCGAGCGCGTTTTTCTTCAGGCGGTCCTTGACCTCGTCCCAAATCGCCGCACCGCGCAGGGATTTTTCAACGATCTCATCGAGCTTTGCCTTGTTCTTCACGCCGTGCGTGCGCGGACCGTAGGCAATGTTGTCGTAAATGCTCATCGGGAAAGGGTTTGGCTTCTGGAACACCATACCCACCTGACGCCTAAGCTCACTCACATCGACGGACGCGTCAAAAATGTCCTCGCCCTTATAGAGGACGCTGCCCGTGATCTTCACATCGGGGAGCAAATCGTTCATGCGGTCGAGCGTCTTTAAAAACGTCGACTTGCCGCAGCCACTCGGGCCGATGAGCGCCGTAATGCTTTTTTCGGGAATTTCAATGTTGATATCCTTGAGCGCCTGATGGCTCCCGTACCACAGACACAGGTTCTCAACGGAAAGGATGTTGTTCATAGCCCTCTCCTCTCTTTCAATTTGTCTTCAAAGGCGAGGCCGTACCAGTGGCTCTCGCCGCGTTTTGCCGTTTTCTGCACGCAGTCGTCGCAGAATTCCGCCGCGTCTTTCAGGGCTTGCGGCATGCCTTTACCGTTCATCAGCTCGCCGCACAGGGTGGAGACGAACACATCACCCGTGCCATGCAGCGTCTGCGGAAGGCAGGGCTTGAAAATTTCCATATACTGCCCGTTCAGCCGCGCGCAGTAGCCGATCTCCTCCCCGCGGTGGACGCCGGTGATGATGACATTTTCCACCGTGAGCGCTTTAAGAAGCGTTTCTATCGGTGCGTCCATCCCGCAGCCCGCGAGAAGCGCCGCCTCCGTGCGGTTGGGCGTGATGAGCTGTGCGCTCTCGCACAGCGCGCGCATCGCCTGCACGTACTCTTCTGTAAAGCAGCCGTACAGCGCGCCGTTGTCGCCGAGCACGGGGTCGACCACAACGATGGTATCCTCCCCCGCAAAGTCGCGGAGGAAATCTTTTGCAAAATGCATCTGCTCCACCGAGCCGAAAAAGCCCATGCAGATGCCGTCGAATTTGATTTGAAGCTGTCTCCAGTGCGCGGCAAAGGCCTTCATCTCGTCCGTCATATCGCGCATGACGTAGCTGCCGAAGCCGTCCGCCGTGTGCGTCGATAAAATGGCCGTCGGCAGCGGTACCGTCTCCACCCCGTAGGAAGAGAGGATGGGCATGGCCACGCTCAGCGAACACTTGCCGAAGCAGGAAAGGTCATTTAAGAGCGCCATGCGCTTCATGCCGCTTCCGTTGACAGGTCGTATCATTGCTGTTTCCTCCTGAAGTATCGGCCGACCAGATCGGCGATGAGGTTAATGAGCATCGTCAGCAGCATTAAAATGGCCGCGATGGCGAACACCACCCCCGTATCGCTCGACTCCTTGGCGTAGAAGTACAGCGCCACCGTCAGCGTCGCGCCCGCGTTGTGCATACCCTCAAAGAAGTTGTAGAGCATGTGCGCCGAGCCCGCCGTGAATAAGAGCGCCGCCGACTCGCCGAGGATGCGTCCGATCGACAGGATACAGCCCGTCACGATACCGTCCACGCAGCTTGGCAGCACCACCGTGCGGATGGTGCGCCATTTGCCCGCGCCCAGGCCGAACGCGCCCTCGCGGTAGCTCTGCGGTACGGTCTTGAGGCTCTCCTGTGTCGTGCGCATGATGGTCGGCAGGTTCATGATCGTCAGCGTCAGCGCACCCGCAAGAAGCGACGTGCCGTTTTTGCAGAAGATCAGCATGCCGACAAGGCCGTAGATGATCGACGGGATACCGGAGAGCGTTTCGGACGCGTATTCGATGATGGGAACGAGCTTTTTGTTCGCGGCGTATTCATTTAAGTAGATGGCCGCGCCCACGCCGAGCGGCAGCACGATTAAAAGCGTCGCGATGACGATGTAGAGCGTGCTCAGGATGTCCGGCAGGATGCCGACGCGGTTGGCAAGATAGCTCGGCGCGGTGGAGAGCATCTCCCAGGTGATGTTCGGAATGCCGTTGCCCAATATATAACCAATCATACCGACTACGAGCGCGCAAGTCAATACTGCGGCGACGCCCATCAGGAGCTTCATCGCTGTGATATAGGCCTTGCGGCGGGCCGAGGACTGCATTTTCAGCATCAGTTACCCTCCTTGTCGCGCTTTAAGAAGAAGTTGAGCGCCGCATTGATGAGCAGGATGAAAAGATACAGCACGAGCGCGATGGAAAAGAGCGCCTGACGCTGCAAGCCGCTCGAATACGACATCTCGCTCGCGACCGCCGTCGTGAGAAAGCGGACGCTCTCAAAGATCGAGCCGGGCATGTTCGGCGCGTTGCCCGAGACCATCATCACGGCCATCGCTTCGCCGATGGCGCGACCCACGCCGAGCACGACCGCCGCGGCGATGCCGCTCTTTGCCGCCGGAACGGAGACGCGGAAATAGGTCTCGACCTCAGTCGCACCGAGGGCAAGCGAGGCGTCCTCATATTCATGTGGAACGGCCTCGAGCGCCGTGACGCTCACCTTGATGATCGACGGCAGGATCATGACGGCCAGCACGATGATGGCCGCAAACAGGCTTGCGCCGTCCGGCAGGTGGAACGTCTTACGGATGGCAGGCACGAGCACCAGCATACCGACAAGGCCGTACACGACCGACGGGATCCCCGCGAGCAGGCTGACGGCGGCCTCCAGCACGGTGCGGACCTTCTTGGGCGCGACCTTGGAGAGGTACACCGCCGTCAAAAAACCGATGGGCACGCCGAGGACGATCGCGCCTGCCGTGCCGTAAACACTCGTTAAAATAAAGGGCAGAATGCCGTACTTCGGCTCCGCCGACGTCGACGACCACACCTTGCCCGTGAGAAACGGCACAAGGCCGATCTTCTGAATGGCCGGGATGCCGGAGATGATGAGATACACCGTGATCAGCAGCACGCATCCGACCGTAATGAGGCCGAGAAGCAGAAAAATACCGTGGACGACGGCTTCAAACATTTTTTTCCTCTGCGCCATAATTGTTTCCTCTTTTTGCTGTCAGCGGGAGACGGCTCACGCCGCCTCCCGTGATGGTTCCTGTGTTCTGTTAGTTGGCTGCGACCGCACCGGCAGCGGCGATGATGCTTGCCGCATCAGCGGACAGCGCGTAGTCGAAGAAGGCCTGTGCCGCGGGGGAAAGCTCGGTGCCCTCCTTCGTGACGAGCACGAACGGACGCTGAACCACATAGCTGCCGTCCTTGACGGTCGCCTCCGTGGCTTCCACACCGCCGACTGTCAGCGCCTTGACGCTGTCGCCGACCGCGGAGAGGGAGGCATAGCCGATGGCGTCGGGGTTCTGGGACACGGTGTTGATGACGTCGCCCGTGGAGGTAAGCTCCTGACGGTACTGGCAGGCGTCCTTGGTGTCGGTGATGGACTCGAAGCCGTCACGCGTGCCGGAGCCGGCCTCACGGCCGATGAGCACGATCTCGGCGTCGTTGCCGCCGACGTCCTTCCAGTTGGTGATCTCGCCGGTGTAGATCTTGGCGATGGTGTCAATGTCGAGATCGGAGACAGGGTTCTCGGGGTTCACGACAATGGCGATGCCGTCGAGCGCGACGACGGTCTCAACAAGGCCGGAGGCCTTTTCGTCATCCTTGAGCGCACGGCTCGAAAGGCCGATGTCGCAGCGGCCTTCGCTAACGGCCTGAATGCCGGAGCCCGAGCCGGTGGGGTTATAGGTGAACTTCACGTCCTTGTTCATGGCCATGAAGGATTCGCCAAGAGAGTTGATGACCTTTTCCATCGAGGTGGAGCCGTCGGTCGAGACGGTGCCGGAGAGGGTCGTTTCGGTGTTGCTGCCGTCAGTGTTGGTGTCGGCGCTGTTGTCGTTCTTGCTGCCGCAGGCGGTCAGCAGGCTCAGCGCCATGACAGCGGTCAGCGCAAGAGTGAGAAACTTTTTCATTTGAAATACTTCCTTTCAATTTTTCCAAGATGTTGTTCCTTGCTACATTTGCCATCATAAAGGCAGGTTGTAAAATCAGAAAGTCGCCTTTTGTAAAATCGCGGTAAAAGAGAAAAAGGACGTTTTCCGTCGGAAAACGTCCTTTTTGAAGGTCAAATATCGTGTTATTCGGTGCGCAGCGCTTCGACAGGGTCCTTGCGCGCGGCGATGCCGGAGGGGATGAGGCCCGCGATAAACGTGAGCGCCATGCTGATGACCACGAGCGCCGCGCCGCCCGCCACCGGCAAGATGGCGTTCAAGCTCTCGATACCCGTCAAGTGGTGCACGACGAGGTTGATGGGGATGATCAGCAATAGCGTGATGCCGATGCCGATGGCACCGGAGCAGAAGCCCTCGATGAGCGTCTCCGCGTTGAACACGCGCGAGATGTCGCGCTTGCTCGCGCCGATGGCGCGCAGAATGCCGATCTCCTTCGTGCGCTCAAGCACCGAGATATACGTAATGATGCCGATCATAATGCTCGACACGACGAGCGAGATCGCGACGAATGCGATAAGCACATAGCTGATGGCGTTGATGATCGTCGTGACCGAGCTCATCAGAAGCGCCACATAGTCGGTGTAGTCGATCTGGTCGTCCTCGGAAACGCTGCTGTTATACTGCTTGATCGCATCGGCGATGGCGTCCTTGTCGGCAAAGGTCGAGGCGTAGATGTTGATGGTCTTGGGACTCGCGAGGTCGACGTCGCCAAGCAGCTCCAAATTGTCCTCATACGTGCCGTTCGAGACCGTCGCAGGCATGTAGTTGTCGTAGAGCCAGTTGTACTGCTCGCTCGTCAGCGGCGTGACGGCGGGCGATTTTTCGAGCGCCAGGTCGAGCGCCATGGCGAGCTGATCGCTTGTCATGTTAGATAGCCGCGCCTGCACGCCCGCGGCGTACTGCTCCGTCACCTGCTCGCGGATAGACTGCTCCACGTAGCCGAAAAGCGTCTCGTCGTCCATCTGCGCAATATAGGACTTGACGGTCGCCTCATCCACGCTCATCTGCTGGGCGTAGGTCGAAATGACCATCTGCTCGATGCTCGCGCGGTCGAGCGAGCCCATCTGCTGCTCCACGATGGCGGAAAGATACTCCTCGCTCGGCACGCTCATCATCGCGGTGTAGGCTGCGGCGCGCTCGGTGACGGAAAGCGTTTCGAGATAGTCCGTCACGTCCGCTTCCTTCTGCTCGTCGCTCACGGAGTAGTCATCGGTCAGGAACGGCAGGCCGAGGATAACGTCGGTATCGGGGTCTTCTTTCTGCTTCTGCAAAATCTCGGTCTGTCCCGCCTTTTCGACGAGGTAGTCCGTCAGCGCGGACGTATAGCCGATCGCGCCGGAGAGCATCGAGGATACCGCGTTCTCGTTCGGGCGCAGGATGCCGACGATCTTCACGCGCGTGCCGACATCGTCGGAGTTATAAAGGAAGTCGAGCCCCGTGTCCGTCGTGCTGACGTCGGTATATGTGCCGCTTGCGGAATCGTACTGGTAGCGCTCAGCGGGCAGGACGATCTTGAAGCTCATATTGCACAGGTCTTCATAGCTCCAGCTCTGGATGTCCTTGCTGTCGAATTCCGAGCCGTCGAGCATGTGCTGCATCGACTCCACGACCTCGTCCTGCGCGCTCAGGCCCAGCGAATAGATGACAAGGTCGGAAATTTCATTGTCCTTGTTGACGATGAGCATGACCTCGTCATAATTCTGCGGCCAGGAGCCGTAAATGAGGTCGTACTGCTCGTGCAGCAAATCGCCCACGAGCTCGCCGCTCTCACTATCCTGCGGCGGGAGCATCTGCTCCCAGGTCTCCATCGCGGAGTAGGCCGAGCCGAAGCGCTCGAAATAGCTGCTGTAATCGCCGCCGTAGAGCTCGCTCATGCAGGTCTGCAAAAGCTCCGTCACGTCGGACTTGAAGACCTTGCCGTCGGTGTCTTTGGCATAGATGCTCATGCCGAGGTCGTAGTCATAGGAAATGGAGCTGATGTGGCTTGAAAGCTCGTCGTCGCCCTCGAGGTAGGTCTTGAAGTCCTTCAAATTGTTCGTCTGCGTCTCCGCCGAGGCAAACGAGCTCATCATGTCGTACATAATGTTGTTGGAGTAGACGGCGTCGAGGTCATGCTGCTCCCCATCGCCCTCGTCCTGCGCATGGACGCCCATCATCGAACTGACCATGCTGGACATGTCCATGCTCTCAGCTTCGATGGTCAGCGGATAGCTCGAGAGCGTATCCTCCTGCACGCGGTCGATGTAGGTCTGGATGCCGTTGCTCAGCGACAGAATGAGCGCGATGCCGATGATACCAATGCTGCCGGCGAAGGCCGTCAAAAATGTCCGTCCCTTTTTCGTCATCAGGTTGTTGAGCGAGAGCGACAGCGCCGTGCCAAAGCCCATCGATGGCTTTTTCTCCTTTCCCTGCGCCGCGGGCTTTTCCGTTCCGCCGGCATAGGGCGCGCTGTCGTCCACGATCTCGCCGTCCTTTAAGCGCACAATGCGGCTCGCGTAGGTCTCGGCAAGCTCGGGGTTGTGCGTGACCATGATGATGAGACGATCCTTGGAGATCTTTTTCAAGATCTCCATCACCTGCACGCTCGTCTCGCTGTCGAGCGCGCCGGTCGGCTCGTCGGCGAGCAGAATGTCCGGATCGTTGACAAGCGCCCGCGCGATGGCGACGCGCTGCATCTGACCGCCGGACATCTGGTTTGGCTTTTTGCCCATCTGGTCGCCGAGGCCGACGCTCTCAAGCGCCTTTTTCGCGCGCTCGCGGCGCTCACTCTTGCTCACGCCCGAGAGCGTGAGCGCCAGCTCCACGTTGCTCAGCACCGTCTGGTGCGGGATCAAATTATAGCTCTGGAAGACGAAACCGATGGAGTGGTTGCGGTAGCTGTCCCAGTCGGCGTCGGAAAAGTCCTTCGTCGACTTGCCATTGATGACAAGGTCGCCGCTCGTGTACTGATCCAACCCGCCGATAATGTTCAAAAGCGTCGTCTTGCCGCAGCCTGAATGGCCGAGGATGGCGACAAACTCGTTCTCACGGAACTGTAAGCTCACGCCGCGCAGGGCGTGGACGGTGGTGTCACCCGCCTGATAATCCTTGACGATCTGTTGCAGCTTCAGCATATCCTGCCTTCTTTCTGAGGAAATAAATGAATAAGAATTCCAGAGTAGGATATCATTTTGACCTTTTACCGTCAACCGGCGCGGTCGAGAATTCATCGAAAGTTCATGCCTCTTCCCCCTTGCATCGATGCAAAGGGAGCGCGGCAAAGCTGCCGCGCTCCCGCTCCGCGCTTATAGGAGGCTGTTTGCGCCGATCTCAATTTCCCGGCGCAGAATTTCCCGGTGCATGGCATCGCAGCCCGTAATATACAGAACGCCCTTTTCCGCCGCATAGGATCTTGTGTTTTCCTCGCGCTCTCGCGCGTCAAGAAGGAAATAGCGGCAGCCGCCGTCCTCGATAAATTCTTCCACCGTGACGGTACGCAGCCTGCGGAGCTTTTCATTCTCGCACCCCGGCTTTGTCCAGTCCCTGCCGCCCCATTCCTCAATGGTGAGCAGCGCAATGTCCGGATCGTCGACGCGGCCGAATATGATCTCCTGTCCGAAGATCTTATTGAGCGAGCCCGGGCACCAATTGCCGACATGCACGCTTTCCCCATCCGCACAGGAGATCGCATCGCCCATAAAAATGATGTCCCAGCCGGAGGGAGTCAGCCGTGCCGCGCCGCAGTAGAGCGAATTCTCTCCCGCCGTCAGATAGACGCGGTAGTTTTGCCAACCGATGCGCATACGCTGCATCGCAACGGTGCGCGTCGGCTCATAGATGCCGTAATACTGCTCTCCCATGCGGATCGCCGCGCGCGGTGTGAGCTTCATGTCGGACAGGACGACATACGCCGCCAGCACGCACAGCAGCACGGCAACGCTCCTGACCGCGCGGCGCATTCTGCCCGGTTTTCGCTTGATCGTTTTCACGGCTGCGCCTCCCTTCCCGGCAGTGGGATCTCCAATGCAACATGCTCGCCGAGCCGGTCATAAATGAGCCTGATATAAGTATCGTCCGGCTCGATATTGACGCGGTGACTCGCGATGCACACATAGAGCGTGCCACTGCTGCTCACGCAGCTTGGATAATCGCAGTCTTCCCATTCGTCGATCACCTCACCGCGCTCGTTTTCCAGCCGCAGCGTATGCAGCAGCCGCGCATAGACCACGCCGCCGGGAATACGGTCAAAACCCGTCAACTGCACTTCTGCGCGCTGGGTACTGCAGGAGACCGCATCAATGCGCACGATATCATCGCCGATAGGAATGCGCGTTCCCGGCGTCTCCGTGTTCCAACGCTCCCAGCCCTCACCTGGTTTCTGCACCTCGTACCGATCACGGATCGCGCCGTAGAGGCCGCTCGACTTCACGATCAGCCCCGCGATCATCACGCACAGCAGCGCCGTGAGGATGCGCGCGGCGCGCTGCACGATGACGAGCCACCAGCCGCCGTACTGCGCGC
>ENA-ORNR01003333-ORNR01003333.1-human-gut-metagenome-genome-assembly--contig:-NODE-3333-length-12098-cov-3.026654_pt1 | contig 12098 bp, 7 predicted proteins | sample MGYA00242114_ERZ509020 | MGnify/ENA primary metagenome ERZ509020 (study PRJEB26280, sample SAMEA2338758) | human gut metagenome | biome: human gut; feature: human-associated habitat; material: faeces...
AAAACTGCTATTCTGATAAGCATTAGAAACTCGAATAACATAAAGTCCATTTCGAGAACCTTCCGGTAAAACTATATTCGTTGCATTATCTACATTTTGTGTCTTTACCAATTTTCCCGATATGTCATAAATATTCACCTGAGACGTTGTTTTGAGATTACTAAGCGAAAAACCGTCGGCACTCCTGATAAGGTTTATTTCCTGCAAGGAAGTAGCGTCATACACTGCACTCCCCTCGGCTTCGATAGTAACGAATACAGGTAAATGATCCGATACATCTGAAAGTGTCAGACCCGGTTCTTCGGTAACGACACCCGTCTCCGTGGTTGTATATTTAAGAGAATCATCGGGTCGATAAGAGATAATCATATCTATGCACGACGTAGGGTCCTTAGCCGGATAGGTATATAAAGCCGTATTGTTCAGTATCGAAAATCCATACTCTTTGAAAGTCACCATTGCCCGATAAGTAGGCTGAGCATTGAAGTCGCCAGCGATAAAGACAGTCTTATCACTTTGCCGTGCAAAGCGGATAGCCCATTCTGTCGCAGTATCTCGGTCATCGGCATTAAGAGAATAATGCGTACAAAGGAAATAGAAGTTGTCAAATTCGGCAATGAGAAAACCGCGGGACTCCTTGTCTTTCGAAGTATCCGATGGGGCAAAAGACTGGGTTTTCACCGATATAGGTTCTGTCTTCGATAAAATACCTATGCCATAATAAGTCCCCACCAAAGCAAAAAACTGCGAATGCATGCCAGTAGATTCGGCCAGTTCGCTTAAATAATCATGATTAAAGATACCTAACGAACGGTTATCGACTTCTTGCAAAGCCACGATATCGGGATTTTGCGTATTGATAATGGTAGCAATATCGGCCAACCTCGATGAGGTCATACTATGACCTTTAATGTTATAAGAAAGTAACTTCGTCGTTCCAGCCGATATAGAACCAGTACATAAACTTATAAACAAAATCAATATCGATAATATAAATACCCTTTTCATAACAAGAAATTAATATTTTACATACTCCAATTCTGTCACAATAGGCAAGTGGTCGGATAAAACAGACTGAACGGTTTGAGTTCTCACAATTTTCCACCCCTGTTTAGGTCTGGCGAAAATATAATCTATCTTTCTCTTGGGGTTCCAAGCGGGAACAGTAAAATCGTAATCGGTTGCCAAAAACCAATTTTCCAACATATTATACTTAATTTCCTTTGACGAAGGAGCTGTATTAAAATCTCCTCCTAAAACCACAGGGTATCGATAATCATTGAAATACTCGGTAATAAAAGCGGTCTGTGCTTCTCTCGTCTTTGGCAACTGATAATCCAAATGTGTCGATGCAAAACAAATCGTATCTTCGCCTATTTCAAACAGACCCTCTAACAGAGCTCTACGTTCATGCGCTTTATTGGGCCACGGCAAAAAAGTTTTCTTCGTATCGATATAAGGGTATCGGGAAAGGATTCCTATACCATAATATCCACCCTTATAATCGATTGTTTTCCCATACACGCCAAACATCTTTGTAAAATATGCCAATTCCGAAATATAGTCACGCCCGATTTGATGCGGAGCTCTCTCTCCTCTATCGGTTTTACAATCTATTTCCTGCAACGCAACGAAATCGGGATTGAAAGACTTTATATGCGAAGCCAGTTCCTCCAACGATGCCAATTCTCCAAAACGAATATTATAGGTCATTACCTTTATTCTCAAAGTGTCTTGTGCATATACGTTTCCAAACTGGTATAAAAACACGACAATCAAAAGATATTTAAATGCTTTCATTTTCTACGGTTTTGAAATTTTCAACACAGAAATAATAGGGAGATGATCGGATGCATTTACCCCCGTAACGACAGTATGAGAAACAACATTAAAATATTCCAAAGGCCTGTAAGCGATATAGTCTATTTCCCGATTGGGCGCATTAGAAGGAATTGTAAAATTTTTCGGATCTGTATTCGTCCTGACAAATCCGGCAGCTTCCAACTTGCCGATAATCGAATTATCCGGTTTCGAATTAAAGTCCCCTCCTAAAATAATAGGAAAGTCGCTTTTAGAAGAAAGTTCTTCCATCATAACGGGGAATTGTCTATCCCTTTCCGCCTGAGTAACGGATAAATGGATTACCGCCAAATAAACATCGATTCCATTGAACTTTATCTTGGCTGTCCCCAAAACGTTACTTCCCGTAATAGTCAGTCCATCTATCTCTTTCGGGAGATCATGATTTACGATTTCGCTCATTTGAAAAGAAGAAAGGATAGCTGCACCATAAGCCCCGCCCTGAAAATCTTTTTGTTTGAAAAAATAATAATACGGATAACCGGCCAATTCTGCCAATTCTTTAGCCTGATCCACACCCAAACTTCTTGTCGTTTTATAATCTACCTCTTGCAACAAAACTACATCTGGCTTTTTGCTTTTTATCACATTCGCAACGTTATTCACATCTGCGGTTGTTGTTTCACCCGATACACCATAATAGGGTGCACAGTGTTTTATGTTATAACTCATCACGACCAGGTTTTCTTTGGGTTCAGTGTTACCACCCCAACCGGCATCTCCTTGCGGTTCATTGGCTTTACTACAACCCATAAAAACCGCACTGATACTCATCATCAATATAAACACACGTTTCATCGTAATCATATTTTATAGTTCATTAATATCCACACTATTAGGATTCTAATAGTGTGGATTAGAAATTCAACTTATTCCGGCCAACCGGGATTTTGACCCAACAGAGGATTTTTCATTCTTTCCTCATAAGGTACAGGCCACAAATAATGCATAGCCGGATCGAAATAACGGGGACCTCCTTCTGCTCTCGATTTTTCGTAAATCACATCGCCGAATTCATCGACTCCGGTATCGGGATAAGGATTAGCGCCCAAATCGTTCATACAAACAGTTAGACTAGGCCCTGTAATAGCCCGACCAAAACGCAATTCACCTTCTCTCCAACGCATTATATCTGCATATCGCATACCGTCGAACGAAAGCTCGATACGTCGCTCTCTCTTTATTTCGGTCCACAAATCGAGATTCCACTGTTGCAACTCCTTCAAATCCATTCGATGCATACCCACTCGATCTCTCAAACGATTAATAGTCTCATCGATTTCAGTTTGGGTCAATGTCCCGTTCATCTTATAAAGAGCTTCTGCATAAATCAAAAGAACCTCTGGATAACGAATTACGTTCAAATTGGTGTGAGACCTGTTGGCATTTCCGGCAATACTTATCTCATTGTATTTTTTGAAATAAAAGCCGGTTATCCCATTAGCTCCGTTCCGGCCGGGTTGTAACGACGAGAAGCGTGGTAACTGAAATATATCGTTCGGACGGCGATATTCGGCATCTCCATCGTCACCGCCACCCCATTGATCACCGGGAGTAAACAACGTCATTCTCATTCTCGGATCCCTGTTTTGGAAATAATCGGCATAATGTTCCTCAGGATACTTATACAGAGGTGACGTTTTTATATCTGTACGTTTATAATACTCCAATCCCGGCTTAGCTGGCATACCATCGATACATAAATAAGCATCGACCAACGTTTTGGTAGGATTAAATCGAATAAAATCCACCGGCGAACAAGTCTCGTTCGACATGTTATTATTGCGAATATCATTCACATAGATACTGGAAATAATTGCTTCGTTATTATCTGGATTATTCTCTATATCTCCTTCGAGATGATACAATTTTTCATAATCATAAAGATCGTAGGGGCCATTGTCTATAATCTCTTTGGCAGCTTTGGCAGCAATATCATAACGTTCGTTTTGAAGGGCGATACGTGCTTTCATCGCCAAAGCTCCCCAGCGGTCTATACGACCTACATTATCTCCCGTTTGCCTTTCATGAGGTAATTTCGAAGCAGCCCAATCCAAATCGGTCATTAAGCTATCGATAACTTCACTTCGTGGAGTACGAGGTCCATAAGCTCCTTCGGACGTAATAACATGGTTAATCCAGGGAACATCTCCAAAAAAAGTCGTCAACATAAAATATACCCACGACCTTATGACCTTCACCTCGGCGGCATAGACATCTTTAACATCTTGGTCGATTTCGGCCCGATTGTAATTATCTAGGAAATTATTGCAAGTGTGAATATGTCCGTAAGAATATCTCCAATACGAAGTAAAGGGGAACCCATCGGTATAAGCATGTTTCCCTCCCGATACTTTGGAAAGTCCGCTGTTTTTATTACCCCATATTACAGTTTCGGCCGTAGACTCTGCCCATTTAATCAACAACTCATATTCAAATGTTTCATAACAAGGATACAATGCCGCGCGCAACTGCTCCTCCGTCTTCCAATAAGTTTCATTAGTCACGGAATCCTGAGGATATCTGTCTAAAAAATCATCGTTACATGAAACCAACAATGATGCCAACGGCAAAAAAGCCGCAATATATTTAATCGTTTTCATATTCAATGGTATTTATTAAAATGAAAGAACTAAACCGAATACGTATGTCTTTACTTGGGGGTAAACATCACCTGAAGATTCCCGTACTTCCGGATCATAAGCACCGAAATATTTAGTGAATGTCAGTAAATTATCTGCCGACGCATACAATCGCAACCCCTCTATTTTCCATCGATTAAGAAGTTTTTTGGGAATAGAATAACCCAATTGTACATTTTTCAAACGCAAATACGAAGCATCTTCTTTCCAATAATCACTGAATAATAAATTATGAGATTGAGCTTGATACAGTCTAGGATATGTGGCATCGGGGTTGTTAGGAGTCCAGCGATCCAAATGTTCTACCTTAGGAATAGAATAATCGTTGATAAAACAGTGACGGGCTTCATCTGACAGATAACCATTTACTTTCCCCACTCCTTGGAAATAAAAACTAAAATCCCAATCTCTCCATTGCAACTGGCCTCTCAATGAATAGGAATAATGCGGATACGGATCGCCAAATACAACCTTATCATATTCATCTATTTCTCCATCTGGAATTCCACCGGGTCCAGAAATATCTCGATATTTAATATCTCCCGGTTGTGTTATAGCTTCTGCCGCTTTTGGAATAGCGAACTTAGGATTAATATACTTTCCATTACTATCGACACCGCCAAAGTCATCAATCTGTGCCAAACCATCGGTCAAATAACCATAATAAGCGTCGATAGGATCTCCTTCTCTACGAATGTTATTGGTTAATCGAGGTTCACTCGTTCCTAAATCGACAATTTTATTCTTGGCATCAGAAAGATTGAATAGCAAATTATATTTCACTTCTCCAATCTGGTCTCGCCAACCGATTTCAAGCTCCCAACCTTTATTTTCGATTTTACCCATGTTTTCATAAGGCAAATTAGCCGTTCCGGTGATTCCTACGACCGTAGGATAAACAGGTTTCACCAATGCATCGATATTATCTTTCTTAAACCAATCGAAAGAAGCGGTCAACCTATTATTAAAGAAAGTTAAATCTACGCCGACATTCAACATTCTTATCGTTTCCCACTTGATATTGGCATTTCCCAATTTACTTTGTTGAAAACCGATATTCTGTTTTCCTCCGATCGGATAACTTTCTCCCGAATCAATAGGAGTCAAATATGGATAATAATCGCTACCCACATTCTGGTTTCCTAATTCACCCCAAGAAGCCCTTAGTTTACCGGAACTCAACACAGGTTCTGCAAACTGCATAAATTCTTCTCTGGAAAAATTCCAACCAGCCGAGAAAGATGGAAAATATCCCCAACGATTATCCCTAGCGAAGCGAGAAGTACCATCGATACGCATATTCGCTTCTACCAAATACTTTCCATCAAACGCATAATTCACACGGCCGAAATAAGAGCGCAAAGCCCAAGAACTCTTCGTACCGCTATTCGTAATATCCTCGGTCCCTGCATCGATCACATAAATGCCATCAAATGGTATTTTCTTACGACTCGCGCTTAAACTACTGAAATTATACCACTCTTGCGAATATCCCAACAAAGCCCCGATCTCATGTTTATTGATCTGCTTCTGAAAATTCAATGTTAACTGTAAGGTTTGAGTCAAAGCATCTTGATGTGCTTGGCTCACCGAATTTCTCATATTTTTATTAGCAGGATCGGGAGTCCCGTCTGAAAAATATTCCGGTAACGTAGGAGTAAACTTATCAGTTTCTCTGAAATAATAGTTCGCAGCATATTGTCCTCCTAAATTCAAACCGTCGATTATACGCAAATCCGCACTCACGATAGTATTCAATGTACGAGATTTTCTCTTTTCCTCTCCACCCTCTGTGGCAACATAAACAGGATTATTTATACTCCCGCTGGACCAATATTCGGTGTCTTCCCATAATCCCATCTCATTTTGTTGTTGCCATTTCACCGGTAACAGCGGAGACATGCGTTGGGCTAAACGAAATACACCACCAGTACCCGAAAATCCGGACGCATTACGGTAATAATCGACAAAACTGACATTCCCGTTTATTTTCAATCGATCGAAAACCTCTGTATTCACATTGATTCTCGCATTGTGCCGTTTTGTTTTAAATGCATCACCCACGACCAATCCATCTTGATCTAAATAACCGTAAGACATAAAGTAGCTGCTTTTCTCGCTTCCCCCTCTTACACTTACCGAGTGGCTCGTTTGCAACGCATGTTTCTTAAAAATTTCATTCACCCAATCTGTGTTCGAATATTCATTGGGATACATTCCCGAATCATATTTTTCAAAAGCATCCACATCATAAGGTCTGGAAAAACCGGCGGCAGACATTGCCTCGTTAGACAACTCCATATACTGCCGGCCTGTTACCAATTCCGGCAAAGCGGTAGGTGTTTGCATACCCACATATCCCGAATAGGTCAATGTAGCCTTCTCCTTTCGTTTGCCCTGCTTGGTTGTAATCAAAATAACCCCGTTGGCCGCACGAGCTCCGTAAATAGCGGCAGATGCAGCATCCTTCAAAACCGACACACTCTCTACATCGTTGGGATTCAACAAATTCAAATCTCCACCCGAAACTCCGTCAATCAATATAAGAGGTGCGGTACTACTATTTATGGTACTGACACCACGAACCGTTATTGAAGGCACGGCTCCGGGCTGCCCAGACGAAGACGTAATGCTCACACCCGGCAATAAGCCTTGTAACCCCGCACTGACATTAGCGACGGGACGGTTTTCCAATTCACCTCCTTTTACCATAGATACGGCCCCGGTTACGTTCACCTTCTTCTGTACGCCATAACCGACGACCACCACATCATCCAAAGAAACAGAACTCTCCATGAGAGAAACATCTAACACCCCGGCCTGTAATACCTCTTTTTTCGTTTCCTTATATCCGACATAAGAAAATTTCAAAGTACTACCCACGGGTGCGTTTAACGAATATTTACCGTCCAAATCGGTACTGGTTCCTTTCGATGATCCCTCTACGGCAACAGACGCTCCGATAATAGGCTCGCCGGTCACTTGATCTACGACAGTACCTTTGACCGATACGATTTGTTGCTCTTTCGATGCAGCTCCCGAACTGTCTTGTTCCTTTTGATTGTATAAAAGAACACTATTATCCAAGAAACGGAATCCGACATCTGTACCCTTAAATAGTTGGGTCAGCGCCGTCTGCAAACTCACATTTTCGACCTTCAAGGAAACAGTCTTGTTCGGGTCTACAAATTCCTTACTATATGCCACATTTACAACAGCTTGCTCCTTTATCTGTTCCATCGCTTGTTTCAATGTAACATTCTGAATGTTTAACGAGATTTTCTGTTGCTGAGCATAAGCAACCCACGGAAAAGCAAGACAAAGCCCTCCTACCATACACCATTTTCTGATGTATGAAAAAACGTGTTTTTTCAGCATAAATTTCTAGTGTTTATATGTTATTAGACTAATTATTTTTCTTTCACAGCATATACATTCTCCGATATTTCATTAAACTTAATTGGGGTAATGGCAGACATCATTTCAAAAATACCTGACAAATTGTTTAGCTTGCAGGTGAAATTATATGTGAACGCAGCTATCTTTTCACTGCGGATATCAAAAGAAACGTCAAATTGTCGAGACAATGTAGTCAAGACCTCTTCCAAAGGAGCATTTCTGAATATCAATTTATTTTCCTTCCAAACAGAAGCATCTTTATAATACTCGTTCTTCATGACTTTACAAAGCCTACTTCCTTTTTCATAAATTGCCGTCTGGCCGGGAGCCATCTGATACGTTCCCGATTTTTCTGCATACGGATAACTTATCACTATACCCCCTTCGTCCAACGTGGTCGTAACCACCGAATCCGTAGGATATCCCGATACGTTAAAACTCGTTCCCGTTACACGGATATTCATTTCGTCTGCCTGTACCATGAACGGTTTAGATATATCCTTCTTTACTTCAAAATAAGCCTCGCCTACTAACGATACTTCTCTTTTATCCTTCGCAAATTGCTCTGGATAAACCAACTTCGAGTCTGCATTCAACCACACTCTCGTTCCATCTTCGAGCAATACGACCAATCGTTCTCCCTTCAAAGAACAAACCTCTTTATAGACAGGCTTCGATAAATCGATATTCTGATAAGCCAAATATCCGACATTCAACAATACCAATGCAATGGCACAAGCCCATTTACAAACCGTCCAGACATTTCGTCTTTCGCTTCGACCTATTCTCTGCGCCAAACTTTCATACACGCCGAATTTATCGAAATCCGGCACATCGCATCCTCCCATTGGCAAAGATTCGGCATTTAACAGCCGGTTTATATCTTTGTCGATATGCCCGGATATATATTTCAATATCTCAGAATCGGTCTGATGTCGTTTTCTAAAATGCATGTTTCATTGGCTTTCATTATATAATACTATATAAATTTCAAAAAGTATTATATACAGATATTACATTAACTTATTTTAAGCATTACATCAAAAGGGAAATAGCACACTTACGAACAATCTCCTTTATCTGTTTCAGAGACTGGCTATACTGGAATTTTATTGTATTGACAGAAAGATTTAGCTTATCTGCAATTTCTTGGTTAGAATACTTTCCCGAAATTTTCAAAGAAAAAATTTTCCTCCTTTGAGGAGACAACTGTTCGATAGCATGGCGCACCAAATCCAATTGCTCTTTATCCATATCCTCATCGTCTTGGTTGCCCCCGTCTATACGCTCCAATAACTCCAAACAATCGTCCAAAACAAAGATATGATTCTTGGGATCACGAAGGATAGTAAGTAAATCGTTTTTTAAACGGTAAATAAAAAATGATTCAATGGGCGGCTCTCATCGAGAGAGGTTCGTTTAATCCAAACTTTCATGAAAAGATTCTGCACAGCATCTTCTGCCAGCTCTTTATTACACAAATATTTAAACGCAAGTCTATACACCTGCTCCGAATAAGTGTCATAAAGAATGGTAAAAGCTAACTGGTTACCCTGTTTTAACTGATGGGTTAAAGCGCTATCGTCCATTTCCTATTAATAGAATCTAAGAGCATTGCAAGATTGAAAAAAATATTGAAATAGCAAAAGAATTTCGATTAAAATAAGTTTGATATAATATTACATCTATATGAAAAATTATTATATAAATCCATTGTCCATACGACTTTCGATCCAATATTCACGTTATATTTGTAGGACAAATTATACCCAAGTGAAAAACATATCGAAATACCCTATATCACGGCCACACACGATGTAAACAATCCAAGAAGCGGAAGGGTGATGCAAGCCATCGGTATGAAATACCGATATTCCTATAACGAATTGTGGCAACCTAAAAACAAATGGGTTACATTTCGAATGTATCCACTCAACTTAGACGGTCAGGAAAATAGAATTTATAAAAAATACTGGAACAAATATCCTATCCATTTTGTAGAAACAATCCCTAAATAATACGCCAATAATCCAATGGTTCAAGGTGCAATGGGAGAAATTACAGCAAAGTCTGCTCAATTCCATACAGATAGAGAAGAAAAATAGGGTATTCAGAATGTAATCTGATAGTATTTGACTGGATTTCAACTAAACCGCATATCTTTGTGAGTGGATTGAGGGAACTCTCTCCAAGACACTTTAAAAAAGAAGGAACGTTATGTTTATCTTATAGGTGAAAATATAGGAAGTTTTCAAACCGATGCAAGAGATAGCATATTGGTTCTTACGCATATAGCGTGGACTGCTATTGTTACATCTGCATCAAAGATTTCCTACGGCCTTCACTTAGACGTGACATAGTTGGCTCACGTTTTTCAATCTGTAAATTTAATAACCCGACAGAGCCAATAGGGAATTGTGCGGATATGAATAAACTTATCAATTCGGTTCTTTTAATTACGTGCCTGTTTATTGTAGCTTGCAGTGATGATAATATTGAAAATACACCAACACCATTCATTCTCGAAAAAGACTACTATGAAATACGACTAGAACGAAGTTCCACTTCTATTTCAATCACAAATGGCAGCGGAGACATCAGCTTGGACATAGAAAATGAAGACGTATTACAAGCCATTTATTCGAAATACAACGATGATTGGGAGGAAGATAACCTAAAAGGGCATATCAATCTGTATGGTATGCAGAAAGGAGTCACAACCTTGACTATTATTGACAATGTAACAAATGATGTGGAAAAAGTTGAGGTTAAAGTAACGGACTGCTATTTGGCATACGCTATATCCGAGAGCAATTATCCGGCACTGGAAGCCAATACAACACTCTTTTTCGTAAATAACCAAGAAAAAGAGTGCTATATTTTCGCCATAGACAAAATTCACGGACAGTTATCTGAACAACCGATAGCAAAAGGCAGCTATGAGTTTTTTGTCACACCCGACGATGCCCTACCTCAATTTAATGGCATTCCCGGTTTACATCTAAATATCACAAATAATGACGCCACGACAAAATCTTATGACTTTCAAATCAATGCAAATTCCTCACTAGTATTAAGTGTTATTCAAGCCTATTTGGGCGTAGAGTGGGGCAAACTCTTCGATAGTGTACATACAAAAAGTCCTGCGCCGATAGACATGACTATGAAACTGACTGTTCCTAATACAGATTATCAAATTACAGGAATGTTAAGCACTACATCTATACCAGAACATATATTGGATTGATGCATCGCTGTGGTTAAGCAGTTAAACTTACATATTCTATAAAGCAAACGAGAGAAAATGAACCGATTGTTCTTTTCGTTTGCTTTGTTTTTATCAATTCTCTTTACAAGCAAAGATAATTGGTCTTAAATACCGCTACGCGTGGGGAAAATATGGGGCCTAATATGGGAAAATTTTAGGCAAAATAAAAAGCTAAATGATGATTGCTCAACACTTAGCTTTTATCTTTGTACCCAGAGCCGGGATCGAACCGGCATGGAGGTTAATCCACTGGTGTTTGAGACCAGCGCGTCTACCGATTCCGCCATCTGGGCTTAAATGCGGTGCAAAGATAAAAACAGATTTTGAATAAGACAAATAATCTCTGTTTTTTTTCAAAAAAAGTTATTCGAGCTGTCTTTCTAATAAAAAATAGCTATTTTAGCAGAAGAATTAACATTAAAAAAAACGACACGACTATGGAAAATAGATATTGTGTAATCATGGGAGGTGGTATCGGAAGTCGCTTTTGGCCTTTTAGCCGAAACAACAGACCCAAGCAATTCCTCGACTTTTTCGGGATAGGACGTTCGCTCCTCCAAATGAGTTATGACAGATTTATAAAAATAATACCCAAAGACCATATATTCATCGTCACAAACGAAATATATGTCGATTTGGTAAAAGAACAGTTACCCGATATCGCCGAAGAAAATATTTTGCTGGAACCGACCCGAAGAAATACAGCTCCCTGTATCGCTTGGGCCTCTTATCATATTCAGGCACTCAACCCGAATGCCAATATCGTCGTAGCCCCTTCGGATCATCTCATTCTCAAAGAAGACGAATTCGCTCAATGCGTCAATCGCGGGCTCGATTTCGTATCAAAATATCCGGCGCTGCTCACCTTAGGTATAAAGCCCAATCGTCCTGAAACGGGATACGGATATATTCAGATAGGCGAAGATGCC
>ENA-ORNR01003335-ORNR01003335.1-human-gut-metagenome-genome-assembly--contig:-NODE-3335-length-12088-cov-37.425663_pt1 | contig 12088 bp, 15 predicted proteins | sample MGYA00242114_ERZ509020 | MGnify/ENA primary metagenome ERZ509020 (study PRJEB26280, sample SAMEA2338758) | human gut metagenome | biome: human gut; feature: human-associated habitat; material: faeces...
AAAACCAAGAAATCAACAGTGCTATTTCTTATCTGTAATTCTTTGCTCATAAAAGTGTTCCTTTCTCTATTCTCATGAACGTTTTCTTTACATCTTATCGACTCCACATCTTTTAGTCCTATTCAAGACTTGCCGCCTCTATCAGGTGGCGATACTTTTTGGGGTAGGCGAGTTATTTGTTTTCCAATAGGTTGTAATTGTATACTAGGATAAAATAATTATCACTTTTTATTTCTTTTATTGGTTCTACATAGTTTTCACTATATTTATAGGTGACATATTCATCAGCCTTCAATAATAAGAAATATTCCTTATAGGAATTGTCCTTATACCAGTTTATGTTGGTCTGATATGCTCTGGGTGATACGCCTGACTCGTTTACATTGATACATCTGACCTTTACATCATTGTCGGATAATAATGTAATACTATTTGCATTCCAGAAGGTTCCATAGCCATATTGAAGATTATTTTTTTCTAATGTATCTATAACATTTTCTAATGCCTGATTACTTTCTGACCGGGTATTATTAATTTTTAATATACCAATTGTGGAAATAATCATTAATATTTCTATCGGAATTACTATAATTGCAAACATTCTATGATACTGCTTTTTATCATATATCCATTTTGCAAACATAATACATAAAATAACAGATGTCCCTACAATTGGAGATAATCGCCAACAGGCTGTATTTAAACTTCCAAATACCCAGCCTAATAAAATCAGTGCCGTCATAAATGAATGTGTTAATATCATAAGCCTATAGGCTATAGTTTCAAATTTGTTATACATTATTGTCATTATAATAGGAACAATCAAAACTACTAAGGAGCATATTATTTTTAACAGCTCTATAATACCCTCGCAAGAATATATTAACATTCCGCTTCCAACCTCTACGCCGAATAATGTAAACCATTGCGGAACAAAGCTTAGAAAATTATCCAGCCACTGACTTTGCTTAGAAAATTCCGAATATCCTTCCTGATAGCCTGCTACTATGTTTCCATTTGCTATTTTTCCTAACAGCATACCTACAATAATAGCTAATATTAAAGCTAAAATTATTTTATATTTCTTTTCATTTTTTTTGCTGGAAAAAGGTGTTTTTACATCAAAAAATATATTTGCCATTAATGCTGCCAATACCGGTAAGCCATATATAGTAAGGGCTTGTATACCGTTCATTGAGCATAGTACTGTCCAGATTAAAAGTAATATCATATATTTCTTTTTTGATTTTTCACAATTAAGTACCCTTAGTACAAGACCTAATCCTACCATAACAAAAAGTAGTCCCAGACTATAATATATTATGTGGCACCAGAATATTTCCCTTAGCTTTTCGCTTATGGAAACTATTAAAAACAGTGCTGAAACTCCAAAAACACTCCATTTATAGCTAAAGTTCATAGACCTTAGCAAAAAGGCAAGTGCCAGGCCAAAGCATATTGCAAATAACACCATACCACATAGCTGTGCTGTCATACTGACACCAAATATTGCTACAAACGGAACCATTAAAAGCTGTCCACCAAAAGGCAGCAGGCAGGCGTAATAAAAGTCGCTGTTCATAAGAGCCTTTCCATCTAAAACAGCCTCTGCCCAAGTAATTGTATCTGTACAGTCGGCATGATAATAGCCCTTTGAAATAAAAATAATATAAAAAAATACAATTCCAATAGATACTGCTCCCATCAGGGATACTGCTACTTTTACTGCCATTTTATTTTTGCTCATTATATTCCCCCTCTGTATTTACATTCCATATGTTAGACTTGTCCTTTCTGTCCTTTATGATGTTGTCTACAGCCTCAAAAGAAGTAACCATTGAATGATCCATATTGTTATATCTATGCTGACCGTTTCTGCCTACACAATACAAATTGTCATAGGTATTTAAATAATCTACTAATTCATCTATCCGGTCATAGGTATCAAAATATGCCGGATATGCTTTTTTAACCTTTTCCCTGTGAGCATCAAGGACAGCCTTTTCATCTGAAATAATACCCATTTTAACAAGCTCCTGACTTGCAAACCTTATACATTCTTCATCTGACATATTGTAAAAATCGTCACCCTCATTGCAGAAATACTCTAAGCCTATCCATACCTTATGGTCTATGTCCTTTACAAGATATGGCGACCAGTTATTAAATATCTGGATTCTTCCAAGCTTTACACCAACGTCCTGTACATAAATCCAACAATCCGGAACAATGTTGTTAATAGTTTTTATATTTGTCTGATTCTTAAGATTAAGCTTATCCACCAATAAGCCTACTGTAACAAAATCTCTGTATGGAAGTCCCTTTGCAATAGCAGCAATATTTTCCGGAACGCTATTCATCCCTGCTGTTAAATCCTTAAGTGGCATTGAGGAAATGAAAATATCTCCCTCAAGCTCTACCTGCTCTCCGGCCTTCTCATAAACCACACTCCGGATTTTTCCGTCTGAATTGTTTATTTTTACAACCTTTGCATTTTTAATAATGCTTCCACCCATATTTTCCACTTTGCCTGCTGCTACCTCCCAAAGCTGTCCCGGACCATACTTTGGATAATAAAATTCCTCAATAAGAGAGGTTTCCACCTTTTTATTTTGGGAATTTTTCTTAAATATTTTTGAAAATACATCCTTTATAATTGCGACTATTGAAAGTCCCTTAACTCTTTGAGACCCCCAGTCTGCTGATATTTCTCTAGGGTGGCGTCCCCACAGCTTTTCTGTATAGCCCTCAAAAAACATAGAGTACAATTTTCTTCCAAATCTATTTATGTAAAAATTTTCTAAGGAGGTTTCTTTTTTCTTAAACACACACGCCTTTAGATAGCTAAAGCCTGCACATATAGTTGTAAAGAAGCCCATATTTTTTATAGTTTCCCACTTTAAGCTAATAGGATAATCAAAGAATTTTTTCTTATAGTATATTCTGGACACCCTATTTCTAATAAGCATTACCTCATCGTCTTTTTCCGGGTCCGGTCCGTTTTCAACTAATGCTTTTTTTCTTCCTAATATTTTGTCATCATAGGCATCTGCACCCTGAGTAGGCATAATTCCAGCCCACCACTTCATAACATTATCATCCTTGGAGAAAAATCTGTGTCCTCCTATATCCATACGATTTCCATTGTACCTTACAGTTCTTGAAATGCCTCCTATCTCATTACTTTCCTCTAATATAATAATCTCATATTCATCCTTAGTATTTTTCAAGAGCTGAAATGCCGCAGTAATACCTGCCGGACCAGCTCCAATAATAATTATTTTTTTCACAATAATCTCCAATCTATTTTTTTCTATACAAAGTAATTTTTCTAGCTACAAAATTCCAAACTAAAACTATAATAGTCGCTATAACTTTTGAAACCATAAAATACAAGCATGCAATCTCTGTAAGCACATACATTATTATTTCAGTAAATCCTAAGCCTATTACGCCTATAATTCCATAGACCAGAAATTCTATCTTTCCGTTTACGCTGCTGTTCTCAAAAACCAGCAGTTTGGATAGTCCATAATTAACGGCAAGACCTATAACAAAAGCAAATATTACGGATATTAAATAGTTTACACCAATAGTTGTAATTAAGAAAAGACTCCCTCCATCTGCCAAAAACGAAACTCCCCCAACAAATATGTATCTAAAAAATTGTATAAAGGTATTGTTGCTTTTTGTTATAAACAGACTTTTGAAGTCTAACTTAAATATATAATCAAATAGTTCTTTCATATAGTTCTCCTCATAGCTTCATAATTAAAATTATATATAATTATTCATACTTTTTCAAGCCAATTTTCACGATATGCAACTATTGTTTACACCTGATACAGTCTATAGGTTTTATCTTATTAATCTTTCGTATCCGTCTTCCCATATCTTTATCATGGTATTCCTATTTCTAAAGATCAAATTTACAATGGTTGTGCTTTTATCGGAGAATCCTACAAAAAGTATATTGAGCTGTTCAACCATTGTTATGAAGAGCATTACAAGCGTGACTTCAGCAGTGTTTTCTTTGACTGCACAAACTACTGCTTTGAAATTGACATACCGAAGGAAGATAAGCAAAAAGGCTCTTCTAAAGAAAACAAACATGAACCAATCATTGGTCAGGCTCTGCTTCTGGATGCAGTTCTGATTCCGCTTGCCGTGCAGATGTATCCCGGAAATGAGTCAGAGAAACCATATATCCGTAAGATTATAAAGGAAATGAAGGAACGTTATAAAGTTGCCGGAAAAACCGTACAGGTCGCAGATAAAAGATTAAACTGTGTCAGGAACATTTATGCTGCTGTCATAGAAGCCAAAGATGGATACATTTACTTATAAATTCAAGGAAACAGATCCTGAAAATGGCGTTTTCAAGGAATTTTACATTTTCAATATGGCTCTGGACCATATGGAATACGAAGCCAACATATTTGCTGCTCAGATAAGCATGGCCGATGATGATATTCTTGACCTTATATACCAAGGATATGACAGTCACCAGATTGCAACAATACTTAATTCCGATGTCTTATCGGTCTTAAAAGAGATATTTTGTGCTCACAAGGGTATAAGTTTAACCAGCTGGAGCACGATAATAGGTTTTTGAGTTCGGGAAAATATGGAGATTAGTAGAAAAGCCAGCTCTATCAAGGGCTGGCTTAATCCCACTTAACAAGTTCTCAAGGAGCTCTGTCTTAATACTTTTTACTACTGATTTTTCTAGTATATCTACACTTTGGATAATTGGTACAGCCCATAAAAGAGCCAAATCTACCATTCTTCTCTTTCAGTTGTCCTCCACAATCAGGACAGATATTTGGATTATATGTTTTTCTTGCAACCTTCATCTGTTGCTCATTCTTTTCATAAACAGCCGGATTATTTTTTAAGCAATCATAGCATAGTCCGAGATTAACTTTACCTATACCTCCATATGAACTAAATTCCTTTACCATGGCAATTTTCCCGCAAAACTCACATTTTATCCATCTGTTTCCATCAGCATCTCGAATCTGTTGTTCTTGATTTTCAAAATTATTTGAAACAGCCGCCTTAAAAGCCTCTTCTCTTGTTTTTCTTTCCAGCTCATTTTTTTCTTGTTCTAATCTTCTTTTCTCTGCCTGTTCAGTTCTACGTTTTTCTGCCTCTTCTTTCTGGCGTTGAAGTTGATTATCACGTTCTTCCTGCTGCCTCTTTAACTCTTCCTGTCGCTGTGCTTCTTTTTCCTGAATCTTTTTAATTCTCTCTATACGTTCTAGTTTTTCCTGTTCTCGTTTTAATTTAATCGCTTCTTTATTGCAATTAAACTTGTCTTTTGCCAATTCCATCAACCGCGAAAGAATTTGCCCTTCAAAAAGGATATCTCCTGCTTCATTAATATCAAAGCGACTGATTGGACCTTTTGCAAAAGAGATTTCCTGCCACAAACCATCTATATCCTGTTCAAAAAATACGGCTTCTAAACCTGCTTTATAATAATCAATATCATGGACAGAAAGATATAGGCAATACCCTTGTCTTACCTGTATCTTCATAAGGCTTTCCGGATACTGACCACATACACCACCATTTAGCTGATCAACAACATATATTACCCGTATTCCTTTACTATTGCATTCAAGAATATCAAATTTTTCATCTGATAAATTTACTCTCTCATGTGAATAACTAACTGCAACTGCTTTTTTATGAGATAAGAGTGTATACTCATACTTTCGATTAGTATCATCTATTGAACATATCGGAACTCTGGATTCTATATTTTCGTCGTTTAATTTATCATCCAACCAACATTTAAGCACAATTTTAGAATCTATAGAACATTTTCCCTCTGTCACAAGATGACACTCTTTCTCAAATTCTCCATCTTTTAATCTAAAATGCTGTTCTCTAAGATTACGATCCCCCGCTACTAATGTTAGATGAGCACCACATCCGCAGGGACATGTAAGAAGATTGCTACGGCTTTTCTTTCTTAGAGCCTCAACCTTATCTGGAATATTAATTTGTCTTCCATTAACGACCGTAAATATGGATTCAATTCCAATATATTTACCATCACAAAGGCACATAGTTCTTTGAGCCATTCACAATCACCTCCTGATAAAGTCTATTCAACATTTATATGTTTTTTATAACGTGCATCAGCTGGTTTTTTTGCATCCTCAGGTATTAACCACATTTTACCTTTTTTCACAGCTCCATCTACTCTACCTTCTGTACATAAAACGCTTATTCGTCTGGAAGAAATGTTCCATTTTTTTGATACTTCTGTTGCTGTTAGATACTCCATATTCGATACCTCCATAATAAGAATATTATATTCCATTATCGGAATAATATCAACAAGCAACTTATCCGTAATGCGTAATGTGAAATTTTTTATTTCGGTTACAGTTTCTTCCAGATTCTCAACCAATAATAAAAGCAATTACCAGAATAATGACACCAATCGGTGAACATACGCCTACAACAATAGCGAAAAGTACCCATTTCCACCAGTCAGAAGAAGCACCTGTTGAAGCTTTTCTGTTTGCAAGATGATAATCCAAATATCTGTCTGACATATCATATTTACCATTTTTATTCCAATCATCCATAAAGGCACCTCCAGTACTAATAGATTCTGTTCTGATACCTTGATTTTATAATTTTATCTATCGCTTTATTGTGACTTGAGGAAAAGAAATCTTACATCTTATAGAATACACAGGATATAATCATTTGTAGTTTTTTACAGCATTTATCAGTTCATTTATTACGCTGTTTTTAAGACTCTCAGGTGCCAACACCTTGAACATATTAGCATACTGCATAAACCATCCTGTAAGTGTAACGCTATTCATCTTACTAAATATTGCTACATTTTTACCGTCGTTTCCCTTTTTTACCTTTATATCCTCTCCGGCAAAATCGTGTAGAATGGCGTTAGTCACTTGATTTGGCTCATATTCAACTTTAATTCTTATAGTCTCTCCTGAAAAATGATTGACGCTTTCCTGTATATATCTCTGAATAATAAGCTCCGGATTAGGTCCTATCTTTTGCATATTGTTCTGACATCACCAAATTATGTATTCTATCAAGTCTGTAATGTGTAAGTCCCTCGTGGTTATCGTGAGAACCTATCAGATAGTAATTATTATCCGCCCAATATATTGTATAAAGACTCAGAGTATATACCTTTCCGTCCTTTCTAAGCACTTTCTGCATTTTGTCGTTGATTTCCGTATACTGAAACCCAATCTTCTTATGCATAAACATTGCTTCCAGCATAAGCTATATGTACATTCCCATTTTTGAATCTGTTATCATATTTCCTGAAAGCGGAATCATCATATGTGAAAATCGGCTTCTTCCCCTATTACTTGTGAGTTTAAGGAGTTTTTCTCTAATAACTGCTGCCTCATTTTCTGAAACACATCTGGCCTGCACTGCATCCATCATTATCTTTATTTCCCAATCCTCAAATGCATGCTTTTTCATATACCAGCCTTTTCGCTTGTCCTTAGCCTGCTCTATCTGATAACCGCACGACTGCAACATCGTGATATCTCTATATATAGAGCGCCTGTCCACTGTTCCCACATTATAGTCATTTTCCAGCTTGTCAACTATAGCTGTTGCATTTATGGAAGTCTTCGCATCGGTATTCTCAAGTATCTGCAATACTCTGATAAGTTTTTCTTTACGCTCTGTTGCCATATTCTATTCCTTTCATCACATCTCTTATTTACAATAGTTCTTAGAAATCCACGAGATAAATCTCTATAGTAATCTGTGTAAAATCTGTTTTACCCGATATGTGTTTTATTTTTGCCTTCAGCATTTTCCCGGCATCCATAAGTCGCGCAAACACAATGTTATCCTTTGCCGGTACATACCCAATCTTTCGCTTCTCCTCAGTAAGCACCAATATTGCATTACTATCGTACTTATTGTCTTCCCTTTGCAATATGAGATTATCGCCTTCCTTGATATGTTCAAGAACAGTCCTATCTTTTAAATGTGTTGTCCCTGCCACATAAGAATCAAATAAATGTATCTCGTTAATAAGGGGTTTTATAATATTACCTAATTCGTTATTATTTATAAGCGACACAAGATTTTCCTTCTTGATATCTATTTCATTTGCCATATGATTGTCACTCCGTTCTTCAACATTTCTTCAATTATCTTATCCAACTCTTTCTCATACTCAATATACGAGTTAAGCTCTTCCTGTAAATCCTTTTTTGTTTCATTTATTGCTTCGTTGTCGTCTAATATGTACTTGTACATATATGGATTAGTATGCATAATTTCATCTATTTCCGCCTGCAACACCTCTATTCTTTTTTCAATATCAGGAATCTCTATTTCGATTACGCCGGTATTCATCCCTTCAATAGCATTTTTAACAAGCACCTCATCTTCCTGTAGCTCATTAAGATTATTGCACTCATAGTCTATTACAATTTTATTCCATATTTCTTTTAGATTTGTGTTTTCATTTGTCATAGGATTTATGTCCGGATGGATAAGCTTTGCAAGCTTTCGATATGTTTTCTTTATCTGTAACAGATCATTTTGGCTTATGCTCTACGTTTGAAAATATCATATCTATATATAATATGATTTCCTACTTTGTCCAAAAATTTATTCATAACATTTGATATTATGCTTGCATCTATAACACTAAATGATTTTTCTGCAAATAGTTTACTACGCATTTCCTTATAATCTTGCGTTTTACACACTGAATTGTCAGATATTTCACCAAAGACTTCAACTTATTCACAAGTGGCAATACCACCTTATCTCGAAACGCCTTCGTACTTGTAAATGCTCCTGGCTCCGGCAGCTGCCATTCCGATGCTTCATCATGCTTACGCACATCTCGTTGTAATAATTCCTCTGATTGAACCATCTTCTCTATATTGCTTTTAAGCTCTTTCTGTTGCTTTTCAAGCTGAACATTACTCTGTTGTAAATCATTGTATTGTTGTCTTAATGCCTGATTATCCGATTACAATGCATCGTTCCTTTGCTCCAGAGTATGATTGTCATCAGATAATCGGTCATTCACATTCTGTAATGCACCATTCGTGTATTGTAAATCTTCATGTCGTTGTTCCAATTCCTCATTATCTGCCTGCAATCTTTGTTGCTTCTGCTTCAAATCATGATTTTCCATGCGAAGCCTGTCTTTGCGGCTTTCAAGCCTAGAATTCTCCACACGCAAATCCTGATTATTTGCAAGCAATGTCTCATTCTCCTGTTGTGCCGCTGCACTTTCTTCTTTTGCCTTTTGCACTGCTGCTTCTGCTATTCGCTTTTCTGATGCAATCCATTGATTTAGTTCTGTAGCACCTCTTGTTCCACCTTTGAACCCTTCTGCAGCTAGTGCTGACTTTAATGATAGCTCTGTCAATTTTATATCCTCTAGGACAACACTGTGTAAAATTGAATCCCACTAATTCCGATGCCTCTTTCCATGTATTTCCAATATTCCCCTTTGAACCCATAAAAAGACATTCCTTTTCCGAGTAATCCACATATTTCTTTGAAAAAGGATACAAATCTGTTAATATCTCGCATGGATGATTTACAGCTGTCATAGCATTTATAATTGGAATATACGAATGCTCCGCCATATACTCTATCAACGACAAATCCTTGTAACGGACAATAACCATATCCACCCAGTTTTCCAGATATCCTATCACATCCTTAATATCTTCTTTTTTGTCAAGCGCTTCCGGCGGAAACAAAATTGTATCTCCACCCAACATTTTTATTCCCTTTTCAAAAGAAACCCTCGTTCTAATGCTGCTTTCCGAAAAAAATAATACAATTGCTTTTCCCTTCAACCAATCACTTTCTCCGTTATCTGCTTTTAACTTATCCGCCAATTCAAAGATTTGAAAAATTTCCTGCTTTGAAACATCGTTCAAATGTATAAAATGTTTCATTGTCCTGCCTCCTTAAACTTTTCCAATCTGTAATGGTGTTCATCATCCAATTCCTTAACACCATTTTTGTAATCATATCCAAATTTTCTATAAAATTCCGTTGCTGTAATAGATGCTGGTATCTCAATTCTGCTTGCTCTTACATAAAATTCATCCGTTTCTAATGTATTTATGATTTTTCTTCCAACACCCTTTCCATGAAATTCCGGGAGGACAAAAATGGACAAAAGTATACTTTCTGTTTCACTTCCCCAAAAACTTGAGATAGAACCTGTTCCAACTATTTTTCCATCAAATTCAAAGACGTACATATGCGCATAACTTGCCACATTCAAAACCTTTTCCACATTGTAAACCTTTGCAAGTTTCTCCATTGCTGATATGCCATAATCTTTACTGTTAATCTCTAAGAAATTCCTGACAATAAGATTTCTAACCTCCTTGGCATCCTTTTCCTTAAATCTCCTTACCTCAATATAACTCTTTACATAAAATACTAATGTCATATTTTCATTTACAACTATTTCATCTCCAGTTCGAATAAATCCACATTTTTCATACAAATGGCAATTTTTCTCTTCCTGCTTGATAGTAGACAACCACCATTCTATTGTGTTCGGATAAATATCAAATAATTGTTTGATTACGTTACTGGCAACTCCTTTATTTTGAAGCTTTGGAATAACAAAAATAGGAGATATCCAATTTACATTCTTGTGTACTTTTTGCCCTTTATGCCATTTAACTCTTACAGCTCCAGCTTTCTCACCATTAAACAAAATGAAATAGAAATCCGAATTATCATCAACTATCTTCTTCGTTATTGTTCCAAGACTTTCTTTCGCCGGACTTGTAGCATCATCCTGATATTTTTCATATAAGGGCATAAACGCTTCTATCTGCAGTTTATGCAGACATTCAGCATCTTCTCTTGTTATCAGTTTAAGTTCAATTAAATCACTCATTTTCTGCACCTCTTTCTTGTAAACATAAAAAATCGCACCAAACATTCAATGTCCAGTGCGATATCTCCAATTTAATAAGATGCAATGTAGGTAAAATCTTCTCTTATATTCTGGTTTTATGCACTAGACTAAAAGACCTACAAGCTATAACCTAATGCACTATCCTTGCATGTTTATAGCCGTGTACGTCCGTAATACATGTACATATAATGTCTTGAATATAAGTTCTGATTCATGTGTATGTTCTCCTTGTTTTTGTTGAATAATATACCAGTCTTGGCAATTCATGTCAACAATCTATTTGCCATTCAGAATAATATCTATCATTTCTTGCTTTCCATTAGTATGTGCTATCCTATCATCTATATATTTACTTTCCAGTTCTTCCTTTAACTTCTCCGAAACAGCAATCTCCTTAATATTACATCACAATTTCACTATCGAAATATTGCTCCTGAAAATAAATCTGCTGCCTAATCTCATCTTTTGAAAACATCATTCCGTCAGGTACAACTACCCATTTTTCTTCTACATCATCTTTTCTATGGACAATAGCAATAATTTTACCTGTAAACTTGCCTACTGGTTCATTTACACCCTGTTCGTGATTAAAGCGGTTGGGTTGGTGAGATTGCTGTAAACTTGCCTACTGGTTCATTTACACCTAATATATAAGTGTCCTGCTCTTCTCCATCTGGTGCCATAACTCCTTCAATGTAACCATAATTTATTGGATAATACATATTCTTATATTCAGGATGATAACTTCCTAATGGTCTATCGACCGTGACAGTTACTGTTGCTCCGATTATAGAATTATTTTTTACCCGTAAATACTTTTCTATCAATTTCGGCTGTATCAACGGATATGTCCAGTTCTCAGGCAACTCATCCATAAGCACAACTTTCTCCATCTCGCTATGTAATTCTTTCGCAAACTCTGTTATCTCTGCAAAACAAAGCAGTCCAAATGTTTCTTCACCAGTATCATTTACTCTAGTCTTACCTGTCACCGAATATACGCATATTGGTTTTATCTCAAATTTGATAGCTCCTGTTTCTTCCTGCAACTCTCTTTTAGCGGTTTCAAGAATATTTTCCCCAGTTTCTCTATGCCCTCCCGGCACTTCATATGTATCTCTTTCTTTATGCTTGCAAAAT
>ENA-ORNR01003339-ORNR01003339.1-human-gut-metagenome-genome-assembly--contig:-NODE-3339-length-12070-cov-8.863670_pt1 | contig 12070 bp, 10 predicted proteins | sample MGYA00242114_ERZ509020 | MGnify/ENA primary metagenome ERZ509020 (study PRJEB26280, sample SAMEA2338758) | human gut metagenome | biome: human gut; feature: human-associated habitat; material: faeces...
CCTCTTCCCATTCCGAACAGAGAAGTTAAGCCTTGTCACGCCGATGGTACTGCGTCACAGTGGGAGAGTAGGTAGCTGCCGTTTTTGATTGAAGCCTCCGGACTTGAAGAAGTTCCGGAGGCTTTTTTTGCATCCACGTGTGGCTCCGGACACTCATGCCTTGGAAAAAGGCGGGAAATAGAACAGGCAGGTCTGAAGGCCCGCCTAACAGAGAAACGGAAGATGATTATAGCGCCTTTATGCAAGCTATCAGTTTGTCTATATCTTCTTCTTCTGTATCGAAAGAGGATTATACATGTATATATAATATATACTTATGATAATAAAACAGGTGAAATTTTGGAGCATAAATACCCTATTAATAGGCTTTGCAATGATTCTATCATTGAGCATATTTAACTAAAGAATGAGCATTATAATTTGGAATTAGAAAAGGAGTTAAAAAAGGAAATTTATTTCGTAATCTTTTTATGATTATCGAATATATTTACTATATTTGCTACGTGAATTTTGAATAATTCATGAGAGAAAACTTATAAAATAAAACTTCAGTATAAAAACACTTGAGTAATTTTTAGGTCTGTGTGAACAAATAAAACAATAGAATTGTTTCAATAATATAAACCGAGAATCTTGCGAAATCAGTAGTCAATGAAGCTTATTGTCAAAATAGGATTAATCGCCCTGCTTGTAATGCTGAACTATCAGGGAGTCGATGCGGATGTTGTATCTTCCGCCATTGACAGGTATGCTACTACTACGGAATCTCAAGAGAATACGCCGTCTGACCATGGTACATTGGAAACCATGTCTTTCACTACTTCTTTGCTGACAGGACAACAGCAGGTATTAACTAAATTAGTGCCTGACGATCTTCGTATCCGTAGAGCAGAGGAACTTCAACAGAACTTCTTAAAAATTCTCATAGGACGTTTTTCACTACGGGAGGAATTATTGGCTATTGACCGCGCCAAAATCTTTCCGTCTAATCCCATTCATTGTGTGTCTCCGGCATGTCATTATTTTGTGTTCACGCTGAGACGCATCTTGATTTAATTAATCGTTATAAATTTAGTTGTTTAACCTCCTCCGACGCCCTGCAGAGTGTCGGGGTTGGTCTCGAATTATCTTTTTTTAAACTATAACGATTAATTAAAATATATCATGGAAGCTATTCAAAATAAAACTACTAATAAGATTGTAGGTATTAAAAATGCAGGTTGGGTAATTATATGCTGCTTTATCATTGCAATTTGTATATATAACTTTTTACTGGGAAATCCAGCTAATTTTATGAACAATGACCCTAATAATCATCCGTTGCCGGGTAATTTCCTGGGAACTATTTATAAAGGGGGTATTGTGGTTCCTATTATTCAAACCTTGTTGCTCACTGTCATAGCATTGAGTATTGAACGTTATTTTGCTATCCGTTCGGCTTTTGGTAAAGGCTCGCTGGTGAAATTTGTCGCTAATATCAAATCGGCTTTGGCTACCGGAGATATGAAGAAAGCACAGGAACTTTGCGATAAACAAGGTGGCTCTGTCGCTAATGTTGTTACCTCTACTTTGAAAAAGTATGCTGAAGTTGAAAACGATGAGACTCTATCCAAAGACCAGAAAGTCTTGGCCATTCAAAAAGAATTGGAAGAAGCTACTGCACTGGAACTTCCTATGATGGAGCAGAATTTACCAATTATCGGTACTATTACTACACTGGGTACCCTGATGGGATTGCTTGGTACGGTAATCGGTATGATTCGTTCATTTGCAGCTTTGTCTGCTGGTGGTGGTACAGACTCAATGGCATTATCGCAAGGTATTTCCGAAGCGTTGATCAATACAGCATTTGGTATCTTGACAGGTGCATTGGCGGTTATTGCTTATAACTACTACACTAATAAGATTGATAAATTGACTTACAGCCTCGATGAAGTAGGTTTCTCTATTGTACAGACCTTTGCGGCTTCTCATAAATAATCGTGCCAACCCTTTAAAATAAACTGCTATGGGTAGAGCAAAGATTAAAAAGAAAAGTACGTTCATAGATATGACAGCTATGAGTGACGTTACTGTATTGTTGCTTACCTTCTTTATGTTGACTTCAACATTTGTGAAGAAGGAACCGGTGCAGGTGTTTACTCCGGCCTCCGTTTCAGAAATCAAGATTCCGGAAACGAATATCCTTCAGATTTTGGTGGATCCGCAAGGGAAAATATTTATGAGCCTCGACAAACAGCCCGATATGAAGGCTGTATTGGAGAAGATGGGTGAGGAGTACGGAGTTGACTTTACTCCTGAGCAGGAAAAGAAATTTGTGACAGCTTCTACATTTGGTGTTCCGATGAGAAGCATGCAGAAATTTTTGGATTTACCTACTGAACAGCAGGATAAACTGTTGAAAAATGAAGGTATTCCCTGTGACAGCACAGATAATCAGTTTAAATCGTGGGTACGTAATGCTCGTCAGGTGAATCCTGATTTACGCATTGCTATCAAAGCTGATGCGTCAACTCCCTACGCTGTGATTAAAAATGTAATGAGCTCACTTCAGGATCTCAGAGAGAATCGGTACAATCTGATTACTTCTCTGAAGACTACTTCTGATAAATAAAACTGAATAATTATGAGTGCTGAAGTACAAGAAAGCGGCAAAAAAGGAAAAGGATCCAAGCAAAAGAAAATGACTGTCCGCGTAGATTTTACACCTATGGTGGATATGAATATGTTGCTGATTACTTTTTTTATGCTGTGTACCACGTTGAGCAAACCTCAGACGATGGAAATAAGTATGCCGAGCAATGACAAGAATATCACTGAAGAACAACAGAGTAAGGTGAAGGCTTCACAGGCAATAACTTTGCTGCTGGCAGGAGGAGATAAATTGTATTACTATGAAGGAGAACCTAACTATAAAGACTATACTTCGCTGAAGGAAACTTCGTATAATGCGGATGGTCTGCGTTCCATTCTTCTTAAAAAGAACTCGGTGGCAGTTCGTGAGGTAAACGAACTGAAAAAACAGAAAGCTGATTTAAAGATATCAGAGGAAGATTACACGAAGAAACTTTCTGAAATAAAAAGCGGAAAGGATACGCCGACTGTCATCATAAAGGCGACGGATGATTCTTCATATAAAAATCTGATTGATGCTCTGGATGAAATGCAAATATGCAATATAGGTAAGTATGTGATAACAGATATCGTTGATGCGGATCAGTTCTTGATCAAGAATTATGATACGAAAGGTGATCTGAGTAGAGATATTGTGGAATAGTAACACACTTTTAAAAGGAGGAAAAGAAAATGGCAAAAATAGATTTGACCTCACCCGAATGGTGTGAACTGGTATTCCAAGGTAAGAATAAGGCATACGGTGCCTATAAGATGCGTGCCAATTCACCGAAACGTCACACGTGGGCGATGGTGATTGTAGTGATAATTGCTGCCGTAGGATTCAGCATACCGACATTGGTAAAACTGGCTACTCCGAAGCAGAAAGAGGTAATGACGGAAGTGACTACATTGTCACAACTGGAAGAACCTGAAGTAAAACAGGAAGAGTTCAAGAAAGTGGAACCGGTGGCTCCCCCTCCCGCTCTGAAAAGCTCTATCAAATTTACGGCTCCTGTTATCAAAAAAGATGAGGAAGTGCGTGATGATGAAGAGATAAAGAGTCAGGAAGAATTGACTCAGACTAAGGTAGCTATCTCCATTGCCGATGTGAAAGGTAATGACGAATTGAACGGTAAGGATATTGCTGAACTGAAAGAAGTGATAACTAAAGCTCCCGAAGCAGAAGAAAAACCATATACTATGGTAGAACAGATGCCTCAGTTTCCAGGTGGTGATAGAGAATTGCTGTCTTTTATAGCAAAGAATCTGCGTTATCCTACCATTGCGCAAGAAAATGGAATACAGGGTAAAGTGTTTGTCCGTTTTGTAGTTTCGGCTACAGGAGATGTGAAGGATGTAAAGGTGATGCGTTCATTGGACCCGTACTGTGACAAGGAAGCAATCCGTGTAATCCAGTCATTGCCGAAGTGGATTCCGGGAAAACAGAACGGACGTAATGTTCCCGTGTACTATACCGTTCCTATAACTTTTAAGCTACAATAATATCTATATATGATGAAGCTGTATATTGCATTGTCGATTGTTTTGCTGCTGTTGTTTTCGGGCTGTGGCAACAAACCCAAACCAGGGGAAGACGATACGTTGACTTCGGGCACAATTACGATAGCTGTGGACGAGACATTCCGTCCCATTGCGGAAGAAGAATTGCAGGTATTCCATGCATTAACGCCGGATGCTACCGTGCATCCAGTTTATTGCAGTGAAGTGAAAGCCATGAAACTTTTGTTGGCGGACAGTGTACGTTTGGCTATAACCACGAGGCAACTGACTCGACAGGAAATGGCATTTTTCAATGACAAGAAATTCTTTCCTGTATCTGTAAAGATGGCAACGGATGGTTTAGCTTTGATAGTAAACAAGCAAAATGCAGATTCATTAATTACAGTTGAACAATTTAAGGAGATACTGACGGGGAAAATTACTGACTGGAAACAGTTGAATCCTGATTCCCGTCTAGGTGCGCTTCAACTGGTATTTGATAATCCCAATTCGAGTACTGTACATTATGTACTCGACTCGATCTGCGGTGGTAAGCCTCTATCGGAAGATTTGAAGGCACAAAAAACAAATCCGGAGGTGATTTCGTATGTGGCTAAAACCCCCGCAGCTTTAGGGGTTATCGGTGTCAACTGGATAGGTAATCCTGCGGATAGTACGCGACTCTCTTTTAATGACGCCATTCGGATAATGGCTGTCAGTCGTGCGGATTCGGCTACAGTGGAAAATAGTTTCAGGCCTTATCAAGCTTATCTGGCTTTAAATCAGTATCCATTAACCCGCAGTGTGTACATTTTACTTAATGATCCTAAAAGTGGCTTGCCTAGTGGTCTGACTTCATTTCTGACAGACTTCCGGGGGCAACGTATCATTCTGAAGTCAGGATTGGTGCCTGCAACAGCTCCTGTGCGGATTGTAGATGTAAAAGAGGAATATAAATGAACAAAAAAGAAGAACCATGAAGAAATTAGTATTAATCGTGATGAGCTTGTGCCTGGCTGTAACCATGTGGGGACAGAAATCGCCGGGTAGTGAATGGTCGCTACAGGTGAAGCAGGCTGCCACGATGATAAAGGAGGATCCAGCAAAAGCTTCTGAGGCTTTTGATGAATTATTGAAAGGTAAGAATAAGAAGAATGCCTTTTTGTTGGTAGAGATAGGCCGGGCTTATCTAGATCAAGGGAAAACGGCAGAAGCTGCCGAATATGCGCAACGCGCTAAAGATATAAACAGTAAATGTGCTGTGGCTTATCTACTGAGTGGTGATATAGCATTGAATTTGAATGATGTGAATAAAGCTAGCAGCGATTACAATCAGGCTATTTATTTGGATGAGGACTGTAGTGAAGCTTATTTTAAATATGCACAGGTATATAAAGGCGTAGACCCTCAACTGTCATTGGATATGTTGATGCGCTTACAGTCCAAAACTCCGGAGGATAATCGCATCAGTAAGGAACTGGCGGATGTATATTATACTATGGGGCAATATGGTAAGGCAAAAGAAGCATACGAAAATTATCTGAAAGTAGGTACTCCCACTGAGCAGGACTATACCCGCTATGCCATGCTGTTATATCTGAATAAAGATTATGCACAGTCTTTGGATATGGTGAAGAAAGGTTTGGAACTTGCACCAGAAAATCATGTGCTGAAACGTCTGGCAATGTATGATTATTTAGAATTAAAAGACTATAAGACAGGATTGGAAGCTGCTGCTACATTCTTCGCTAATCCCGGTAATCCGGATTATGTATACTTGGACTATGTTTATTTCGCTCGTTTACTGGAAGCGGACAAGCAATACGAAGAAGCAGTGGTACAATTTAACAAAGCATTGTCTATGGATAAGTCCCATACGGAAATTTATAAAGATATCTCTGATGTGTACGAGAAGAAACGTGATTTTCCGAAAGCGATAGAAGCTTATAAGAATTATCTGGATGAAATGAAAAGCTCCCCGGATATTAGTGATCTCTTTTTATATGGTCGTTTGAACTATTATGCTGCTACCGATTCGGCTTATCAGGATAAACAACCGACATATTTGGCTGAAGCCGATACTATTTTTGCACAGGTGGCTGTTAAAGTTCCTGATAACTATTTGGGAAATTTTTGGCGTGCCCGTGTTAATTCTTTGCGTGATCCTGAAACCACTCAGGGACTGGCAAAGCCGTATTATGAGGCTGCACTGAGTATTCTGGAACAGAAGCCTGATGCTACTAAATCAGTATTGGTAGAATGTAACAGCTATTTGGGGTATTATTATTTTGTAAAAGAGGATTATAACCAGTCAAAACAGTATTGGAATAAAATATTGGAAATTGATCCTGAGAACGAAACTGCTACTAAGGCACTAGGAGGAATTAAATAGTCCTTCTTTTTTTCATTTATCATTTGGGTTGAGCGGACAGTACTTAGTTGCTGCCCGCTTAATTTGTTTAGAGATTAACGAAAGTTAAACATTGGCTATACTTCTTGTTTATTCAAATAAACTATATATATTTGCAGTGTACTAATGAACTAGTACACTAAATAACTAATAAAAATATAAACACAATGATGATTGAAATAAAGAACTTATCTTTCAGTTATGGAAAGAAAAAACAGAGTGTCTTTAATGACTTCTCGTTGACGCTGGATAAAGGTTCAGTTTACGGTCTTTTAGGAAAGAACGGTACAGGTAAATCTACTTTGCTCTATTTAATGACAGGTCTGCTTCGTCCTCAGGCCGGACAGGTACTTTACAAAGGGGTAGATGTTTCCATGCGCTATCCCCTGACTTTGCAGGATATGTTTCTAGTGCCTGAAGAATTTGAACTGCCTCCTGTATCTTTAGTCAGCTATATTGAGTTGAACAGTTCTTTTTATCCCCGTTTCAGCAAGGAGGATATGATTAAGTATCTTCATTACTTTGAAATGGATATGGATATCAACCTCGGTTCGCTTTCTATGGGCCAGAAGAAAAAAGTATTTATGAGCTTTGCACTGGCAACGAATACTTCGCTTTTGCTCATGGACGAACCGACGAACGGATTGGATATTCCCGGAAAAAGCCAGTTCCGTAAGTTTATCGCATCGGGGATGTCGGATGATAAGACGATTGTGATTTCCACACATCAGGTTCGTGATATTGACAAGGTGCTCGATCATGTACTGATTATGGATGAAAGCCGTGTATTGCTGGACGAATCGACAAGTAGTATCTGCGAAAAGCTTTTCTTTGTAGAGAGTGATGATCGCGAACTGGCGCAGACAGCTCTTTTTGCCATTCCTACTATTCAGGGTAATTACCTGATCCTTCCTAATAAAGAGAAGGAAGAATCGGACATAAATCTGGAACTTCTTTTTAATGCTACACTGGCTGCTCCCGAGGAGATGGCCCGATTGTTTCAAACTCAAAAATAAAAGACGATGATAAAAGATACTTTTTTTAGTTTGCCTCGTTTTATGAATCTTTGCCGCAAGGAAATGGTGGAGAGTTGGAAGTCGAATGTACTTCGTATTGTATTGCTTTATGGGGTGATGACTGTTGTGTTGGTCTGGAACGGATATTTTGCATATCGTACTCACGATTCGGTTCGTTTTCTCGAACGTCATATGGAGGCCGATCCTGCCTGGGGATTTATATTAATAGCTTTTCTTTGGTTTCTATTCGGATTTGGTTGTTTAAGCGGGTCGTTGACAATGGAGAAGATGAAAAGCAAGACAAACAGGCTGTCTGTATTAATGACACCGGCCACTCCTTTTGAGAAATTCTTTTCTCGTTGGTTGGTATCAACTGTTGTCTTGTTGGTTGTTTTTTTCATTACCTTTGAACTGGCTGATTATACACGGGTATTGGTTTATTCGCTTATCTATCCGGACGTAAAAGAAGTGATACTTCCTGTCAATCTGGGAGATTTGGTAGGTAGCGGGAAACGGTGGTACTTGTTCCACAAAACGTATGAGTTGACACTGGTGCTTTCTATCTATTGCTTTGTACAGTCATTGTTTGTATTGGGCAGTTCTGTATGGCCGAAAAATTCGTTTCTTAAAACATTTGTTTCTGTTACGATAATTGTTTTAATTTATGTACTGGTCGGAATGTTGGTGGGGGATATGTTATTTAGCGGAAGCAGTAAAGATTATGGTTATATTTTTTCTTCAATAACGAAGGAACAGGTTACTGTCATGGTAACTGTGGGCTTTATGCTTTTTGCATTCGTAAATTGGACGCTCGCTTATTTCCGTTTCAAGGAGTCTGAGATCATTCAACGTATGTAATACTTTAGACTATGAATTTTAAAGAAAGTAAAGCTATTTATTTACAGATTGCAGATAGAATCTGTGATGAGATACTTCTGGGACAGTTTGCTGAGGAGGAACGTATTCCCTCTGTCAGAGAATATGCTACTATTGTGGAAGTAAACGCCAATACGGTGATGCGCTCATTCGATTATCTCCAATCACAGAATATTATTTATAATAAACGCGGTATTGGTTATTTTGTCGCCACCGGTGCGAGAGAATTGATTCATTCACTGAGGAAGAATACTTTTTTGAAGGAAGAACTGGATTACTTCTTCCGCCAAATCAAGACACTGGATATTCCTATAAAGGAAATCACGGATATGTACCGGGAATTTTGTAAAAAAGAACAGTAAAATAAATATTATGAAACGTACAACTTATATATTAATAGGACTTTTTGTAGCCGGACTTTGTGTGCTGGTAGGCGGAATGTTTATGATTTTTTGTTTAGGAAGGCCATACATTTCCAATCAACTGAATTTGCAAGGAGAGCAGATAACCAAAGAAGTGCCGGCTTGCCGGGTGGTCTGGCTGACTCAAACAAGGCTGTATACGCCAGAACGTAACGTCTGGCTGGCGAATTCTCTTCTGGAAGTGCAGCCTTCAAAAGAAGGGAAGAATCTGTTTTCTTGCTCGAAGAAGGTAAATGACTATCTGAAAATGACCGTTATGGGGGACACGTTGAAAATCCTTTTGGACTATTCGCTGGATCAACTTCCGCAGGAGTTTAAGAAATCCAAATTTATGGGAATGAATATAGGAGACATGCGATTGGATATGACGCAAGATGTGGAGTGTATTATAAATGATATTAATTCGCAGAACATAGGATTCAAACATTTGGAAAAGGATTCTTTGTCCATTGATACGTCTAATTCTATTGTGGTCGATTCTTGTGATTTTGCAGCTTTGCAAGTCATCAGGAGTGGCGGGAATGTGGATTTTCAGAGTGGGACTATTAATAATCTGTATTTGAATCTGGGTATGATGGGTAATTGGTCTGTAAATGTTGAAAAATGCCATATCGGTACGGAATATTTAACCGCACATTATGCAAATGTACAACTTCAAAAAGGAGAGTGTGAGCGTATGATCTGGATTCCTGAGAAAAATGATTCCAAGTTAAATGTATTTTTAACCGGAAAAGCTTGTGTGACGGTAATGGAGTGATTATATGTCTGAAATAAAAAAGAGCAAAAGTGAACTTGTCTCATCTTTGCTCTTTTTTATATACTGTATTATAATACTTTGGTTAATGTGAAGCAGTCGATATCCGGTGCCCAGTTATAACTATTGCCCATTCGGATCGTATTGTAACCGGCCTTCAATTCAACGGGAATTGTGATTTGACTATGTTTCTCATCTTCCCCCAATGCGGCAATCTTAGTGATGACGCCATTGATATCAACTTCCAGCTGTCGTCCTTTGCCGTGTGAATATTGGATAGTCATCTGGTAGCGTCCGCCGTCTGTACTATATACTTCCCGCCATTCTGCATAGTTTTCCGGTTTTCCGCCGAGGAATCCAATTTTCATCTTACCGGAAGCATCCTTGTCATGAGCATAAATAATGCCTTTAGGATTTTTACCCAAATCATTGAATAGAGGTAAGTATGCCCATTCGGCTTCATATAATGTAGGCTCCAGACGCGTTTCTCCTTCCATGCGGAGGAACATAGCGCTGTGAGGAGGCAGTGTTCGTTCAAATACATCGGAGAAATTTCCCAAGTCATTTTGTCTTGCTAAATCGCGTACTTTCACGTTTCCACCAAATTCGAGTGAGGTAAACGGTACAGAGAAGCTGCATAACGTATCCGAAGGATTGTAAAGTGCAACGGCACGTACATTGCCGCGTTTTTGCTCAATATCTTTCACCAGTACATAACCTTCATTTTCATGCTGTGCCACATACGCCTGCAATCCTAACGGGTCTTGGTTGAGTGCGATCAATTCCTTGTTTGTAAGTAATTGGAGTGAAGAATCCGGCAGGTTTTCCAGATTGCAGCCGATTAGGAGAGGCGAACTCATGATACACCATAAACCGAAATGAGCCTCTTCTTCGGTTTGGGTCAATCCTTCTCCCCCTACCGGGCTGGCTTCCCGGAATCCGACCACCATCATGTCCATATCGTTATAATGTCCGTCTCCTGCATAAGCCGACAGATAAAGATTTTTCCCGACGACATATTTTATCGATTCCCATCTGGCCTGGATATCACCGCTAATCCGCCAGGAACCGGCCACTTCTTTCGCCCAGGTACCCGGATAAGCCCAACGGCAAATGTTAAGGGCGACCTGCCGGTTTACTATATCGATATGCTGACGGATATCGGTATACCGGTCTCTTTCGTTCAACCCCAGATAACTGCCCCCGCAATAATCGATTTTAATAAAATCAAAACCCCAATCTCCGAAATACAGCTGGGCATCCTGCGCTTCGTGCCCGTAAATTCCGGCCCCGATCCCCGCTTTATCCTGATCCGACATAGAACCACAGGTATTATTCCCGGCATCTGTATAAATACCGGCCTTCAACCCCAGATTGTGGATATGATCCACGACGACTTTCATACCGTTCGGAAACCGCTGTGCATGTTCATGCATCTTTCCGGTTTCATCCCGATAACCGAAAAATCCGTCATCGATATTTATAAACCGGTATCCTGCATCTTTTAAGCCCTTCTCCACCATCAAATCGGCCTGATGCTTGATAATATCTTCGCTGATATTTACGCGGTAGGCATTCCACGAACTCCATCCCATTAAAGGAGGTTTACAAGCCGGCTCCTGAGCCGTCGTTCTTCCGCCAAGCAGCGATAGCGCCGCTAAAGCTATCAAAAATTGTTTTTTCATGTGTAGTTATTTATGTGTTACTGTCTCTACAAACAAAGCCCTTAAAATTTATAAAAGCCGGCTTGACTTCATAATTCGAAATATCCTTGATAGCCCAACAACCAATAAACAAAATCGGGCGGAAATGACTCTAAAACATCCAGTCCGCTATATCGGCAAAGCCGGATACGAATTTTTACTATCGCTTTTCATGTCATTGGTCCTGAAAAGCATTGAAAAAGCTACGGTTTCAGTTCGTTGACATACTTCGAATAATTCAGCTCAAAGTTAGAATAATTATATTTATTTAGCAATACCGTATGGGATTCCGGGACGGAATCCCATACCACTATAAATATGAATGTCTACTTACTTCACTTTCTCCAACATCTCCTCATACGACTGGCAGTAATACTCCATGACAGGCATTCTTTTTCCCCCTACCGTCATGGTCCGGCCGGAAGTGTCTTCTTTGCCTTTCAATGCTTTGACACGCTTTTCCAGCAGAGCGGCGAACTTCTTGCGTTCTCCGGCATTTTTCCATCCTTCCGCGCCCTGTCCGTAAAACAACGCGTTACAGGCATAAAACATCTGATCTTCCACCATGCGGCTAAAACGATTATACTCGGTCATCGCTTCCAACAGGGCTGCCCACTCCGCCGTGCCGATAGTTCCATCCACCAAAGCGGCAGCACGAATACCCTCCGCTTCCGGCACCCGGTATTCTTTCATGAGGGCATAATAGGCTTCCAGTCCGGCAACATCATACCCAACGATTTTCTTCGCCTCCCGCCTGAGGTATTTCCTTGCAC
>ENA-ORNR01003352-ORNR01003352.1-human-gut-metagenome-genome-assembly--contig:-NODE-3352-length-12028-cov-11.625908_pt1 | contig 12028 bp, 10 predicted proteins | sample MGYA00242114_ERZ509020 | MGnify/ENA primary metagenome ERZ509020 (study PRJEB26280, sample SAMEA2338758) | human gut metagenome | biome: human gut; feature: human-associated habitat; material: faeces...
GCATGGCCTCGTCCCCGGCGTCCGGCCGCACGGCGCAGATGTTTTCCCCCACGGTCTGGGAGAACAGGAAAGGCTCCTGGAGCACCAGGCCGATCTGGCGGCGCAGGGACTCCCGCTTCATGCGGCGGATGTCCACCCCGCCGATGGTGATGGAGCCGCCGCCCTCCGGCAGGTCATACAGCCGGTCCAGCAGGTGCACCAGAGTGCTCTTGCCGGAGCCGGTGCCCCCCAGAATGGCGAAGGTCTCCCCTTGGTGAATGGTAAAGGACACGTCCTCCAGCACCGGCTGGCCGTCGTAGGCAAAGCTGACGTGGTCAAAGACGATGTCGCCGTTTACGGCGTCCACGGCGTCGGGCAGGTCCCGCTCCTCCCGGGCGTTGAGGATATAGCCCACCCGGTCCATGGACACCCCGGCCTTGCTCATATCGGACAGCACCCGGCCCAGGGAACGGACGGGCCAGGCCAGGGCCTCGTTATAGGTGACGAAGGCCACAAAGGAGCCCAGGGTCATCCGCCCGGCCACGCATTCGCAGGCGCCGGCCACCACGATGACCATCACCTGCAGGCAGGTCAGCAGGGTGCCGGAGGCCCAGTATACGGACAGGAGCTTTCCCAGTCTGATCCACAGCTGGGAGAAGCGCTGGTTTTTCCCGTTGAACTTCTCCTCCTCATACCGCTCCCGGCCGAAGGCCCGGACCACCCGGACGGCGGTGAGGTTCTCCTGGGCGCAGGTGGTCAGGTCGCCCTCCGCCTCGTCGGCGGCCTGGAACCGGCCGGAGATTTTCTTGTAGAACACACCGGAGGACAGGCCCACAATGGGGATGAACAGCGCCGAGATCAGGGACAGGCGCAGGTTCATGGTGAACATGATGCACAGGTACAGCACGATCAGGAACACCGTGCGCACCACCTCCACCAGCTGGTTGCACACGAACTGGCGGATCACGTCCACGTCGGAGGTGCAGCGCTGGATGATATCGCCGGTGGGGTTATTTTTGTGCCAGGCGAAGGGCAGATACTGAATGTGGCGGTACAGATCGTCCCGGATGCCCTTGACGTAGCTCTCGGAGCCCCGGGCCAGCTGGAGCCGCTGGCCATAGCTGCACACGCCCCGCAGCAGGGCCGTCAGCAGGACGGCGGCAGCGGCCCACCACAGGGCCCGCAGGGGCTGGGCCTCCAGAGCCGCCCAGTTCAGCCAGGACATCAGGAACCCGGGCAATTTGGGCGTTTCGGGCCCCAGGATGGAGTCCACGGTCAGGCGGATGATCTGGGGCGTCAGGGCGTTGAACACCATGGCCAGGCACGCGCACAGCAACGCCGCCGCAAAGTGCCCCCAGCAGGGGCGCAGATATTTCCCGATGAGAGACAGTTTCTCCCGCCGGGATAATTTTCGGGTGGTTTCCATGAAGGCAAAAACACTTCCTCTCTCGATTCTTCTCTCTTTTCCAAATTCCGGGCACGAAAAAAGCGCCCTCCTTCCGAGGACGCCGACACAGCCGCAAGAGGCCCGCCCTATCTTACGGCAGGCTCGTTACAGGCGCACAAGGGTCCCCGACACGACAAAAGCGTTATAAATCATCATATCGGGCACCACCTTTCTTATCAGATGGGTTCAGTATACACGGGCAGGAAACATTTGTCAAGCCGATTTGTCCGCCGGGTAAAAAACCGGAGGATTTTTCAAAATGTTGTGGCGCGGGAGGCGAAAATATAGTATACTAAAACCATGACAACCTGAGGTTGCGCAAAAATTTCCGGGTTTTTCCCGGGTGCAAACGGAGGTTGGTAGACAAAGCGGCCCGTTTCCGGTAGGATGGGGCCAGTGAGAAACGGAGGGACGGAGCCATGGCCTTTGGAGAACGGTTACAGGAGGTACGCCGCCGGGCGGGACTGACCCAGGAGCAGTTCGCAGCGGAGCTGAAGGTGTCCCGGCAGGCCGTCAGCAAATGGGAGTCCTGCCGGGGATATCCGGAGATCGAGAAGATCCTCTATATCTGCAACCGGTATCAGGTGTCCCTGGATGAGCTGTTTTCCCAGGAGGTGCCCCGGGAGGCCCCGGTGCAGGACGCACCCAAGGCCCCGCTGCCGGAGAAAACCCTGAAAACGGCGCTGTCCGCGTTTTTCGCCAATCTGGCCCCCCGGGAGAAGTGGCTGGGCATCGGCGCAGTGGCCGTGACCCTGGCTCTGGCCCTGGTGCTGGGGCTGTGTCTGAAAGGAGGAAGCACCGATATGATGACGCTGATCTGGATCGCCGCCATGGTGATCTTCGGCGTGGTGGAGGCCATCACCGTGGGGCTGACGTCCATCTGGTTCGTAGTCGGCTCCGTGGCGGGGCTGATTGCCGCCATCTGCGGCGGTCCCATCTGGCTGCAGCTGGCTCTGTTCTTCGTGGTGTCCATCGTGTGCCTGGCGGCCACCCGGCCCCTGGTGAAGAAGCTGCTGCACAAGGACGTTACCGCCACCAACGCCGACCGCGTGCTGGGCCAGACCGCCCGGGTCACGGAGAACATCGACAACGCCGTGCCCACCGGGGCGGTGTATGTGGGCGGCATGACCTGGACCGCCCGCAGCGAAAGCGGCCAGCCCATCCCCCGCAACGCGCAGGTGAAGATCGTCCGCATGGAGGGCGTGCGCCTGTTCGTGGAACCCGTGTAAGTCCGTAAACACTACTTATATTAAAAACAGGAGGAAAATCACATGCCAAGCAACATCTCTATCCCCGGCGCAGTGGCCATCGCCATTCTGGTGGTGCTGGTGCTGATCGTTATCGTCCGGAACATCTATGTGGTGCAGCAGTCCAAGGCCTATGTGGTGGAGCGACTGGGCGCTTTCCACTCCGTGTGGGGCGTGGGCCTGCATCTGAAGGTCCCGTTCATCGAGCGGGTGGTGAAGAAGGTCAGCCTGAAGGAGCAGGTGGCGGACTTCGACCCCCAGCCGGTGATCACCAAGGACAACGTCACCATGCAGATCGACACCGTGATCTATTTCCAGATCACCGACCCCAAGCTGTATACCTACGGCGTGGAGTATCCCATGAACGCCATTGAGAACCTCACCGCCACCACCCTGCGCAACATCATCGGCGAGTTGGAGCTGGACCAGAGCCTGACCTCCCGCGACACCATCAACGCCAAGATGCGGGCCATCCTGGATGAGGCCACGGACCCCTGGGGCATCAAGGTCAACCGGGTGGAGCTGAAGAACATTCTACCGCCCCGGGAGATTCAGAACGCCATGGAGAAGCAGATGAAGGCCGAGCGGGAACGCCGGGAGTCCATCCTGCAGGCCGAGGGCGAAAAGGCCAGCAAGATCCTGGTGGCTGAAGGCGAGAAGCAGTCCGCCATTCTGAAGGCCGACGCCGCCAAGCAGGCCCGGATCATGGCCGCCGAGGCCGAGGCCACCTCCATCATGAAGGTGCAGCAGGCCCTGGCCGACGCCATGCGGATGCTCAACGAAAATGCCCCCAACGACCAGGTCATCAAGCTCAAGAGCCTGGAGGCCCTGCAGAAAATGGCCGACGGCAAGGCCACCAAGATCATCATCCCCAGCGAAATCCAGGGTCTGGCGGGCCTGGCGGCCAGCGCCAAGACGCTGCTGGAGAGCGATCCTCCCCAGGAGTAAAAATCTTTCGGGAAAATTTTACCGTTTGTTGCAATTGCAACTTATAGAACGGCTCCATCCGTGTTATACTGCATTCAGTCAATGAGGGAGCCAGCGGTTCCCAAAACCAATAAATGCTGAATAAAATGGAGGAAATTTACTATGAAAAAGTGGGTCTGTCCTGTTTGCGGTTACGTTCATGAAGGCGAGAATCCCCCGGCCGAGTGCCCGGTGTGCCACGTCAGCGGTGAGAAGTTCACCCTGCAGGCCGAGGAGAAAACCTGGGCTGCCGAGCACGTGGTAGGCGTAGGCAAGGTGTTCGGCGAGGACGTTCCTGCCGAGGTCCGCGAGGAGATCATTGCCGGTCTGCGCGCCAACTTCGAGGGCGAGTGCAGCGAGGTGGGTATGTACCTGGCTATGGCCCGTGTGGCCCATCGCCAGGGCTATCCCGAGATCGGTATGTACTGGGAGAAGGCCGGCCTGGAGGAGGCCGAGCACGCTGCCAAGTTCGCCGAGCTGCTGGGCGAGGTAGTCACCGACTCCACCAAGAAGAACCTGCAGATGCGCGTGGACGCCGAGAACGGCGCCACCGCCGGTAAGTTCGAGCTGGCCAAGCTGGCCAAGAAGTACAACCTGGACGCCATCCACGACACCGTCCACGAGATGGCCCGGGACGAGGCGAGACACGGCAAGGCCTTTGAGGGTCTGCTGAACCGGTACTTCGGGAAGTAAGGAATCGCATAAAAAGGGGAGAGGCTGCAAGTCTCTCCCCTTTTTATGCGATCAAGCGTCAAAAAGCTCCGGTCGGGCCGGAGCTTTTTGATATTTACCGGTCGTTCTGGTCGCCGGACACGGCATCCCTGGCCTTGTTGACCACGTCCTCCACCATGTCAGGCTGGGTATTGGCAAAGCTGCCGTCCATATACTGAGCCCCGCCAAAGGCCAGGATCAGGTTGAACACGAAGGGCAGCAGCAGCAGACCGATGGCAAAGCCCACGCCCTGGTTGAAGGCCTTGGCCAGGTCCACCATCATCTTGATGGCGAAATAGATGTTGTAGAAGGGGATCAGCAGCAGCAGGAACTTCCAGCCGTTGCCGTACAGCACCTTGCACAGAACATAGGTGCTGTAGATGGGGACGATGCCCTCCCAGCCCTGGCGGCCCATCTTCTTGAAGATCATCCAGGAACCCACCATGGACAAAATCGCTCCGATAATTTCCAAAAGCATAATTTGTTCTCCTTTTTCTCTTATTCTCTCTGTAACAATATACACTCGTTACAAGCTCAGTATAACAGAAATTCCCCAAAAAGCAAGAAAATTCGATTCATCGAACAGCAGAATTTTGCGGTGCGTTCAAGGCGATGCTTTATCTTGCTGTTTCCACAAAAAAACCGGCTCATTTCCCGGCAAGAGTCACAAATTTCGCAGAAGCGGGGAGCTTTTGTCGAAACAGGGGTTGCGGGAAAAGGTACATAATGGTAGAATTGAGTTGCTGCGCCCAGAAGGCGCAGTGGAAAACAATTCAGAAAAGGAGAGAGTTTATGGATCGTTTCTTCCATGTAACCGAAAAAGGCTCCACCATCCGGACGGAGATCATGGCCGGTATCACCACCTTCATGGCTATGGCCTACATTCTGATGGTCAATGCCGGTATGTTCTCGAACCCCTTTGGCGACGGCACAGACGTGCTGGGCGTCAGCTACGGCGCTATCTATGTGGCCACCGCCATTTCCGCCGTGGTGGGCACCCTGCTCATCGGCCTGCTGTCTAACCTGCCTCTGGCGCAGGCCTCCGGCATGGGCCTCAACGCCTATTTCGTCTACACCGTGTGTGTGGGCCTGGGCCTGAGCTATGCCAACGCCCTGGTGCTGGTGCTGTTTGACGGCATCATCTTCGTGCTGCTGACCGTCACCGGTCTGCGCAAGATCATCTTCGACTCCATTCCCCACGAGGTCAAGGTGGCCATCTCCGCCGGTATCGGCCTGTTCATCGCCTTCATCGGCCTGCAGAACGCCGGCATCGTGGTCAACGACGCCTCCACCTGCGTGAATCTGCACTCCTTCAACGTGTTCACCGGCGAGCAGACCTGGGCCACCATCTTCCCCATGCTCATCACCCTGATCGCCGTGTTCGCCATCGGTGCCATGAGCAAGAAGAAGGTCCGCGGTGCCGTGCTGTGGGGTATTCTGGGCGCTGCCGTGCTGTACTATGCCATCGGCCTGATCACCGTTCCCGGCTTCTATGCCTCCGCCGTGGCTCCCAACCTGACCTCCGACTTCTTCGGCGCTTTCCGTGATTTCGGCACCCAGGCCTTCGCCGCGGTGTTCAAGTCCGGCTTTGACTTCTCTGCCTTCATTGCCGCCAACGGCACCGGCGCTTTTGTGGTGATGCTGCTGACTACGATGCTGGCCTTCTGCATGGTGGATATGTTCGACACCCTGGGCACCCTGTACGGCGCCTGCTCCGCCGGCAACATGCTGGATAAGGACGGCAACGTCCCCAACATGGACCGCGCCATGCTGGCCGACGCCTGCGCCACCTGTGCCGGCGCCGTCTGCGGCACCTCCACCGTCACCACCTTCGTGGAGTCCTCCGCCGGTGTGGCCGAGGGCGGCCGCACGGGTCTGGCCTCCATGGCCACGGCCGTGATGTTCTTCATCGCCATGTTCCTGTCCCCGGTGGCCCAGCTGATCCCCACCTATGCCTGCGCCGCGGCCCTGATCTATGTGGGCGTTCTGATGATGTCTAACGTCCGCAACATCAACTGGGACGATCCCGCCGCCGCCGTCACCGGCTTTGTCACCGTGGCCTTCATGCCCCTGACCTACAACATTTCCTACGGTATTGCCTTCGGCCTGATCTCCTACGTTTTCGTGAAGATCTTCACCGGCAAGATCAAGGATATCAACGTGGGCACCTGGATCATCAGCATCCTGTTTGCCCTGATGTTCTTCCTGACCCGGTAAATCTGACCGCAAAAAAATTCCGGTGCTTCGGCACCGGAATTTTTTTTCCAACAGAAAACTCCCTCCGCCAGCGGCAGAGGGAGTTTTCTGTGTGTTTGTTAGGAGAGAGAGAAAATCACATAAGGAATGGTTCCTTTGTACAGGTAAAAGAATACCTTGTAAACATGGCGAAATCATGAAATCCACGTGAACTTTTTGTGAACATCACAGATTTTTTCAGAATTTCTTGCTCTCCGCCACCGCCAGCTGGTCGCAGCGGTTGTTTTTCTCGTTGGAGGCGTGGCCCTTGACCCAGTGATAGTGCACCTCATGCCGGGCGACCAGGGGCAGCAGCTCCTGCCACAGGTCCACGTTCAGGGCGGGCTTTTTGTCGCTTTTGATCCAGCCCTTTTTCTTCCAGCCGTACACCCAGCCCTTGGACAGGGCGTCGATGACGTATTTGGAGTCGGAGTACAGCTCCACCACGCAGGGCTCCTTCAGGCAGGACAGAGCCCGGATGACGCCGGTAAGCTCCATGCGGTTGTTGGTGGTGTCCGCCGCGCCGCCGGACAGCTCCTTTTCCACGCCGTTCCACTCCAGGATGGCCCCCCAGCCCCCGGGGCCGGGGTTGCCGGAGCACGCGCCGTCGGTATAGATCGTAACTGTTTTCATAGAATCATCCTGTTATTCCACCGCGATCACGGTGAGACGGTCTCCGTCCACGGTGAATTTCACGTTGCGCCCGGCGAAGGACAGGCCGTATACCCGCTGGGGGTCCTCCTGATACCGGGGCCGGGGATCCCCGGCCAGCACTCCCAGAAGTCCCTCCCGGCTGTCCGCCGGGATATGCTCCAGCAGGGCAGGGGAGCACTCTACCGTCAGCGGCGCATGGGCCAGACCGTCGGTAAAGCCGCCGGCGGCCTGGGGGTGGCTGTCGGTATAGGGGAGATAGGGCTTGATGTCAAAAATTGGCGTCCCGTCCATCAGGTCCGCCCCGGACACATGGAGCACCGGCCCCAGGGCCGGGTCCAGCTCCACCCGGTCCAGCCGCACGGAGGACAGCCCCAGAGCGTTGGGCCGGAAGGGGGAGCGGGTGGCGAACACCCCCATGCGGCGGTTGCCCCCCAGCCTGGGGGGCCGCACCGTTGGGGACCAGCCCTCCCGCACCGCCCGGGAAAACTGCCAGATCAGCCACAGCCGGTCATACCCCTCGATGCCGACCAGCGCGTTCGGGTCGCGGTATTCCGGCTCAAACACAATGCGCGCCGTCAGCTCCGGCACCAGCCCGCTCTGCCGCGGGATGCCGAATTTATCCGTAAAATCCGTGCGGATATGCGCAATCGGATGAATTGTGTACTCCATGGTAACGTCTGCCCCCTTTTTGTCGTCTATTATATAGGAAAGGAACAGATTTTACAACTTCCCCATCTTCCCACCATCGTCGAAATATGGTACAATATGTGGTATATTGCACGTAAGGAGGTGTGCGTTTGGCACCAATCATCCGTACAGAGAAGCTGCGCAAGGTCTATGCCGTCGGCAAGGAGCGCGTCGTTGCGCTGAATAATGTCGATCTGTCGATAGAAAAGGGCGAGTTCTGCTGTATCGTCGGCCAGTCGGGCAGCGGCAAATCCACGCTGCTGAACCAGCTGGCCGGGCTGGAAAAGCCGACGTCCGGCAAGGTATACATAGGAAAGCACGAGATCAGCAAAATGACCGAGAACGAGTTGGCCGAGTTCCGCCAGCAGCACCTGGGGTTCATTTTTCAGAGCTACAACCTGCTTCCCACCATGACGGCGGCGGAGAACGTCGCCCTGCCGCTGATGTTCAAGGGTGTGGACAAAAAGACCCGTCTGGCCCGCGCCCGCAAAGAGCTGAAATCCATGGGTCTGCTGGGCCGCGCCAACCACCTGCCCACCGAGATGAGCGGCGGCCAGCAGCAGCGCGTCGGCATTGCCCGCGCATTCGTCAGCAGTCCCAAGGTCATTTTTGCCGATGAGCCGACAGGCAACCTCGACTCCCGCACAAGCAAGCAGGTGCTGTACCGCATGCTGGAAATGTCCAAAAACAGCGGTGTCACGTTCGTTATGGTCACCCACGAGCCGGATCTGGCCGAGTGCGCGGACCGCATTGTGACGATCCTGGACGGCAAGGTCTGCTCCAACGTCGTGCAGGACGAGGAGACGAAGAAGAAAAACCGCGACGCCCTCTTTGCCGATCTGGAAGGGAATCTGGATATTGGCGGGGAGGCAGCGAAGGAACAGAAAAAGTAATAAGCCTTCCCCCTTGGGGGAAGGTGCCCGAGGCCCCGACCGAGGGCGGTTGAGGGGCGTGTTTCCGCCGCGGCCCGCTCACGGAGCCGCCACACAAGCTCTCCCCTCATCAGCCGCCTGCGGGCGGCAGCTTCCCCCAGGGGGAAGCCTTGGGGTTATAAAATTTGGAGGTACAAACCAACCATGAAACGCCTATTTTCCCTGCTGACCGCCTTTGCTCTGGCGGCGGCGCTGTGTGCGCCGGTTATGGCAGACGACGTCACCACACCGGATGTCACCGCCCCCACCCCCACGCCGACGGCGGCCATTGACACGACCAGCTCCGACGGCGTCTACGTCTCCGCCTACTCCGTCACCGACACTGCGGGCGGCGAGGTCACCACCGTGCAGGTCGGTGATAAGATCAACATCGTGCTCAAGGTCGTGGACCACGCCTCGGCGCGGTACTGCGTCAAGCCGGAGGAGATCTCCGCGCGCATCAACTCCGCCGTGTTCACCTACACCGGCACCGGCGAGATCGGTCAGCTGTTCGACAGCAACGACGACCCCAACGCCACCCGCCTGCAGAACGTCCGCAACGGCTCGGCCTCGCCGGAGGAGGTTGCGGCGAACGCGCAGTATAATTATTACAGCTACGTCATTTTGTTCCGCGACGTCATCTACAACGGCGGCGGCAACACGCTGCCCATCAACCTGTCCTATCTGGACACCGCCAAGCCGCTGCAGCAGTTCAGCGTCACGCTGGGCCAGTGCGTGGACAAGGACCATACGACCTCGCCCAACCTGCTCGTGCGCACCTCCAGCTACGGCGACAGCGTCACCGCAGGGCAGGCGTTCGACCTCTCCCTCGGCCTCTACGCCACCGACGGCAATGAGAACCTCGACGACGTCATCGTCTCGCTGACGCTGCCCGAGAACATCTCCCTGAACGGCGGCAGCCTGTCCAGCTACCTCGGCACCATCTGCCCCAAGCAGACCCGGGACGTCACGTTCCAGGTCATGCCCGCCTCCGGCTTTACCGGCACGGTGGCCAGCATCACCGTCAACATGACCGGCACCGGCTCTGTCACCGGCAAGGAGGTCAGCGGCACCACGACGATTTCCGTGCCCGTCAGCCAGCCCGACCGCTTTGAGGTCGGCCAGCTCGAGCTGTCCGGCGACACGATCTATGTCGGTGACACCGGCAGCGTCTCCCTCTCCTACGTCAACAAGGGCAAGAACCCCGTCAGCAATCTGGAAGCCCGCCTGACCGGCACGAATCTGGGTGCGGGCGGCTACCAGTACCTCGGCAACCTGGCCGCCGGCACCGAGGGCAGCGTGGACTTTGACATTGTCCCTGATGCCGCGGGCACGGTCAGCGGCATCATCACGCTGAACTACGAGGATGCCTCCGGCAACCCGCAGACCTTCTCGAAGGACTTCTCTGTCAGTGCCGAGGAGATGAACATGGACGACTTCAACTATGACCCGTCGATGGACGACGTCCAGCCCGAGCAGACCGGTATGCCGGTCTGGGCGTGGGTGCTCATCGGTGTCTGCGGCGCAGTGGTCGTGATCGTGGTCATCGTGGTCGTGGTACGCAAGCGCAAAAAGGCCAAGGCACTGGCCGCGCTGGAAGCAGAGGACAGCGATGAAGATCTCTGATGAAATCAGCCTGTCGGCGCGCAACCTGCTGCGCCGCAAGGGCCGCACGGCGCTGACTCTCGTCGGCGTCGTCATCGGCACCTGCATGGTCGTGCTGATGATCTCGCTGGGCATTGCCCAGACCAAAACCAACGAGGAGATGCTGCAAAGCTGGGGCGACCTGACCCAGGTGCAGATCTACGGCTACGGCACAATGGTCGGCAGCGACGGCAAGCCGCTGTATCTGGACGATGCGGCCATCGCCAACATCAAGCAGATCCCCCATGTGGCGGCGGCCACGCCCTACGCGCAGGCGTATAATCTGGAGGGCACCATCACGGCGGGCCGCAATGACCGCTACACGATGGAAATTTACAATTTGATCGGCATCGACCCCACCGCACTGGAGCCGATGGGCTTCGCCCTGCAGAGCGGCAGCTGGCTCACGAACACCCCCGCCAGCGAGAAGGCGGCGAAATTGCAGATTTTGGTCGGCGGGTCCACCGGGTATGAGTTTCAGGACTCGCGCAAGAGCCCCAACAGCCCCAAGCGCTACCGCTGGCAGGGCCAGACCGATGCCAACGGCAAGGAGCTGCCGCCCTTTGTGGACATCGACAAGGATAAGATGACCCTGACCATCCGGACCGGCGAAGGCTCGACCGAAAAATCCCGCAGCTGGGAGCTGGAGGTCGTGGGCGTGCTGGAGCCGGACGGCGCCAAGGGCTACTGGACCCAGAGCGGCATTGTGCTGCGCATTCAGGACATGAAGATGCTGCAAAAGGTCTACAACGACATGACCAAAACCAAGACCGAGGAAAAGAGCTACGAACAGGTCTACGTCAAGGTCGATGACCTGAAGAACGTCACCGACGTTGAGACGGCCATCCACGAGCTGGGCTTCACCAACACCTACTCGATGAACCAGCAGCGCGAGGAGATGCAGCAGCAGGTCATAAAAAGCCAGATGATCTTCGGCGGCATTGCGGCGGTCTCGCTGTTTGTGGCGGCCATCAACATCATCAACACCATGACGATGGCCATCTATGAGCGCACCCGGGAGATCGGCGTCATGAAGGTGCTGGGCTGTGAGCTGGGCAGCATCCGCACGATGTTCCTGCTGGAAAGCTCGACCATCGGGTTTATCGGCGGACTGATCGGCGTAGCGTTCAGCCTGCTGGCCAGCTTTGTGCTGAACAACCTTTCCACAATTTTAGCGGCGTTCGGTCAGGGCGGCGGGTTGGACCTGTCCGGCCTGATGGGCGGCGGGTACTACTACATGGACGGGGGCGGCAGCGCGGCCATTTCGATCATCCCGCCCTGGCTCATGCTGGCGGCGCTGGTATTCGCCACGCTGGTGGGGCTGGTAGCCGGTATCCTGCCCGCAAACAAGGCGGTCAGGATCAGTGCGCTGGAAGCCATCCGGCACGATTAAGCGCTTATATGCTTATATAAAGAACCGAGGCAGTCCCGGGAAAAGGGATCGCCTCGGTTTTTTTGTCGCCGTTCCCGCACCGCCCGCGGCGGGGGGGCGGGACACTCGTTGATGGGGCGGTCCGTAGGGAGGGGTCTTGACCCCTCCGTGGGCG
>ENA-ORNR01003353-ORNR01003353.1-human-gut-metagenome-genome-assembly--contig:-NODE-3353-length-12028-cov-2.681533_pt1 | contig 12028 bp, 8 predicted proteins | sample MGYA00242114_ERZ509020 | MGnify/ENA primary metagenome ERZ509020 (study PRJEB26280, sample SAMEA2338758) | human gut metagenome | biome: human gut; feature: human-associated habitat; material: faeces...
ACTGCAATAAAAAATAATGGAGGCACATTATGTTTAAAATTTTAAAGAAAGAATACCTTGCCAATAATATCTGGCTTATGGATATTGAGGCACCAAGAGTGGCAAAACACTGTCAGCCGGGTCAGTTTGTCATTGTCAAGACCGATGAAAAAGGAGAGCGTATTCCGCTTACGGTATGTGATTATGACCGCGAGCAGGGAAGTGTTACGATTGTATTTCAGACAGTTGGAGCATCTACTACGGAGATGGCAAAGTATGAGGTAGGAGAATCCTTTATGGATTTTGTAGGACCGCTTGGATGTGCATCTGAGTTGATCAAGATGCCATTAGATGAGTTGAAAAAGGAGAAGATTCTTTTTGTATGTGGTGGTGTAGGTACTGCACCGGTATATCCACAGGTAAAATGGATGAAAGAACATGGTGTTGATGTCGATGTTATTATCGGCGCCCGCACAAAAGATATTATTATTTTGGAAAATGAGATGCGCGAAGTAGCTGCGAACCTTTATATTGCTACCGATGATGGTTCTTATGAGTTCAAAGGTAACGGCTGTGACAAGATCAATGATCTGATCGGACAGGGTAAGGAATATACGAAGGTTGTAGCGATTGGACCGATGATCATGATGAAATTTGTATGTAAGCTTACAAAAGAGCTTGGTATCCCTACGATCGTCAGCATGAACCCAATCATGGTCGATGGAACAGGTATGTGTGGTGCGTGTCGTTTGAAAGTTGGCGATGAGATCAAATTTGCCTGTGTAGATGGACCTGAGTTTGATGGACATTTGGTTGACTTTGACCAGGCAATGCTGCGTCAGCGTATGTACAAGACAGAAGAAGGCAGAGCAATGCTTAAATTGCAGGAAGGTGATACCCATCACGGTGGATGTGGCCAGTGCCATTAATGATAGAACAAAATAGAATAAACACTTCGAATGGAGGATAACAATGGAAGTAGATGTAATGAAGAGAGTTCCTGTACGTGAGCAGGACCCGAAGGTACGTGCCAAGAACTTTGAAGAAGTATGTCTTGGATACAATAGAGAAGAGGCAACGGCAGAGGCATCTCGCTGCCTGCAGTGTAAAAATCCGCAGTGCGTGAAAGGCTGTCCGGTAAATATTGATATTCCGGGATTTATTGGCAAGCTCGTAGAGGGCAGTGTAGAAGATGCTTATCATGTGATCAGTAAGTACTCTGCACTTCCGGCTGTATGTGGTCGTGTATGTCCACAGGAGAGCCAGTGTGAGTCCAAATGTATCCGTGGAATCAAAGGTGATGCTGTTTCTATCGGTAAGCTAGAGCGCTATGTTGCAGATACAGCAAGAGAAGAAGGCATTAAGCCGGCACCAGCAGAGACGAAGAACGGCAAGAAAGTTGCAGTGATCGGTTCCGGACCTGCAGGACTTACCTGTGCAGGAGATCTTGCAAAGCTTGGTTACGATGTTACTATTTTTGAGGCGCTGCATAAGGCTGGTGGCGTATTATCTTATGGTATTCCGGAGTTCCGTCTGCCAAAGACAAAAGTAGTAGATAAGGAAGTAGAAAACGTACAGTCACTGGGCGTTAAGATTGAGACAAACGTTGTGATCGGTAAGGCAACAACAATAGATGAGTTATTAGAAGAGGAAGGATTCGATGCGGTATTCGTAGGATCCGGTGCAGGTCTTCCTAGATTTATGGGTATTCCGGGCGAGAATGCCAATGGCGTTTTCTCTGCCAATGAGTATTTGACCAGAAGTAACCTTATGAAAGCCTTTGACGAGAACTATGACACACCGATCATTGCCGGCAAGAAAGTTGCTGTTGTTGGTGGTGGTAACGTAGCAATGGATGCAGCCAGAACTGCACTTCGTCTGGGGGCTGAAGTTCATATTGTATATCGACGCAGCGAAGAAGAACTTCCTGCACGTGTCGAGGAAGTGCATCATGCAAAGGAAGAGGGAATTATTTTTGATCTCCTCACAAATCCAACACAGATCTTTACCGATGAAGATGGTAACGTTTCCGGTATGGAATGCATCCGTATGGAGCTTGGTGAGCCGGATGAATCCGGAAGACGCAGACCGGTGGAGGTTGCCGGATCTGAGTTTACGCTGGATGTAGATACCGTTATCATGTCTTTGGGAACCAGCCCAAATCCATTGATCTCTTCGACAACGAAGGGATTAGAGACAAACCGTCGTAAATGTATCGTTGCAGAGGAGCAGAATGGTCAGACATCAAAGGCAAAGGTATATGCCGGTGGTGATGCTGTTACCGGTGCTGCTACGGTTATTTTGGCAATGGGAGCCGGTAAAGCTGCTGCAAAGGGTATTCATGAATTCCTGAGCAAGTAATACGTATAAGTGAGTTTGCTGCCACGTAAGATCATGGACTGCAAATGGCGAGATGGTATTAACGAATAAACCGGATATCGGACTGTCGGAAGAGAGGACTCTTCCGGCGGTCTTTTTTACTTTATAGGAAACTTTTCGTTTCCTATAAAGTAAAAAACGCTCCGCGAGGATGCTTTGCCACCTTACTTCTAAAATCTAAAATATTTATAAATTTAAAATAAAAAGATTGACTACTGGTCATTTTTGTAGTAGTATACAGCAAGAGTTAAAAATGACTGTCAGTCATTTTTGATATTTATTCTCAATAAGGACCGGATTGTCATGGTATCCAGATGCTTTTGACAGCTTGGTTCATTAAGATTTAGGAGGGATTGGATGATTAACATTGGCAAGTGGATCACAAAACACAAGAATATCATTCTTGTTATTGCGTTTATCCTGCTGATTCCGGCTGGGATCGGATATGTCAGTACACGTGTGAATTATGATGTACTTAGTTATCTGCCGGAGCGCTTGGAGACGATCAAGGGACAGGATATTCTGGTGGATGAGTTCGGTATGGGAGCGTTTTCCATGGTAGTCGTGGAAGATATGCCGATGAAAGATGCAGCAAAGTTAGAGAAACAATTAGAAAGTATCGATCATGTCAAAGATGTCTTATGGTATGACGATGCAGTGGATATTTCGGTGCCGACCGAAATGATTCCGGAAGATCTGCGAAAAGCATTCTTTAACGGAAAAGCGACGATGATGATCGCGTTGTTTGACGATACGACATCAGCAGATGATACGATGGATGCGATCACGCAGATACGTAAAGTCGTAGGCAAGAATGTTTATGCAAGCGGAATGTCCGGTGTAGTTACTGATATTAAGAACCTGGCATTGCAGGAAATGCCGATCTACGTCGTGATTGCAGGTTTGCTGTCACTGGTAGTCTTGTTCTTGACAATGACTTCCTTTGTGACACCATTGATCTTCTTGTTGAATATAGGAATGGCAATCGTATTTAACTTAGGAAGTAATGTTTTCTTAGGAGAAATATCCTATATCACGCAGGCGTTAGCTGCGGTGCTTCAGTTGGCGGTGACGATGGATTATTCCATCTTCCTGTTAGAGAGTTACGAAGCGAACAAGGAACGATATGAAGGCGACAAGAAACGCGCCATGGCACATGCGATCAGCAATACGTTTACATCGATCACGGCAAGTTCGATCACAACGGTTGCAGGATTCGTAGCACTTTGTTTTATGACGTTTAAGCTTGGCACTAATATCGGTATTGTAATGTCTAAGGGTGTTGTTATTGGTGTGCTTACTTGTGTAACGGTACTTCCGGCAATGATCCTTACCTGTGATAAAGCGATCGAGAAGACGACGCACAGATCACTGATCCCATCCTTGGATAAACTATCACATGGCATTGTCAAGGGACGTTATGTAGCATTGCTGTTGTTCCTGATCGTGTTAGTACCGGCAATACACGGTAATAATAATTACAAGATTTACTATAATATTGATCAGTCTTTGCCGAAGAACATTCCAAGTAATGAGGCGAATGAGAAATTAAAGAAGGAGTTTAATATGAGTAACATGCATATGATCCTTCTGAAAGATGGTCTTTCTGCTAAAGAAAAGAGTGCGATGAGCAAGGAAATTGAAAAGGTAGACGGTGTGAAATGGGTGATCGGTTTGAACTCGTTAGTAGGTTCCAATGTACCGGAGTCTATGATACCGAACGATATCAAGAAGATGCTCAAGACAGACAATTATGAACTGGAATTTGTAAGCTCTGATTACAGTTCTGCTACTGATGAGGTAAATTCTCAATTAGCAAAGATTGACAAGATTGTCAAAAAATACCAAAATGATGGTATGGTGATCGGCGAGGCGCCAATGATGAAAGATTTGCAGGATGTAACGGATGTCGATCTCAAGACAGTAAATAATATTTCCATCTTGGCGATCTTTGTTATCATCTTGATCACGTTTAAGTCGATTTCCATTCCGGTGATCTTGATCTCGGTCATCGAATTTGCGATTGCATGTAATATGGCAGTACCGTTTTATACGAATACGTCGCTTCCGTTTGTGGCGAGTATCGTTATCGGTACGATTCAGCTTGGAGCGACCGTAGATTATGCGATTTTGATGACAAGTCGATATCATAAAGAGCGAACAGAACGTGGACAGAGTAAGAAGGATGCAATCCGCATTGCGCATGAGACATCGATCAAGTCGATCCTTACCAGTGGATTGTGCTTCTTTGCCGCAACCTTTGGCGTGTCGGTATATTCGCAGGTAGATATGATCGGATCGATCTGTACACTGCTTTCACGTGGTGCAATCATCAGTATGATCGTTGTTATCTGTGTTCTGCCGGCAATGCTTTGGATCTTTGATGGTGTGATCAAACGCACATCTTGGAACATGATCAAGGCAAATGTAGCAAAGAGAGATGCAGAGAAGAAATGATGGAAACAGATATCAGACATTTTGGAATGAATGATATCGAGATGCAGGAAAATGCAAACAGCAAATAAGGAGGAGCATTATGCGACAAATGAGTGGAAAGAAACGTGTAGTAATGACAGGAATCAGTAGTTTATTGGTTGCCGGGCTGGTTGTCGGAAATATAGAATATGCGACACATACGTATCGATACGACAGCAAAGTGCAGGCAATGGCTGCTAACAATAAAGTAGTAGAGCAGACAGCAAGTTTTGCTTCATCGAAGAAAAAGAGTACCGTTAGCAAAGAGGAAACCGTATACGCAACCTTGGATGCAAACGGTGGTGTGACGGATGTCATTGTATCCGACTGGCTCAAAAATTCCGGACAGGTAGATAGCGTCAAAGATAGTTCTACATTGAAGGATATTACAAATACAAAGGGTAATGAGAAGTTTACACAGAGTGGTGACAGCCTTACATGGGACACTTCAAAAAGCGACATTTATTATCAGGGAACAGCAGAAAAAAGCGAGCTTCCGGTTGGTATGCAGATCATCGGGGACTGCTTCCAGGAGAAGAAAATCATCCGTGCAGCCTATACATTTGAACAGACAAAATCATATGAGGCACCGGAACTTGCGAAAGGAGACAGATAGAGATGGCAAAACAATATGAAACAGTAATTGGTCTGGAAGTGCATGTAGAGCTTGCCACGAAGACGAAAATATTCTGCGGCTGTTCCACGGCGTTCGGCGGCAGACCCAACACCCACACCTGCCCGGTATGTACCGGTATGCCGGGATCTCTTCCCGTGCTGAATAAGCAGGTGGTAGAATATGCGGTGGCAGTAGGCCTTGCGACGAATTGTACCATTACACAGTATTGCAAATTTGACAGAAAAAATTATTTCTATCCCGATAACCCTCAAAACTATCAGATCTCTCAGTTGTACTATCCGATCTGCCGCAATGGATATGTGGAGATCGAGACTCCGGCAGGTCCGAAGAAGATCGGTATCCACGAGATCCATATGGAGGAGGATGCTGGTAAGCTGGTTCATGACGAGTGGGAAGACTGCTCTTTAGTAGACTATAACCGTTCCGGTGTACCGCTTATTGAAATTGTATCAGAGCCTGATATGCGTTCAGCAGAAGAAGTAATTGCATACCTTGAAAAATTGCGTATGATAATTCAGTATTTAGGAGCTTCTGACTGTAAGTTAAATGAAGGTTCAATGAGAGCTGACGTTAACCTTTCAGTAAGGGAAGTTGGAGCAACTGAATTTGGAACAAGGACAGAAACAAAGAATCTTAACTCATTTTCTGCTATTTCAAGAGCTATTGAAGCAGAGCGTGACAGACAGATTGATTTGATTGAATCGGGAGAAGCCGTTATTCAGGAAACAAGAAGATGGGACGACAATAAGGCGTATTCATATGCAATGCGTTCAAAGGAAGATGCACAGGATTACAGATATTTCCCAGACCCAGACCTTGTTCCGCTTAACATAAGCGATGAGTGGCTTGGTGAAATCAGAAGCCGTCAGCCTGAGTTTAAGACAGAAAAAATGGCACGTTATGCCACAGAGTATGGAATTCCTGAATATGACATTAATCTTATTACGGATTCCAAGAAAATTGCTGATATTTTTGAGGCAACAACATCACTTTGCAATCAGCCAAAGAAAGTTTCTAACTGGATTCTCGGCGAGACAATGAGAATTCTTAAAGATAAGGACATGGAGCCTGAAGATATTACATTTTCACCTGAAAATCTTGCAAAGCTTATCAAGCTTGTAGAGGCAGGTACTATCAACGGTTCTGTTGCAAAAGACATATTTGCCGTTATATTTGACGAAGATGTAGACCCTGAAGCCTATGTGAAAGAAAAAGGTCTTGCACAGGTGAGCGATGAGGGCGAGCTTCGTTCGGTAGTTGAAAAAGTGATTGCAGACAATCCGCAGTCAGTTGAAGATTACAGAAATGGTAAAGATAAAGCAATCGGTTTCCTTGTCGGACAGACGATGAAAGCAATGAAAGGAAAAGCAAATCCTGGTCTTGTAAATAAAATTTTAAAAGAGCTTTTATAACAAAATCATGAGAAGCCGGGCTGGTTATGCAGTCCGGCTTTGTTAGAAAATAAATTTGGTAAGTACAGAATCAAGAATAATTAGATGAGAAAAATTTTATAAGGAGAAATTTATGTTAAAAGAAAATTTTAAAGTGGCAGTTCCTGAATTTCCTGATAGAAAGACATCAATTACAGCATATGGTGCTGTTAAAAATGTATATGATGACGATACAGGAAGAATAAATGCAAGAGTCATAAATGAGGCAATAAAAAGTATGTCGTCACAGGGCGGCGGTACGGTAGTAATTCCGCAGGGGGTATGGATGACATCACCAATCAGGCTTTTATCCGGGGTTCGTCTTTATCTTGAACGTGGAGCAGTTCTTAAATTCACAAAAAATAAGAAAGACTATCCGTTAGTTATTACTAATTATGAAGGTCAGGAATGTATAAGAACAGTTTCACCTATTTCAGCGGACGGAGCTGAAAATATCGCAATAAGCGGGTATGGTGTTATAGATGGAAGCGGCGATTTATGGCGTCCTGTAAAACAGTTCAAGCTTACAGAAAGACAGTGGGATGCACTCCTTAAAAAGAGCGATTATGTTATTGAAACAAAAGAGGGTGGCATATGGTTTCCGTCAGAAAGTGCATATCTTGGAAACAAGGCAAATATTCAGGGAAAAACACATGACATATTGCCACAGGCGGCAGATTATTATGATTTTTACAGACCTGTTATGGTTGAAATTAAAAATTGCAGCAATGTACTTCTGGAACAGGCAACATTTATGAATTCTCCTGCATGGAACATACATCCGATATTCTGTAAAAATCTTACTGTGCGTGACATTACGGTAAGCAATCCGTATTATGCACAAAATGGTGATGGAATAGACGTTGAATCGTGCCACAATGTTGAAATATACAACAGCACATTTGAAACAGGTGATGATGCAATCTGCATAAAATCAGGAAAAAATGCTGAGGCGAGAACATTTGAAGACCCATGCGAAAATCTTTATATACATGATTGCATAGTAAATGAAGGCCATGGCGGATTCGTAATCGGAAGTGAGATGTCGCGTGATGTAAAAAATATACTCGTCGAAAACTGTACATTTGCAGGTACAGACGTCGGCATCCGCATAAAGAGTGCAATGGGACGCGGCGGTGTTGTAGAAGACATTACAATCCGTAATATTAATATGATAGACATAAAAAACGAAGCTGTAATCCTCACGATGGGATATGTGCTCAATTTACTTGATAAAAATGAGACGATTGCACAGGTTGATGAGAGCGATGTGCCGTATTTCAAAAATATCCTCATTGAGCAGATAGAATGTAACGGCTGTGATACAGCGGTAAAAATCGAGCCGATAAGTGGCCGTGAAAATACAATTTCCGATATTACTATAAAAGATTCGGTGTTTGCAGCTAATAAAGAAAATGTGATAAATGGGGAAAATATAGTTATCATATAAAAAGAATGAAAATATATTGATGTTCTGTATATACAAAAGTTGCTGCCGTATTGGCGGTAATGACATTATTTAATTTAACTGCGTGCGGTGGCAAAACTGAAAATACAAATAAAAAATCTTGAGCTGAAAACAACGGTGACAGATGGATTTTCTATATATCAAGCAGATTTTGCCGGTTGCGAGAGTGATGTTATGCAGTGGCTTGATAAGGTGGGAATAAACAGGTAAAATCAATATTATTTTTGCATAAAACACACAGATTATTGATTTTGATATTTCTTTGTTATATAATTTGTCTGTGTTGCTTTAAAAAGTGACATGCTTAACCAATATTAATATAATGGCATGTGTCCTTATGCCGGGACAGACATGTACAGAATCGGAGGATTATAATGGAAAACTTAAAATTACTTTATGAAGGAAAAGTAAGAGAAGTTTATGACAATGGTGACAGCTTGATAATGGTTGCAACAGACCGTATATCAGCATTTGACAATATCCTGAAGAACAAGATTACTGATAAGGGTGCTATTCTTACTCAGATGTCAAAGTTCTGGTTTGATTATACAAAGGACGTAGTTCCTAATCATATGATTTCTGTAGATGTTAATGATATGCCTGAATTCTTCCATAAGGATGAGTATAAAGGCAGAAGCATGAAGTGCAAGAAGTTAAAGATGCTTCCTATTGAATGTATCGTAAGAGGTTATATCACAGGAAGCGGCTGGGCAAGCTACAAAGAAAACGGAACAGTCTGTGGCATTAAGCTTCCTGAAGGATTACAGGAATCAGAGAAGCTTCCTGAGCCAATCTACACACCAAGTACAAAAGCTGAAGTTGGCGACCATGACGAGAATATTTCATATGAGAGAAGTATTGAAGTTCTTGAAAAAGCATTTCCTGGAAAAGGCGAATACTATGCTACAAAAATAAAGGACTGCACAATCACACTTTATAAGAAATGTGCAGAATATGCACTTAGCAAAGGCATTATAATTGCTGATACAAAGTTTGAATTCGGTCTTGATGAAGATGGCAATGTGGTAATCGGCGATGAAATGCTCACACCGGATAGTTCAAGATTCTGGCCATTGGAAGGCTATAAGCCTGGTCAGGGACAGCCTTCATTCGATAAACAGTTTGTAAGAGACTGGTTAAAGGCAAATCCTGATAATGATTTACTTCTTCCTGATGAGGTTGTAACAAAGACTGTTGACAAGTACAAAGAAGCATATGAACTTTTAACAGGCACACCATTTTCTAAATAATTTTAGACAAATAAGAGTATGGAGAAGTTGATGGATAACAATAATATTATGAATACAGCCGATTTTGACGGGCTTCATGAGGAGTGCGGAGTATTCGGCGCATATGATTTTGATGGAGAAGACGTTGCATCTACAATATACTATGGTCTTTTTGCATTACAGCACAGAGGACAGGAAAGCTGCGGTATTGCCGTAAGTGATACCAATGGTCCTAAGGGCAAGGTAATGTCTTACAAAGATATGGGTCTTGTAAATGAAGTATTTAATCCGGAAAATCTTGAAAAATTAAAAGGAAATATCGGTGTCGGACATGTGCGTTATTCGACAGCTGGCAGCAGTGTCCGTGAGAATGCACAGCCTCTTGTTCTTAATTATGTCAAGGGAACGCTCGGTATGGCACATAATGGTAATCTTCTTAATGCAGTTGAGCTGCGTGAGGAATTGTCATATACAGGTGCTATTTTTCAGACAACTATTGATTCAGAAGTAATCGCATATCTTATTGCGAGAGAAAGACTCAAAGTAGGAACTGTCGAAGAGGCAGTTAAAAATGCAATGTTAAAGATAAAAGGTGCTTATTCGCTTGTAGTAATGAGTCCGAGAAAGCTTATCGGTGCAAGAGACCCGTTTGGATTTAAGCCGCTTTGCATTGGTAAGAGAGATAATACATATTTCTTATCATCAGAGACCTGTGCATTAGATACAGTCGGTGCGGAATTTGTAAGAGATGTACTTCCGGGTGAAGTTGTAACAATTACAAGCAAAGGAATTGAATCTGATACATCACTTTGTCAGAAAAATACCGCAAGATGTATATTTGAATATATGTATTTTGCAAGACCTGATAGTAAGATTGATGGAATGGGTGTATATGAATCAAGAATTAACGCAGGACGTATTCTTGCAAAAACTCATCCTGTAGATGCAGATTTGGTTGTGGGTGTTCCTGAATCGGGAAATCCTGCGGCACTTGGATTTTCACTTGAATCAGGTATTCCTTACGGAAATGCATTTATAAAAAATAACTATGTCGGAAGAACTTTCATCAAGCCGAAACAGGCACAGAGAGAATCAAGCGTAAAAGTTAAGCTTAACGTATTAAAAGAAGCAGTTGCCGGAAAGAGAGTTGTTATGATTGATGACTCAATCGTAAGAGGTACAACAAGTGCAAGAATTGTAAGCCTTCTTAAAAATTCCGGAGCAAAGGAAGTTCATGTGCGTATAAGTTCACCGCCGTTTAAACATCCTTGTTATTTCGGTACGGATATTCCGTCAGAAGACCAGCTTATCGCTACAGGAAAGACAGTAGATGAAATCTGTAAAATAATAGGAGCAGATTCGCTCGGTTATCTTGAAGTTGACAGATTAAGCGAGATGATTTGTGGAGGAACGGGATTCTGTGATGCCTGCTTTACAGGTAATTATCCGATGGATCCGCCTACACGGGACATTCGTGGAGAGATGGGCTGATTAAAATTAAAAATCAATTTTAGTGTATACATAAAACCGTCAGAATCCGTGCAATAACGGAGCTGGCGGTTTTTGCTTTTTATTAATTAATTATTTTTTACATATTATTTTTCAAAGGCTGCAATCTTTTTGAGATTGTCAGGAATTGCAATATGCTGCGGACAGTTCTTTTCGCAGCGGTGGCAGTTCAGACAGTCGGAAGATTTTCCACGGTTATAAATTATGCGGTTGTGGTACATGTTTGAAAAATTATTGTTAATTTTATAGTTGTTGTAAAGACCAAAAAGCTGTGGTATAGGTATGTTTTTCGGACAGACTTCCATACAGTAGCCACATGATGTACAAGGAATTTCAACAGATTTTTCAATTATTTTAATAACTTTTTCAAGAATTTCTTTTTCATCTTCATTAAGCGGTGTGAGATTATCAAAAACAGAAGTGTTATCAAGTACCTGTTCCATTGTATTCATGCCGCTTAAAATCATAAAAACATTATCAAGTGAAGCCGCAAACCGGAGAGCATATGATGCAGGTGAAGCATCTGGATTGAATTCTCTTAACAAATCAGCAGCTTCTTTTGGAAGATTTGCAAGAGTACCCCCCTTTACAGGCTCCATTACAATAATAGGTTTGCCGTGTCTTACGACAGTTTCGTAGCACAGACGAGATTGTATTATTTTGTTATTCCAGTCAAAATAATTAATCTGAAGCTGTACAAAATCGACATCAGGGTGTTCTGTAAGGATTCTGTCAAGAGTTTCAGCATCATCGTGAAATGAAAATCCAAATTTTCTGATTTTTCCTTCTTTTTTCATCTCTTCGGCAAATTCAAATCCGCCGAATTCAGTGGCCTTTGCATATCTGTCTTTTCCCATGTTGTGCATAAGATAATAGTCAAAATATTCGGCACCGGTTCTTTCAAGCTGTCTGTTAAAGTACA